>FUWD013430204.1_pt2 | contig 14615 bp, 14 predicted proteins | sample 1063281 | NCBI WGS metagenome assembly FUWD01 (sample SAMEA79048168, study PRJEB19326) | metagenome | biome: marine | reverse complement strand
AAAAAAAAGCCTCGATTTTCTCGAGACTTTTTATATATTTTTTGTTTTATAATACACAATAGAGTCTCAGCTTTTATTAAAATAAAAGTTAAAGTAAAAACATGACCAATTGTATTGTAAGTTCATTTTATTGTGTTGCTATTCAAATGTATGTATTAAATTGAAATAAAAAAATTAATGTGTCAGAATTTTGAAAGAATTGGTAAATTCTTAAAATATCCTTTAAAAATTATTAATAAACTTCTTAATTGTTAATTAAAGCAAACTATTCAAAATACTCCTAAAGATTGTATTAATAAAAAATAAATTGATTGTATTCTTTAAAAAAAAATAGGTCAGCATATGAGAAAAGTGAAAATATAAAACTCAAACCTTTACAGAAATGGTTAGTCTTTACTGATTGTAATCTGAATCATGACTATTCATTGCATCTTGAGCAACTTTATGAAGGTCTGTAGTAAAACCGGTATCATAATCATTAGTAGTTAGATCAACTTTGTATATTCCTTTCAACCACATAAGTGCTCCGGTATAAGCAGTCATTTCTCCTTGATGTCCTTGTTCATCGGTAAAAAGTGAAATCTCAAAGGGACCAGTTTCTAAGATGCTATCTAAAAGTAAATCATCCTTGTACATTTGCCATAAATCTATACTTGCTTTACCAGTAGGGATTGAGAAGATATTTGTTGAAGGAAATTCAGCACGTAAGGAATCTATCAATTCTAGGTGAACATTTTGATTGATATGTGCTGTAAATGTTTCTTGCACTGTCGCAAATCCAGATTGTTGCGCTGTCTGTTCCCAGTCATTCGGAAAATTTGGGGGGCTAATTGACAAAAATATTGTGATGTCTGGATTATTTTGAAGTGCATACGCAATCCATTCTCTATGACCGTCTAAAGATTCGTTAGCCAGCTGACGAGAGTCAGCAACCATTCCAAAAACTTCAACATTACCTGCATCAAGCGTTTCTTTAATAAGTTGATTTTTAGCTCCTGTGTCATTCCATAGGTTGATAGGGAACCCAGACCCTCCAGATGAGAAAACAAAAGTTTGGTTATGATTGATGAAACCAGCATCTGTTGCTAGTTCTCCTATTCTATCAGCATAAGGTTTAAAAAAACTATGCCCCATTAATAGCATGTTATAACCCTGAGTTTCTTCTATTGTAGGCTCCTCTATAATAACCTCTTCGTCTTTATTACAGGAAAAGAGTATAAAGATTGATGCAAATATTAGTAATGTGTTAATTCGATTCAATATAATATCTGTTTTAGTTTAGTTTAGTTGTTATAGTAAGTGTAAAACTAACATTATTTCATAAAACAAAAAAATCCTCCAAATTGGAGGATTTTTTTTGCGGTCTGGACGGGACTCGAACCCGCGACCCCCTGCGTGACAGGCAGGTATTCTAACCAGCTGAACTACCAAACCGTTGCTAATAGCGGGTGCAAATATAGAACACATTTTTAAATATGCAAACAGAAAGCTCTAATTATTTTTTTATTTTTCTACTAATCAAATATGTATTCGAAATCTTATTAAATCAATTATTAATTTCTGGGCTCAAATAATCTATTTTAAATTGTAAACAATTATTTTTCAGCTATTTAAAATAATTATTTATATCATATCTAAATATTTCTCTAAAATAAATTTATGTCTTCTGATGTTTCTACATCTAGAAATATTTTGAGATAAGGGTAAAATCAAAGTTTAATTTTTTTCAAAAAAAATGCATTATAACATAACTTGTTATTTACCTTGATTTAAATAATAAAATACATGAAATAATTCTATTTTATTTTAACTTAACGAAACATAGCAACAAATAAAAAAGGTTTGACGAACGTCAAACCTTTTTTATATTTTAATAGTAAAAAAACAACTACATAGCTGCATCAATTTTACCAGTATAAACATTTTTTGGTGCTACACCCACTTGTTTGTCCACAACTTCCCCATTTTTAAAAACTAAAACTGTTGGAATATTACGGACACCATATTTAGCTGCAAATTCCTGATTTGCATCAACATCTACTTTTCCTACAATTGCTTTTCCTTCATATTCTGTATGAATTTCATCAACAATTGGACCAACCATTCTACATGGTCCACACCAAGCTGCCCAAAAATCAACCAGTACTGGCTTATCTGACTTTAATACTACTTCTTCAAAGTTTGCATCTGTAATTTCTAACGCCATTTTTATCTATATTTTAAATTGTTATTTCAGTTTATTATCGGACAAAAGTAATAAAATAATTTACTAATACAATTTTAAGAAAATTACTTTTACTTATCTATCTATCAATCTACTCTATCTTAAGAAATATAATATTGCTTTAATTGAATATAAGTTTAAAAATTTCTGTAGGTATTCAAACTCAATAAGAGGAGCTAGCAAGTATTAATTTCTTACTTTATAATAGAATAAAAAAATTAAAAAATAATGATAGTTTTTAAAATTTAAATGTAGCTTTGCGGTATATTTAAGAGGAAATTTGAACTGATTGCAACCTCTTTGTTCAAAATTGTAGTACAAAAACAATTTTATCATAACAAAATGCTAAAGCAGTAATTACTACTTCTTTTGGCTACCAAAGCAATCAATTTATTTTACTGATAATTAAAAGAATAATTTTATGTCATATTTATTTACCTCAGAAAGTGTTTCTGAAGGACACCCAGACAAAGTTGCAGATCAAATATCTGATGCTTTAATTGATAATTTTTTAGCTTTTGATTCAACTTCGAAAGTAGCTTGTGAAACACTTGTTACTACTGGACAAGTTTTCTTAGCTGGTGAAGTTAAATCTAAAACCTATTTAGATGTCCAAAAAATTGCACGAGATGTAATTAATAAAATCGGATATACTAAAGGAGAATATATGTTTGATGGAAATTCTTGTGGAGTACTTTCTGCAATTCATGAGCAATCTCCTGACATTAATCAAGGTGTCGATAAATCAAATCCTGAGGAACAAAGTGCTGGTGATCAAGGAATGATGTTTGGTTACGCTACTGATGAAACGGACAACTACATGCCTTTAGCTTTAGAGTATCTCACAGATTACTTATAGAACTAGCAGAATTACGAAGAGAGACAAAAGATATCTCCTACCTAAGACCTGATGCAAAATCTCAGGTAACTATTGAATATTCTGATGATAATATTCCACAAAGAATCGATGCAATTGTAATTTCAACACAACATGATGATTTTGATACTTCTGATCAAGTCATGCTAACAAAAATCAAAAAAGATATTATTACTATTTTAATTCCAAGAGTCGTTGCTAAATTACCTGTTGAAATACAAAAGTTATTTACTGATAAGATTATCTATCACATTAATCCAACTGGAGTTTTCGTAATCGGTGGACCTCACGGAGATACTGGATTAACAGGAAGAAAAATTATTGTAGACACTTACGGAGGAAAAGGTGCTCATGGTGGTGGTGCTTTTTCAGGAAAAGATCCAAGTAAGGTTGATCGATCTGGAGCATATGCTACAAGGCACATAGCTAAAAATCTAGTTGCTGCTGGACTTTGTAAGGAAGTTTTGGTTCAAGTATCTTACGCTATAGGTGTAGCAGAACCAACTAGTATTAATGTAGATACCTATGGTACATCTACTGTGAAATTAACTGATGGAGAAATTAGTAAGATAGTTGAAAAACTTTTTGATATGCGACCATATTTTATAGAACAACGCTTAAAATTGAGGGCACCTATTTACTCTGAAACAGCAGCATATGGACATATGGGAAGAACTCCTGAGGTTAAAGTTGTGAGTTTCACAAATCCAATGGGAGAGACTATTTCACAAGAAGTAGAAACTTTTACTTGGGAGAAATTAGATTATATAGATACCATAAAAAAGGCTTTTAATATTTAACAAAAAAAAGGCTCAATAATTATTGAGCCTTTTTTTTGTTAAATATTTTAATACCCTAAAGCTGATATCGAACTCTAAAGCTGATAAATCTAGGTAGAATAAATGTTTCATTAATATTAAATGAAAAATTATTTTGACTTACAGTTGTCCTAGATCCTGTTGCTAACAAGTTGCTTCCTTCGATTTCATATTCCCATTTCGCATCTCTATCTTTTCTGTATGCCAGTTTAGCATTCCAAATTTTAAATGAATTTTGAAGATTCCCATCTTGCCTTACTTCATTAAATGCAAAATCTGAACGAACTGTTACCGAATTCCAAATATATGCATCAAAATTAATTGAAGGTGCGTGAGTAGTCGTTTTGATATTGAAATCTCTAGAGCTATTCTTTTGTTCGCTTAAATTCAGTCTATAGCTTAAACTTACATTAGGAGCTTTTGTGAAATTAGTACCAATACTTGTATTTAACCCTTTTGTAAAACTTTCGTTAGTATTTTCAGTAGAATTTATGAACTGATAAGTCTTATTGTAAGAATAGTTACCACCTAATGAAGTTCTAATTTTTTTGACTGTTTTACCAACACTCCCGAAAGCGCTTAAATTCTCATTATCGAAAGGGGAGTTTATCGATGTACTACTAGAGACAACTGAACGTGGCTCAAAAATGGTATTTCTATTAACTTGATTAGATGTCTTTCTATAACTTACCCTTCCAAAAACATTAGTACCATCAAATAAGTTATAACTTCTGTAATTTAAAGATAGGTTGTGAAAACTAGCGTTTACTAGATCTGCATTACCCCCAAAAAATGAATTATAACTATTCGCTACGATCCCTCTAGCAATTTGACTTACATCCGTAAAATTAACTTCTTTCTTATATTTAAAAGTTAAGCTTTCGCTCCTTTTAAATTGAGCAATTAATTCAAATTCTGGTAAAAATTTTGAAAATTTATCTTGAAAAACTTCCGAACCATATTGTGTGTTTTTTGAATTATAAGAGTGTAAAGTAAAGCCAGGAGTAAATGTGAAAATACCGGACTTCAAACGATATCTTAATCCTGCATAAATATCTACAAAATCATATTGTGTATCATTGGTAGATTGTTCGTCATCAATTCCAGGAATATTTGGATTTGGATCTAAACTTGAACCATTATCTAAGGTTTGAAAAAATCTTGAGTTAAAACTTTGTGAACTTAAAATAGTTCCTGAAACAAAGTTTAAATTGCTAGTAGAATTTAAAATATAGTAATAGTCTAATTTTGCATCTAATTGATTAGACTTAACACGTCTGTCTTGTTGAAGACTATAAAAAGTATTATCTCTGTTTAAACCTAAAGTTTCTGCAGCATCATCAAAACCGTCATTTTGAAGATCATCATTATTATTGGGATCATTTTCTAGAGATGCAGCATAAAAAGGATCTTCATCTTTTAATAAATGTTTCATCTCTAAAGCAAAAATACTTTTTTCATTCGCTGTATAGAAATAACTTAAATTTTGATTTATATTAAAAGGAGTTGCCCTTTCATTCTCAGCAATATTGCTCAGAACAACAGAATTAACATCATCTGTTGTATACTCATTTGAGAAATTTGCAAATACATCGTAATTTAATTGATTATTGAAATCTTTCTTATAAATGGTACTAAACTTAAAAATACCTGAATTACTTGTTTGGTCCGATAAGTTATCTACAATATCATCTGGAGTATTTGGAGATATATAATCAATATTATTAATGCTTCTCTGACCATTACTATTGTTAGAGAATATTAAAAAACCACTTAAATCGAGCTTTTTATTTGGAGAATAACTAAAGTTTAAAGCAGTTAGTTTTGTCTCTATTTTATTTGCATTTCTTGCATTTGCGTTTACAAATCCAATCCCAGTATTTCCTAAATTAATATTTGTTCCATTTGATGGACTCTGGCTTCTAAAGCCTCCACCAAAATTCCTAAGATCTGATCTACTTAAAACTACTTCACCAAGATTATTGACATCACCAATAATATTAATAGTATATTTTGGGGTGTAATAAAATAATTTTGGTTGCAAAAGATATAAATTCTCATCTGGAGCTGAACCAGCACCAGCTAGGATATCTCCAAACCAGAAATTCTTTTTTCCTTCTTTTAATTTGATATTTATCGCAAACCTATCTTGATTATTTTGCACACCACTTAATTGACCTACATCACTGTAATTTCTTAAAACCTGTATTTTATCAACGGCATTTGATGGGATATTTTTAGTTGCTAATTTAGAATCTCCATCAAAAAAATCTTTACCATCGATCATTACTTTTTCGACTCTTTTTCCTTCAATTTCAATTTCACCAGCATCATTTACTTCTACACCTGGTAATTTCTTTAAAACATCTTCTAATTTACGTTCAGAACCATTTGTAAAAGAATCTGCATTATAAATAATTGTATCTCCTTTAATTGTCACTGGCATTGTAGAAACAATATTTATACCGTCTAACATCGTGTCTTCAGACATGGTATAATTTTTAGAAATATTTGTTTCTTTTGTTTTTAAAAACTCACTAATGTCTTTAAAGCCGACATAACTAATTTTAATATTATAAGTAGTATTATTCTTTAATTCTAGTTTGAAATTACCCTTATCATCAGAAAAACCATAAGAAGCAACTCTTTTAGCTACAGTATCCAATGCGATAACATTCGCCATCTCTAAAGGATTACCTATGGAGTCTTTTATAATACCTTTAAAAGTAATTTGGGCAGATAATGCCCCTGTCACCATAAAAATGGCAATAAATACTATTTTTTTCATATTTTTTTTTAAAAGTAAAATTATTTGCGGCGTCCTCCAGAACGTCTATTTTGAAAACGTTGTTTTAATTCTTCAGTCTTTTCTTTTACTATTGAAGTATATTCTTCTCTAGAAACTTTCTTTCCTTTCTTAGGTTCATTTATAACGAGAGTCTTATCAGAACTTATTGAAACTTCTGTACAAAGCATTGTCATCCTTCCTGCGTTTAATTCCAATATTAAACCAGGTAACCCCCAGTACTTGTCTGGTCCCGAACTTACTGGAATCTGTGGCGTATACCAAGCAGTAACAATTAACATTTTTTTATCTGATATTTTATCTTCTGTTTTTGCAGAATCTTTTTTCTTATTACTCCCTCTTCTACTAAAGATACTTCCCCAGTCTACATTGGTGTCTTCTTTCACTAAAGTAGCTTTATAACAGGTGTAATTCCCGATTTTTTTAGTTTCCATTCCCATGTCCCATTTTAGTTGATCCATGTTTTCTTCCACCAAGAACCTTTTACTAAATTGCTCAACATCTTCAATCATTTTTTTATCTGTTAAGCTTTTGTAAATAGAACCTTGTCCATTACTCCTTCCCCAACTTGGTCCTGATGCCCCTGGACCCTCTAATTTTACATTTTCTTTAAAAGTAGATGTTGTTTTATTAAAACTTAATGTATATGTTTTCTCTAAAAAACTCTTGAAACGAGACATCATTTGCTTTTTTTGTTGTTCCGACATTTTATCAAACCTACTCATATCCATAGATGTTTTGGACATATAGGTGGCCTTACCCTGAAAATTCTTTTGAGCAAAAGTGGCAACGGTAACTAAAGCTAAGAACAATGTAAATAATGGTTTCATAATTTTTATAATTTTAAGCGAAAATAATCTTTATTAATAACCTTTAGACTTAAAAAAATCTTAAAAGTTTAATATAAAAATAATACTTCGTTAGATCTTGCTTTTCTAAAGCAAGACCTAACCTTTTTAAAGTGCTTTTTATTTTCCATGGAATTTAATACTACTTTTTAATAATTAAAATATGCATTTTAAATTCAGTATATAATTTAAGGTATAATTCGAAAGAAAAAAACATTTTAAAAATTCACAAATAGATTGAAATATTTAAATATTAAAATATTAAAAAGAGGAATATAAATTGATATTGGAATGAACTTCTAATGATAAAAATTTACTACCTTTATCAATCAAAGTAAAATATTTAACATTTAATTTATGCACGTTGCAATTGCCGGAAATATTGGCGCAGGTAAAACCACGCTTACAAAACTATTAGCTAAACATTATAACTGGAAGCCTCATTACGAAGCTGTTGACGATAATCCTTATTTAGATGATTTTTATTCAGAAATGGAACGTTGGTCATTTAATCTACAGGTATATTTTTTAAATAGTCGCTTTAGACAAATACTAGAACTTCGTAAGACTGGTAAAAAAATAATTCAGGACAGAACTATTTATGAAGATGCTACTATTTTCGCTCCCAATCTCCACGCAATGGGATTAATGACAAATAGAGATTATAAAAATTATAGCTCTTTATTTGAGTTGATGGAAAAACTAGTAACCCCTCCAGATTTATTAATATACCTTCGAGCAGATATCTCTACGCTAGTGGGACAAATTCATAAAAGAGGAAGAGATTACGAAAATTCAATTAGTATCGACTATCTAAGTCGTCTAAATGAACGTTATGAAGCTTGGATCTCTAAATACTCAAAAGGGAAGCTATTGGTTATAGACGTAGATAATTTAGATTTTGTTGACAACCCAGAAGATTTAGGGTATATCATAGACAGAATTGACGCACAAATAAACGGGCTTTTTTAAAAATAAAATCATATAAATACTAAATGGGATCAATAATATTGATCCCATTTTTTATGAGCAAAAGAATTAAATATCAGTTATTTATAGAATAATACTTTTTTTTTGTAACAAAAATATTATTATCAACGTATAATAGAATGAAACACCATATTAATCTTTAATTTTTTTGATAATTAAATGAGACAGCTTAAAATAACAAAGCAGGTTACCAATAGAGAAACTGCATCATTAGATAAATATTTACAAGAAATTGGTAAAGTAGACTTAATTACTGCCGATGAGGAAGTAGAATTAGCACAGCTTATAAAGGCGGGAGACCAAAGTGCTTTAGAGAAATTAACAAAAGCCAATTTAAGATTTGTTGTATCTGTTGCAAAACAATATCAAAATCAAGGATTAACTTTACCCGATTTAATTAATGAAGGTAATTTAGGATTAATTAAGGCAGCAAAACGTTTTGATGAAACTAGAGGTTTTAAATTTATCTCATATGCTGTATGGTGGATTCGCCAATCTATATTACAGGCATTAGCAGAACAATCTAGAATAGTACGTCTACCCTTAAATAAAATTGGTTCAATAAATAAGATAAATAAAATGTACGCTTTCTTAGAGCAAGAAAACGAACGTCCGCCAAGTGCAGAAGAAATTGCTAAGAAATTAGACATGACTGTAAATGACGTGAAAGAATCAATGAAAAACTCTGGACGTCACGTATCTATGGATGCGCCTTTAATTGAAGGAGAAGATTCTAATTTATATGATGTATTAAATTCTGGAGAATCTCCAAATCCAGATAGAAAATTATTACATGAATCTTTACGAATAGAGATTAATAGAGCTCTAGAAACTTTAACTCCTCGTGAAGCGGATGTAGTAAAATTATACTTCGGTCTTGGGGAACATCAACCAATGACATTAGAAGAAATTGGGGAAACATTCGATTTAACACGTGAGCGTGTTCGTCAGATTAAAGAAAAAGCAATTAGAAGATTAAAGCATACTTCTAGAAGTAAAATTCTAATGACCTATTTAGGTTAAAAACAACTTAAAAAAACTCTCAAATTCAAATTTGAGAGTTTTTTTTTACCAATTATTTTAGACAGAGTAATGTGTTAGTTAAATATTAAAAAGATTAGTAAGTCTAATTTTTTCACATAGATGAATTAATTATCTTTGTAAGAGACTATAACAAAATAACAAACGAATGAGTAACTTAATTGCACCTTCAATTTTAGCAGCAGACTTTGCCAATTTACAAAGAGATATCGAAATGGTAAACAATAGTGAAGCAGACTGGTTTCATATTGATGTAATGGATGGTGTTTTTGTTCCAAATATTTCTTACGGTATGCCCGTTCTAAAAGCTATAAATAAGCATGCTACCAAAACGATTGATGTGCATTTGATGATTGTAAATCCAGATCAATATATTGAAACTTTTGCAAGCTTAGGAGCAAACATATTAACGGTACATCATGAAGCTTGTACCCATTTACATAGAACAATTCAAGCTATAAAAGCTGCTGGGATGAAAGCAGGTGTTGCTTTAAACCCACATACACCAATTGCTGTTTTAGAAGATATAATTACTGATCTAGATTTAGTTTGTATCATGAGTGTAAACCCCGGTTTTGGAGGGCAATCTTTTATAGAAAATACCTATAAAAAAACAGCTCAATTAAAACACTTAATTGAATTTTCTAAATCGGATTGTCTAATAGAAATTGATGGTGGTGTGACCAATAAAAATGCAAATGCATTAATTGAAGCGGGCGCGAATGTTTTAGTCGCTGGAAGCTATGTTTTTGGGGCTGAAAATCCAACAGAGACAATTGCAGATTTAAAAAGTATTATTGGATAATTTATACTCAGTTGTAGACATAGAGACTACAGGAAACGGATACAAGGGGCAAAAAATAACTGAAATTTCTATCTTTATCTTTGACGGAAAAAAGGTAATTGACGAATTTACAACACTAGTAAATCCGGAGTCACCAATACCTACATTTATTACAAATCTGACAGGTATAAATCAATCAATGGTTAGAAATCAGCCAAAATTTTATGAGATTGCCAAAAAAGTAGAAGAAATTACTAAAGACACCATTTTTGTAGCCCATAATGTAAACTTCGATTACAATATAATCCAAGCAGAATTTAAAAGTTTAGGTTTTAATTTTAAAAGAAAAAAACTTTGTACTGTTCGTTTATCTAGAAAAATAATACCAGGTCTAAATTCATATAGTTTAGGTAATATTTGTGCAGACGAAGGGATTCATATTTCAGCAAGGCACAGAGCTAGAGGTGATGTAGAGGCTACTGTAGAGTTATTTAGAAGATTAATTAAAAGAGATGATAATTTTACTATTAATTCTTTTTTGAATCCTAAATCTAGACAAGCTACACTTCCACCACTTTTAGATAAATCCACCGTAGATAATTTGCCCGAGAGACATGGTGTTTACTATTTTAAAAATGAAGAAAAAGAAGTTATTTATGTTGGAAAGGCAAACAATATAAAACAACGTGTTATTAGTCATTTTTATGACAAAAAAAAGAAGGAAATTTCAATGTGTTTAGAAACAGCTGATATTTCTTATACAGAAACTGGAAGTGAAATATTAGCTCTTTTACATGAGTCGTCAGAAATAAAGCAATTATATCCAAAATTTAATAGAGCGCAAAGAAGAGCTGGGGAGGCTGTTGGTTTGTTTTCTTATGAAGATCAAAAAGGAATTATTCATTTAGCTTATAATAGACTTAAACTAGCTCCTAATGCAATAATAAAGTATTACTCTGTTGCAGAATGTAGAAATCATTTAGAACTTCTGTGTAAAAATTATGAATTATGTCCAAAATATTGTCATCTACAAACAAACGTTTCGAGTTGCTTCCATTATCAACTTAAAGATTGCAGAGGGATTTGTTGTGACAAAGAAAGTATTGAGAGTTACAATATTCGCGTAAAAAAGGCCATAGTATCTGTCGGGATAGGAGCAAATAATTTGGTGATTAAAGAAAATGGAAGAAATGAAGGTGAAATTGGTTTTGCTTTAATTTTAAATGGAATTTATCAGGGGTTTGGGTATTTAGATAAAAAACAAGCAGAACAGTTATTACAACCTGAAGATTACCAGTTTTTTGTTCAACCCAAAAAAGACAATAGAGATGTACAAAGAATTATTTCTTCCTACATAAGAAAAAAGGAAAAACTAAATGAAATTTTAGATGGAGAAATCAGCATATAAAATAAATATTATTGGGGCAGGCGTTAGTGGATTGATTGCAGCTAAAGTTTTAGAAAGCAATGGTTACAAACCAACAATTATTGAAGCATCCTCATGTGTAGGTGGACGTGTAAAATCAGATATTGTAAATAATTACATTTTAGATCATGGTTTTCAAATTCTATTAACTTCATACCCTGCGGCAAAAAAATACTTAAATTTTAAAACTCTTAGTTTACAAAAATTTAAACCAGGTGCTACCATTTTTAAAAATGGAAAAACTCAAACTATCGGAGACCCTTTACGTTCTTTTTCTTTATTATTACCGACCTTATTTTCCTCTATTGGAACATTTTCGGATAAAATTAAAATATTAAAACTAACTTTTTTTCTAAAGAAAAAATCGATAGACGCAATTTTTAAAACAGAAGAAAAATCAACTTTAAGGTATTTAGAAAATTTTGGTTTTTCTAAATATTTTATTAATGATTTCTTTAAACCTTTCTTTGGTGGCATATTCTTAGAGCCCAATTTAGAGACTTCAAGTAGAATGTTTGAATTTATATTTAAGATGTTTAGTCAAGGCCTTGCCGTGCTTCCAAAATCTGGAATTCAAGCAATATCAAATCAATTAAAAGATAACTTAAAAACCACAAAAATTATTTTAAATACTCCTGTAAAAGAAGTGAAGAATAATATTATTATTTTAAAGGATGGGTCAGAAATAGAAAGTAATTTTTCAATTATTGCTACAGAAGCTAGCCATTTAGTTAGCAATTTAAAAAATCAAGAAAGTAATTGGAAAAGTTGTGATACTTTATATTTTGAAGCTCCATGTAAAGAAATAAAAAAACCATTAATAGGATTAATTGCTGATGAAAAATCATTAATTAATAATATATTTTACCATAATTCAATAGCCACTTCAACAAAAGGAAAAAACGAATTACTCTCCGTTACTATAGTGAAAAATCATGATTTTCCTGAGGAAGAGCTAATTAAAAAAGTTACTAATGAATTGAATTCTTTATGTAATATTTCAAATATAACATTCATTAAAAGATATCAAATAAATAAAGCTCTACCCAAATTAAATAATCTACAATACCAAATTTCAAGTACAGAAACAAAACTTACTTCTTCTATATTTTTAGCAGGTGATCAACTTTTAAACGGCTCACTAAATGCAGCAATGATTTCTGGAGAAAGAGCTGCAATGGGGGTTATAGGTACTATACAAGATGGCTTGATTGTAGATGAATTAAATTCTTAATATAAATCGTCATCACATAAGATTTAATTTAGCATTTCAATTGTTGCTACTGTTCTAAAGCCAACGTGGTCTGATCCTGAGTCAAAAGTTGTTCCCATGCGAGCAGAAATTCTATAACTTGCACAATAAGATTCATGACACAAAAAAGAACCTCCTTTAATCACATATTCTTTTTGATAAGGATTATTTGGATTGAAAGCTATTTTAGCGCCTGTTGGATTAATTATGCTCTTAGATAAATCTAGTTCTGAGTAATATTTAACATTAAACAAGTCGCTTGTTAACTCCCACACATTACCTAACATATCATAAATGTTATTACTGTTTGGGTCATACGATTTTACAGGAGCTATGAATTCAAAGCCATCAACACTTTCATTTTTTACAGGGAAAATACCTTGCCAGGTATTTGCATTTTTGGTTAACGTTTCAAAATCGTTCCCCCAAGTAAATATATTATTTGTTGAAGCACCTTGAGCAGCTGCCTCCCACTCTGCCTCTGTTGGTAAACGCCTATTTGCCCATTTGCAATAAGCCAAGGCATCTTCATGTGCAATATGAACTACAGGAAAATTCTCTTTTTCTTCAATTGAAGAATTTGGCCCTTCTGGATGTTTCCAATTAGCACCAATTTTCCATGTCCACCATTGGTGATAATTATTCATATTTACAACCGCATTCACGTTTTTATTAAATATTAAACTACCAGGTTGTAAAATAGAATCGTGGGGTTTTGGTGTATCTGGAGGCAACTGTTTTTTAAGTATTTCCCAATCAATTTTTCTTTCAGCAATAGTCTTATAATTAGTAGCTTTAGTAAACTCTTTAAATTGTTTATTGGTCACCTCTGTAATATCTATAAAAAAACCGTCAACAGTAACCACGTGTGCCGGTTTTTCTCTTGGCATAGCGTATTTATCTGTTTCTTTAGCTCCTTGTAAAAATGTTTTGTTTTCTACCCAAGCCATACCTTCAGGAACTTTTATAGTATTTGTTTTGCTTTTAAATTTATTACAAGCGCTAAACGCGAATAAAAAAAATGTGAACACTGTAAATATTTGAATATTTTTTTTAATCATTTTTAATTTTTTGATGATAAGTTAATAGCTTTATATGCTGGAGTTGGTTTAAAATCTGAATCGTAAATTGAGTGAAATGTTCCATCTTTCCCTTTTCTTGTTCGAACAGCCATATCCCAAAAATTCAATGTTACTACCCCAGATTTGATTTTCTCTCTTAATATATTTACGATTTTTGCATAGATTTCGGCTTGTTTTTGATATTCTTCTGATAATTTATTATTGTCTTTAACAAAGTAGTCTAGTTCAGTAATATGGAATTCTAAGTTATTTTTATGAGCCCAGTCTATCAAGTCAGAAAGCTTTCTTAGTTCTTGATCTGTGTTTTCTAAAATAGCTTTAGTCGAAGCATTCGGTCCAATATGAGCTTGCCAACCAATACCATCAACCCGGTACCCTTTAGAACGAATATAAAGTATGGTTTCCTTGACTTTATCCCACATGAGACTTTCCATACCTGCATTATGATTGTAAACTAACTTGATATT
>FUWD012875020.1_pt1 | contig 14616 bp, 18 predicted proteins | sample 1063281 | NCBI WGS metagenome assembly FUWD01 (sample SAMEA79048168, study PRJEB19326) | metagenome | biome: marine | reverse complement strand
TACAGAAAAAAATAATGAAGATTTTGAATTTATAGATATTTCCATAGATAATTATTATTCCCTTAAAAATCAGCTCTCTCAAGATGAGCTTAAAAATCTAAGGGAAGACAACTCAACGGCGATAATTTCAGAGATTGTCCATAAAGTAGTTGAGAGCATTGACAAGGCCAGATACAGATTAAAAATAAAGAGATAAAAGAGTATCTCAACTATTTTCAGGTGATAACTCCTATGAAAGGGGGAGCATTAGGTTCCAATAATCTAAACAAAGTTTTGCAGGAGTACTTTAATCCGAACCCTAAAAAGTGTGTAAAAAAAGGTGGTTTGGAGTTTCGGCTCATGGATAAGGTTGTCCATACAAAAAATGAGAACATGACTTCATGGAGCGGCGAGGGTTTTAAACTGGGTGAAGATTCTGCCCAAAGACGAATATTTAACGGCATGAGCGGCCTGCTTTTTAAGATAGAGGAGGAAGATGAGCAAGTGTTCGTTTTCTATCCAAATGAGGATGTGGTAGTTCGTTATGAGTATGAAGAATTGAAATCACATCTTATGCTCTCTTATGCGCTGACCATCCACAAAGTTCAGGGTATGGAGTATGATATAGTCGTAATTCCTATGAGTTTTACACATTTTATCATGCACAATACGAAGCTGATTTATACAGCTATAACAAGAGCAAAGCATAAGTGTATTTTGATTGGTGAGGGCGGTGCTTTTGAGAGTGCATGTAAGAAGTTTGAAATAACACGGCGGGATACCGTGCTTTTAGAGTTGTAACTATTTAGCTTCTATAAGCATAGCTAAGTCAGTAATAGAGCTTATGCTTTTTATAGCAGTTATAATATTATTATTAAGGGATACTACTATAATTGTTTCTGTGTCCAGACCAGATTTATAACTTGCTGCTATCTTTTTATCGTCTATAACTAAGACAGTGTGTTTGAAGTCTTTCAAGCCAGGCATGATAAACATACTTCTGATTAAAGAGGGCGCACCACTGACATCTGCTATAAATATTACATTATTGTCCTCAAGATACGAGTCTGCTTTTGTTGCAAAGAAATCGTTACATGTATGACCAACTTCCTTAGAAAATGCAAAAACAACTGTTTTGGTGTTGGCAGTCATGGTATGTGGATTTTCGTTTTGATCGTTGAGTGTAAGAGCTTCTAAACTCTGGTTAAGCACGAGCTTTGGTGCTACATTTTGTTCGGAAGACTTTGCGCTGCAGCCTACAAACAGCATTGCTACTAAAAGACCTGTTAGAAATTTTATCATTACGACACTCCATATTTTTTATAATAATACATTAGATATATTTTTATAATAATCCAAAATAAATTTAATAATCAAGATTAATACCCGACTCAGTTAACCAACATAAATAAATTTATAGTAAAATTGCAAGATTAAACAAAAAGGAAGCATCATGGCTTATGCAACTGCAAGACATATATTAGTAGATACCGAGGAAGAATGTGAAGCTCTTAAAGCTGAAATAGAAAACGGAACTCCTTTTGAAGAGATAGCTAAGGAGCGCTCAAATTGTCCATCTGGAAGAAAAGGCGGGGATTTAGGGAAATTTGGACCTGGACAGATGGTTCCGGAATTTGATAAAGCAGTATTTACCGGTGATGTGGGAGTTTTATATGGTCCTATAAAAACTCAGTTTGGTTTTCATCTTTTAGAAGTGACTAGCAGAGGTTAATATTTTGGCTTTGGAGAATGTAATGGTAAAAGTTAGTGCAATTCAGATGAGCATGAGTGAAGACAAAACAGTTAATGTTTCTAAAGCTGACAGATTAGTCAGAGAAGCTGCAAAAAACGGTGCACAAATTGTTCTTTTACCAGAACTTTTTGAAGGTTTATACTTTTGTAAAGATATGGATAAAAAGTATTTCGAGTGGGCTAATGAGAGGGTGGAAAATAAACTCATTTCACATTTCGCATCTTTGGCTAAAGAGCTGCATGTTGTGCTTTTAATCAGTTATTTTGAAAAAGCAGGTGACAAGGTAGAGGGTAGCCTGGGCTATGAGTATTTCAACTCATTAGTTGTTGTTGACACAGATGGGACAGTTATGGATAACTACCGTAAAACCCACATCCCGGATGGTCCCGGTTATGAAGAAAAATTTTATTTTAAACCGGGCGACAGCGGCTTCAAAGTTTATGATACTGCATTTGGAAAAATCGGTGTAGGGATTTGCTGGGATCAGTGGTTTTGTGAAACAGCAAGAGCTTTAACACTTATGGGGGCTGAGATTATCTTTTACCCAACTGCGATAGGCAGTGAACCTGAGATAAAACTCGATTCAAAAGAGCACTGGCAAAGAGTACAAATGGGGCATTCTGCTACAAATACCGTTCCCGTTGTAGTCGCAAACAGATTTGGTGAGGAAGTTGGAGAAAGTTGTACTTTAAACTTTTATGGTTCTTCGTTTATAACTGACTATACAGGTGCAAAAATTGCTGAAGCATCAAGAGATAAAGAAGAAATTCTTTATGCTGAATTTGATTTGGAAGAAAATGCAAAACAGAGAGAATATTGGGGATTACTTAGAGATAGAAGAGCTGAAGCATATGAGACTATTTGCAAATGATAATCTCATTTTTTCTGATTAAGTCTAGTTAGGATTTTTTCACCTTTTTTTATTTGTAATGCGATGATAGCTAACTCTTCTTGTACTTCTGTATCATCCTCATACGGTGCATTTCTAATGGATTCAAAGATTTTTAACCTACGTTTTTTCAATTTTTTTAAAAGATCTTTTATAGCCTTTTTTTTACCTGAGATAACAAAATTATCTAACTGTAAATATTCTGCTATGCTATCGATAAATTTTTTTACACTCATTTTAAGTCCTTTTTTGAAGATAGCTATATGACGGAGTATAGTATTTAGATATTACAACATGGTTACGTGCTAAAATATACTTGGTAACCTTCTGAAATAAGTATAAATGGAACTAAATTTGCTTAATTTTATAAAATATCCCAAAAAAAGGTAGGAAAGATGGACATTGTATTACGCAATAACCTTATTCTTATCACTACAGGATTTGATACGCTAAATACCAAGTGGATGAGAGATTTTTTAAATCATCATTCTCGAGGCATGCTCTTCTTGCCGAAGGCTGTTCTGGTCTTTAGAAATGAGACTTTAAAAGATATTAGGGACGCGTTTATACATCAGCTGAGTGAGTATCATGCGGTAGCAAATGATTTTTCGCATGAATTTTTTTTAAGATCTTTGTTGAAGTATGGAACTCAACCAATCAAAATAGAACTTGATAAGTTGTTGGAGCCTGAAATTGTAAAAGTAAATCTCTATGCATATGATAAAAATACTGTTTTAATATCTTTAGAACATCCAAATTCCTGGGTGCTAAGTTATATGCGCTCACAACTCGAAGTGTATGTTGAGAGAGGTACTGATATGTCGTTGGTAATAGATGTTTCAGACTACAAAGCAAAGGCCAGACTTGACAGAGCTTTAAATAAACGCCATATTTTGCATTATCAAATACAATACAATTATGATAATCATTTCATAAGTAAACTTTATTCAGATTTTGCGAATTTTAGTTTTGGTGATTTATGTAAAAATAAAAAAGAAGATGAAAATATTTATTTTTACACTGTCTTGGAATGCCCAATCGGAGCAAGTCAGGATGCTCTTAAAAAGAGTTATAAAAAACTCACAAAAGCGTACCATCCGGATAAGATTTTTCAGGAAAATCCATACATGATAAAGCATTACACTCAAAAATTTCAACTTTTGCAAGAAGCATATACTGCACTTAAAGTAGTCTCTTAGCTTATAATGAAATCTTCTATCAGCTCATCTTCTCTATTGCTCTTCAGCAGTGCTTTAAAATCCTCTGAAGAGTAGAGTGCGAGCTCTTTTCCCTGGCGATGCATCAACTTTTTGGAAAAACCTCTTTTTGAAAAAAACACTATTTGCGTTGGTTGGATATCGAGCTTTTCACATTTATCAAGAAGTTTATTTATCTCTTTTGTATTGACTTTGTGATTTGTCCATTTACACTCTGCTACATACACTTTGCCATTGTGGGTGATAGTAAGTATGTCTATTTCAATTTTTGCATCCCAATAGCTTCCAGAACTGAGTATCTGTGCATCTCTCAGGTTGTAGTTTAACAGTAACTCTGAGAGTTCTTCAAAAACCAAACTTGTATAACTGTTTTGCCGAAGTTCAAAATCTTTTAAAAGGCTTTCGTAATTTTTCATCTTGATATCTTGGATATGCGGAGCTATGAAATAAAACCAAAATCTTACAAAAGGCTTTGTGAAAAGGACTTTGTGGGATATTCTCTGTCTTGCTTCTTCTCTTTTGAGTTTGCCGTAAGGATTTGCCTCTCTAGGTGATTTTTCTCTGGAGTATTCGATTTGGATAAGACCTTTTTCTTGTAAATAGTTGAGTGCCATTCCCCCATTTTGATTGTTAAGCCCAGCTCTGTTAAAGGCTGAAAAGATTCGCCTGTCACCTACAGCAAGCGCTCTTAAGAGTCTTTTGTTGACTGTGTCACCAAGAGTTAATTGCTCTATCTTTTCATGCAACATTTCAAAATTCTCAAGGATTAACTCTCTGATCAATGTGCTAATCGGTTTCGTTGTATCAACTTTCCATCCAAGCCCGCCAAAAACCGAAAAGTACTCTATCATGGTTTCCATATCATCGGGAAAATTTCTAAAATAAAAGGAACGAAATTGATTTAAAAGTTTAGGATTTGTCATAAATATATTCTATCATAATTACATTTCACTAGCCCATTTTATAGCATCTATTCCATATTTCTCTCTTAGGCTTTGAGCTGAGTCTGTTAGCTTTTTCATTTTCTGTTCATCACAAAAGCCAATCAAAGAGAGCTCTTTTTTGGAGTCACGCGTAAAACTTGAGCAGTTTATACTTAGCCTGATTACATGTAACCTTTTATGAACATCTGCCTCATGAAACAAGGAAATGCATAAAGAGTCAAACTTTTTTTCTGTAAATATCTCAGCTAAAGAGATGTTTTTATGGGATTTCTGGTTCATTTCATACGCTATGCTCAAATGAAAAACTGTAGGAATGACTTCAAGTTTTAAGATGGCAAAACTTAGATGACGCGCTAAAACATGCACTCTTCTTTTTAATTCTGTTCTGTCATGAAGCGGATCAAAGGTACGTGAAATCCCTATGGACTTCCTTTGCGAAGAGGTTATTATGGGTGCATCACTTGTTCCGTTGACTCTTTTGTACAACTCTTGTGCGTAAGGTCCCCAAGATTCCACCGTTCCACGCCTTTTTCTTAACTCTCCCAATGTATGAATTTGAGCGGCTCTCAGTCTCTCTTTCATACTTTTACCGATACCGGCAAATTTCTCTACATGTATAGGGTTTATAAATTTGTCAAATTCATAGGGATATATAGTTTTACATCCAAAAGGTTTTGCAGCCGATGTTGCCATTTTAGCGATATAGCGGGTGTGAGCAGATCCGATAGAAACCGGAAGTTTCAACTCCCTTTTTATCTCATGCCGGAGATTGTCTATAAACTGAGGAACATCCTCATCTTCAACCCAGCCGCTCAAATCTCCGTAAAACTCATCTATGCTGGCTTGTTCAATAAGCGGAATTTTTAGTTGCAAAAACTGATGAAGCGCATGGGAGAGTTTTTGATACAGCGACATATTAGGAGCTTTGATGATAAGCTGCGGACAAAGACTGAGAGCTTCACTAATGTTCATGGCAGTTTTTACCCCAAAGGCTCTCGCCTCATAACTTGAGGTTGTAAGGATGCCTCTGACTTTTCCGCTCTCATCTTTAAAAGCATCCAAATCATCATCTTTGTCTTCATAAGCCTTATAAAAAGTAGGTACAAAAGAGCCGGAGTTTTCAAGGTTGACAGTTTGGTTTTTCGCTTCTTTGTTAAATATCTTAGTGTCACTTCTCCCACCAATGGCTACAGCCTTATGTTCAAGTGAACTATCAATAATTCTGGCAGCGGAGACAAAAAAGCAGTCTATATCTATATGTATTTTCATGTTTTCATATTAGTCTATTTTGCATTAATATTTAAATTTTATGACAAATTGCCTAAAGATTGATTATAATTTCAAAAAAATATGGAGATAAAGATGGCACAAGTACCAGAAGATATAGGATGTCTAAACGAAGAATGTATAGCAAAAGATGATTGTAAGCGCCAAGAAATAGCAAAAAACAAGACAGCTCGCGAGATTCAGGAATTCGGCGGTTCACAAGCTAAAAAATGTGGTAAGTTTATACAAAAATAGAGATACTCAAGGATTATTGTATAAAATATTTATTACTTATTTTTATTATTTTTTTCACTGCATGCAGTACAAAAAACTACGAGCATACTCAAACAAAAATCATTTTAATTAAGTCTCCAAAACTCAAATTTGCAGATTTGGGGTTTGTACGAAATAGTGATAAAAGTATAGAACTTGAACTCTTCGTGGCTGGAAAATCTGTACAAAAGATTACTATAAATCATCTCATTTGCGTAGACGATGGCTGTATGAGTAAAAGCGGATTTAATGGAGATTATTTAAACAAATATTATCCTGATGACATACTCCAAAATATTCTTTTGGGGGATGTTCTTTATGATGGTATAGCTTTAGTTAAAACAGCAGATGGATTTGAGCAGCAAATCAAAGATGCTCATGTGGAAATCGCCTATAAAGTAACTCCACATGTAATAGAGTTTAAAGATAAAAAAATAAGATAATTTTTGTAATAAAAGATACGGAGCAAAGATGACAAACAAAAAGTTCGTAGGAGCACATACTTCAGCAGCAGGCGGTGTTTTTAATGCAGTCAAAAATGCAGAGGCGATTGGGGCAAAAGCCTTTGCACTTTTTACTAAAAATCAAAAACGCTGGGATGCAAAACCGCTCGAGACGGCTACGATAGACAAGTTTCAAAAAGAACTTGATAAAAGTGGAATTTTAGCCAAACATGTTTTGCCTCATGACTCATACCTTATAAATCTAGGTCATCCAGAAGTAGAGAAACGTGAAAAATCAATGGACGCTTTTTTGGATGAAGTGCAAAGATGCGAGCTTTTAGGGCTTGACAAGCTCAATTTTCACCCAGGAAGTCATCTCAAACAAATAAGTGAAGATGAGTGTTTAGGTAAAATCGCAGAGGCAATGAATAGGACGCTTGACAAAACAAGCGGTGTGAGTTTAGTTCTTGAAAATACTGCAGGACAGGGAAGTAACCTTGGCTGGAAATTTGAGCATCTGGCAGCTATAATTGACAAGATAGAAGACAAATCACGTGTGGGTGTCTGCATAGATACCTGTCACATGTTTACGGCAGGTTATGACATAAGAACCAGAGATGTTTACGATAAAACATGGGCAGAATTTGAGCATATTGTAGGTTTTAAATACTTGATGGGGATGCACATAAACGATTCTAAGCCTGATTTAGGCTCACATGTAGACAGGCATCACTCTTTGGGTCTTGGAAAAATCGGCTTGGATGCTTTTAGATTTATTATGAATGATGAGAGGATGGATGATATTCCTCTTATCTTGGAGACAATTGATGAGAGTATTTGGAAAGAAGAGATAGAGCTTTTATATTCTTTCGTAGATTAAGCATATATTGTGTAACATAACTCAATGAAATTTTAAGGAATTATTACGAAAACATTAATCAACTTTTTACAAACAAAAGATATTGAAAACTCTACAATTTTTATACATTTAAAGTGCAGTATTGCAGAGGCTAGATTGCTTCAGAATTTAGCAAAAAAATATACAGAAGGTCAGGATGATGTCCTTGTGTTAGAACTTTTGCAGGAGTTGTATGATGGTAAAAGTTATGAGTATTTAAGCCATTTGAGTGAAGTGAAAATATTGCTGGAACTCGGTTGGCTTCATCAGCAAAGTTTTACGCCCATGAAAATATCTGAAGTCACTCCGCTCGAACTTTTAAATACAGCAGTCGGTTTATCTCCATCGTTTTTAAAGCTTTTGCAAGAGGGCACGCTTGATACAGAGTTGCCGGACATCAAGCCATATGCCGACCATTTAGAATATCTCCAAGACCAGTTTTTCAGAATAGAGCTTTACCAAAAAATGACGACTATCCGCCAAAATGTACATGAGCATTCTTTAGCAATAGACAGGGTGCAGCATAAGCTTCATCTCTTGGAAATACGTATAGAGGATAGAGTTGCGCAAACTTCTCAGGTGCTTGCATTAGACAAGTTTTTTAAACAAAGAAAGATGAATAAGAATGAGCAGGTTTTATTTATTGCTCTGCTTCGTGAAGAATACAGTGCTACAGATTCGTCACTTCGAGAGATGAATGCTCTCATAGATTTAATCTCATTTGATGAGTATGAGAGAATTAAAAACCGTTCCCTTTTGGAAGAAGGCTCGAACCTTATAAGTGAAGGGATTATCGACTACGAGGAGATGCTAAACCCTTTTGGCGGAATATCCCGTGCATTTTACATCGTCGATGAGATTCTCCAAAGCATCATCCATCCGCAAAAAAATAAAAAGTGAGACGCCTAAAGCTAAATGCACTTATGAGTGAACAGGATATTTTTGAATTAGTTGAGCCTGAGACTTCGCTCACAGATGTCGTACTCAACAAAAAGACACAAGATACGCTTGAAAACTTAATGAGACAGGTTGATAAAGAGGTTATAAACAGACTCGTTGCATGGGGGATAAAAGATAAAAAAAGCGGCATAGATGCAAGAATCATTTTTTACGGAGCGGCTGGAACCGGTAAAACCATGACAGCTTACTCCTTAGCTAAATCTTTAAAAAGACAAGTTCTTGCCTTTGATTGTTCAAAAATTCTTTCCATGTATGTGGGTGAGAGTGAAAAAAATGTTCGTAAAATCTTTGATACATTTTATGATTTATGCGAAAAAACAAAAACTGAGCCAATACTTCTTTTAAATGAAGCAGATCAGTTTTTAAGTTCCCGCTCAAGCGGCATAAACTCAAGTGCAGACCAGATGCACAATCAGATGCAAAATATATTTTTGGAACAGATAGAGAATTTCAAAGGGATGCTGATAGCAACTACTAACCTGCTGGAAAATATAGACAAAGCTTTTTCAAGAAGATTTAACTATAAGATAGAGTTTAAAAAACCTGACGAGGCGCAAAGGGTAGAACTTTGGAAAAAGATGCTTCCAAAAGATGCTCCTTATGAAGAAAATTTTGATTCTTTGCCTTTGTCAAAATATTCTTTAACAGGCGGACAGATAAACTTGATAGTGAAAAACACAGCGTATAAAGTAGCCGTCAGAGAAAATCCTGTCTTTACTTTAAAAGATTTCACGGAAGAGATAAACAGAGAAAAAGATGCAAATTTTGACAGTGAAAAATCTATGGGATTTTTAAATACATAAATCTTTAAGACAGGTATGAATATTATTTAATGTAATACTCATGTAACCAAATAGTAATTCCTTTGTAACATTATATTTGCATAATTTCGGCATAAAATGTTTTTACAAAGGAACTTATGCCATGCAAGTTTTTTCTATCACTTTAACCAACTACCTGACCAAGCGTTATAATGTCAATATAGCAGATGCTATGATGATAATCGATGAAGAATGGGATTATATTGAGGAAGATTATAATATAAATAACAATTCTGTTGAGAATATTGCCAAAAATCTTATTGATATTTACATGGTAGCATAGTCATGGCAGTAAGTGTAGAGAGTTATTTTAATCATAATTATCCTTCATTTGAGAAGTTGCCGCAAATTGTCCGCGGAGGGATAGTCTCCTTATTTAAAAGAGTCTTTCATGAAGATGAAATCAATGGTTTCATCGCCGAGCATAAACATTTAGATTCTTTTAGTTTTATAGAAGCTGCGTTAGAATACTTTAACATTGACATAGCTATAAATAAAAATCAACTCTCACGAATACCCTCTTATGGCAAAGTTGTGATAATTGCGAATCATCCGCTTGGCGCACTTGATGGGCTGGCACTTTTAAATGTACTCAAAGAGGTAAGAAAAGATATAAAAATAGTTGCTTCAAACTTTTTGAGTGAATTTGAAAACATTAATGATTTGTTGATACCGATAGAAAATATCAGAGGAAAGATGGATAGAGCTTCCGTAGAATCTATCTATGAAGCTTTGAAAAAAGAGCAGGCTGTGATTATATTTCCCTCAGGAGAAGTGAGCCGCGCACGTCCAAACGGTGTAAAAGATACAAAATGGCAAAGCGGGTTTTTAAAAGTTGCACAGAAAATGCAAGCACCTATACTTCCTATCCATATAAATGCAAAAAATTCTAAAAGTTTTATTTTTATCCATGCTCAACAAGTCTTTGGCAACAGCGACTATTCCCCATGAAATGTTTAAATACAAAGATAAAAGAATTGCTTTTAATATAGGTAAAACTATCCCTTATGAGAGTTATCATCTTCCTTCGCTGTCTATCGCCGACAGAGTGAAGCTGCTTCGTAAACATTTTTATCTCTTTGCAAAAAAAGCAAAAAGAGATTTTTAAAACCTATAATGCCATTGCGTTGGCGGAAAATAGACAAGAACTCAAGCATGAGCTTGAAAATGCACAGTCGCTTGGAGAGACTAAAGATGGAAAAAAAATTTATCTTTATTCTAACAGTGAAGACAATGTACTTATAAATGAGATAGGACGCTTAAGAGAAATAAGTTTTCGTCAGGTAAAAGAGGGAAGCGGAAAAAAGCGTGATATTGATGAGTTTGACTACCATTATGAACATATTATTCTCTGGGATGATAAAGACTTGGAAATTGTCGGCTCATACCGAGTAGTTAAAGCGCAGGATATTATTGATATATTTGAAGTGGAGGGACTTTATACATCAAGCTTGTTCAAGTATAAAGATGAATTTGCACAATACTTTGCAGAGGGGATAGAACTAGGCCGCAGTTTTGTACAGCCAAAATACTGGAACTCAAGAGCATTGGATTACCTGTGGCAGGGAATAGGCGCTTATCTAAGAGAAAATCCAAGTATCAGATATATGTTCGGAGGTGTCAGTATTTCACGCTCATATAACGATGATGCAGTGTCATTGCTTGTTTATTTTTATATGAATTATTTTGGTTCAAAGCAAAAAATAGTAGAGCACATGGATAGTTACCAAATCTCAAATGACAATTTGCGTAGATTTGAAACACTATTTTTGCATGACAGTTATGAAGAGGATCTTTTTACTTTAAAAAATGAGCTTCAGGCAAGCGGATATGCTATCCCGACGCTCTACAAGCAATATAGTGATTTGTGTGATGAAGACGGCGTTCAATTTATGGACTTTGGTGTAGATAAAGAGTTTGACAATTGTGTTGACGGATTTATAGTAGTAGACACACATAAGTTTAAGGCTCAAAAAAGAAAACGTTATATTGCCGCTTAGATAATATGCAACTCTATATGTCACAAATCCAGTGTTGCGATTTGTGACATCACCCACTACTTAATTGCCCACTTTCTTTTCTTTAATACTCTTTTTGTTATAGTGCAAGTAACTGTTTTTATAATAACGATGGAAGATAAATCAGTTTTGAACTGATATTTTCTAGTGTTTTAAAACAAAATATTAAAAAGCTTTATTTTAATAAATTAAAGCTTTTGAATTTAAAGGTAGGATTTTATGGAGCATATTAGTACTGCAAATCCGTATTTTGGGGTATTTGTACTTTTTGTGATTACATTTGGCGCATTTATTGGAACAACAATCATAGCTCGTTTAGCGAGTCGTGCTTTGGCTGCTAAAGATTCTGAAAAGATTAGACTTTCAGTTTATGAGTGTGGACCTGAAGTAACAAGACAGCCAAATAGAGTTTCACCACAGTTTTATTTATTTGCATTGTTATTTTTACTTTTTGATGTGGAAATAGTTTTTATGTTCCCATGGGCAGTAGATTTTAAACTTCTTGGCTGGTTTGGTTTTGCAGAGATGTTAATGTTTATCTTGTTATTGACAATTGGTTTTGTCTATGCATGGAAAAAAGGAGCGCTTGAATGGCACAACATAAAATAAATTATACTCAAAATGCTGGCTTACCTGTAGCCCTTACAAGTATCGATAAGATTGTAAACTGGGGTCGTTCAAACTCACTTTGGGCGCTTACATATGGTCTTGCATGTTGCGGTATTGAGATGATGGCTTCTGGAGCTTCAAGATATGACTTTGACCGTTTTGGAACAATATTCAGAGCTTCTCCTCGTCAAGCAGATGTTATGGTAGTCGCCGGAACACTTACTAAAAAACACGCTGAGTTTATTAAAAGACTTTATGACCAAATGACTGAACCTAGATGGGTTATCTCTATGGGTTCATGTGCAAATACTGGCGGTATGTTTAACACGTATGCAACTGTGCAGGGTGTTGATAGAATTATTCCGGTTGATTTATATTTACCTGGTTGTGCTCCTCGTCCTGAGACACTTCAGTATGGTGTTATGTTACTGCAGCAAAAAATCCGTGCTAACAAAGCCGGCAATGCACAAAAGCCAAAAAGGTTGATGTAATGAGAGCCTACACACCAAAAGACAATGTTCAAGCAAAAGCATACTATACAGATAGATTTTATGTATCTCCGCAAGTAGCTAAACAAGATGTTGCAAGTGACGAAGTTTTTGCAGCGGATTTAGCGGCGATTAAAGCTAAATTTGAAGTAAGTGATGCTTTTATCCAAGTTGGACAGATGGTTGTTTACATTAAAGCTGAAGACAACTATGGCGTATTGGAGCTTATGAGAGATGAGCTTGAATACACACAACTCTCAGAGATGAGTGCTATTGACTGGCTGGCAAAAGACAATACTTTTGAAGTTTTTTATCAAATGCTAAGTATGAATAAAAGAAAAAGAATTCGTATTAAAATGTCTATCAAAAATGGGCATGCTGTAAACTCTGTGGAAAAACTTTTCCGCTCTGCTGATTGGTCTGAGAGAGAGATGTTTGACATGTTCGGCATCGAAGCTAATAACCATCCATTCATGAAGAGAATCCTTATGCCTTACGACTGGCAAGGACACCCTCTTCTTAAAACTTATCCGTTAGAGGGTGATGAATTTGCTGCTTGGTATGAAGTAGATAAAATTTATGGCAAAGAAGCTCGTGATATTATCGGGCCTGAACTTCGTGATACTTCCAGAGTTGACAGATATGATTCTACAAGATTTGCCCGTTTAGGACATGAAGTTCCTTTTGGAACTGAGATTACAGGTAATGAACCTGTGACAGAACAAAACTATCAGGAAGATAGTGGTGTTTTCTTGATTAAAAAACTTGATAAAAAGTCATCAGTAGTTATTGATGATCCTCAAAGATAGGGTGGTATAAATATGGCACAGATAAAAAATAGATTAACACCGTTTTTTGAAAATATTACTTTTGACAGAGATGATAATGAACTTATATTAAACTTCGGTCCTCAGCATCCATCTGCTCATGGTCAGCTTCGTTTGATGCTTCACCTTCAGCAAGAACAGATAGTAAAAGCGCATCCAGATATAGGATATCTTCACCGTGGTATGGAAAAAATGGCTGAAAACATGATTTACAATGAATTCATGCCAACAACAGACCGTATGGATTATATCGCTTCATCTTCAAACAACTATGGTTTTGCTTTAGCTGTTGAGAAACTTATAGGTTTAGAAGTTCCTCGTCGTGCAAAAGTTATCCGTATGATGCTTTTAGAGATAAACCGTTTAATGTCTCACCTATTCTGGTTAGCTACAACTGCACTTGACATTGGTGCTATGACAGTTTTCCTTTTTGCGTTCCGTGAGAGAGAATATTTGATGGATATTATTGAGGGATATTGTGGAGCGAGACTTACTCATGCTGCTATCCGTATCGGTGGTGTTCCTTTAGATATTCAGGATGGTTTTATCCTTCAGCTAAAAACTTTCTTAGATAAACTGCCTCAAAATATTAAAGATTATGAAGACCTTCTTGATACGAACCGTATTTGGCTCATGAGGATGGAAGAGGTTGGTACTATTTCTAAAGAGATGGCAATCTCTTGGGGTTGTACCGGTCCTATGCTTCGTGCTTCGGGTGTCGCTTGGGATATTCGTAAAGAAGAGCCTTATGAACTGTATGATGAAGTAGAATTTGAAGTTCCTTTTTCAGATAAAGGGGATAATTTTGCCCGTTACCGTATATACATGGAAGAGATGAGACAAACTGCTCGTATTCTTTATCAGACAATTGACATGTACAGAGATACTGTAAAAAACAATCAAACAGAGTTAATGGCGCATGCTCCAAAATATATCTCAGCTCCAAAGCTCGATATCATGACTCAAAATTACTCTTTGATGCAACACTTTGTTTTAGTAACTCAAGGGATGAGACCTCCTGTTGGAGAAGTTTATGTTGCAACTGAATCACCAAAAGGTGAACTTGGTTTCTTTATAAATTCTCAGGGTGGACCATATCCGTACAGACTGAAACTTCGTGCTCCGTCATTTTGGCATACAGGTATCTTAACAGACCTTTTACCGGGACATTATATTCCGGATGTTGTTTCGATTATTGGTACTACAAATATCGTATTTGGAGAGGTTGACA
>FUWD013430257.1_pt4 | contig 14644 bp, 17 predicted proteins | sample 1063281 | NCBI WGS metagenome assembly FUWD01 (sample SAMEA79048168, study PRJEB19326) | metagenome | biome: marine | reverse complement strand
AGAAGCAGCACCAGCAGCAGAAGCTCCTAAAGCAGAAGCAGCACCAGCAGCAGAAGCTCCTAAAGCAGAAGCAGCACCAGCAGCAGAAGCTCCTAAAGCAGAAGCAGCTCCAGCAGCAGAAGCTCCTAAAGTAGAAGCAGCTCCAGCAGCAGAAGCTCCTAAAGAAGAGGCTAAATAGTTAGATTCATGTGGCAAGCTCAGATATTCACACTTTACCCAGATATTTTTCCAGGCCCTTTAAGTAAAGGGCTTTATGGAAAAGCATTATCAAATAAAATTTGGGATCTAAAAGTTGTAAATATTAGAGATGCCGCAGAAGACAAACATAAGACAGTTGATGACACTCCTTTTGGTGGTGGATCTGGTATGTTGTTAAAAGCTGATGTTTTAGCAAAATCGATTGATCAAAATAAAAGAAAAGGTGAAAGAATTTTTTATTTATCTCCTAAGGGAAAAAAACTTGATCAAAAATTAGCACTAGAGTTATCAAAAGAAAAATCGATCAGTTTAATATGTGGTCATTTTGAGGGTGTTGATGAAAGAATATTATTAACAAGAAATATAGAAGAACTTAGTATTGGAGATTTCATTTTATCAGGAGGGGAAACAGCATCTCTTGTTGTACTAGATAGCATTTTAAGACTTTTACCTGGAGTATTAGGAAATGAACAATCAAAAAAAGATGAGAGTTTTGAGAATGGACTTTTAGAGTATCCTCAGTACACAAAACCTCAAATTTGGGAGGAAAAAAGTGTTCCAGAGGTACTATTATCAGGAGATCACAACAAAATTAAAGACTGGCGTTTATCACAATCAGAGGCTATAACACGCGTCCGTAGACCAGATTTGTGGGAAAAATATAACAAAAACTAATTTAATAAATAGTAATATGAAAACAATTGAAGAAATAAACCAACATAACGTTAAAAAAATCTTAGCAGAGAAGAAGATTCCAGATTTTTATCCAGGAGATATAGTTAAAGTTGGTGTGAGAATTACTGAGGGTAAAAAAGATAGAATTCAGTATTTTGAAGGTGTTTGTATTGCTAGAAAAAATAGAGATTTAAATTCTTCATTTACTGTTAGAAAAATTTCATTTGGTGAGGGTGTTGAAAGAACGTTTCCACTATATGGAACAGTAATTGACTCAATTACAGTTATTAGACATGGAAAAGTTAGAAGAGCAAAATTATACTATCTAAGAGACAGAACTGGTAAATCAGCTAGAATTGCAGAAAGAATTAGAAAAAAAATTGGTATAGAGGTTGATGTTAAACCAGAAGCTGTAACTGAAAAAACTTTAGCTCCAGTAGCAACAGAAACTGAAAAACAACCTGAAGCTCAAGCAGAACAAAAAATAGAAAGTTCTGAAGAAAAAAAATAATTTTTTTTTCAATGCCTTTAACTCTTTACGATAAAATTTGGAAGGAACATCTAGTTCATCAACAAGAAGATGGGACGGCCCTATTATTTGTTGATAGGCATTTAATTCATGAGGTTACAAGTCCACAAGCATTTGAGGGTCTTAGAAACTCTAATAGAAAAGTAAGACAACCAAATTTAACTTTGGCAGTAGTTGATCATAATATTCCAACTACCGACAGATCAAAAGGTATTGATGATAAGGATTCTAGAATTCAAATTGAAACACTTGATAAAAACTGCAAAGAATTTGGAGTTCAGTTATTTGGTGTTCATGATAAAAGACAAGGAATAGTACATATAGTTGGACCAGAACAGGGATTTACTCAACCAGGAACAGTAATAGTTTGTGGTGATAGTCACACTGCTACACATGGAGCTTTTGGATCATTAGCATTTGGAATTGGAACTTCTGAAGTTGAACACGTTTTAGCAACACAAACATTAGTTCAAAAAAAAGCTAAAAATTTTAGAGTTAATGTAAATGGTAAGCTTGCAGTTGGTGTTACCTCTAAAGATGTTGTTCTTCAAATAATTGGAAATATAGGTACTGCAGGTGGTACGGGATATGTAATTGAATATGCAGGAAGCTTGATCTCTGATTTGTCAGTAGAAAATAGAATGACAATTTGTAATATGACTATTGAGGGTGGAGCTAGAGCTGGACTTATACAACCTGATCAAAAAATTTTTGACTATTTAAAAGGTCGACCGATGTCTCCAAAAAATGAGAATTGGGATAAAGCAGTAGAGTATTGGAAAACTTTAAAAACTGACTCTGATGCAAAATTTGATAAAGAGATAAATTTAACAGCTGAAGACATTGTTCCAATGGTAACTTGGGGGACGTCGCCTCAAGATGTGGTTTCAATTGATGGAAAAGTTCCAAACCCAGAGAATGAAAGTGATGCAGATAGAAAAAATTCAATAGAAAGATCATTGAAATATATGGGATTAGAACCAGATGTTGCCATAAAAGATATAAAAATTGATACAGTTTTTATTGGCAGTTGCACAAATGGAAGAATAGAAGATCTTAGAGAGGCAGCACAAATATTGAAAGATAAAAAGAAAGCAACACATGTTCATGCAATGATTGTCCCAGGATCTGGATTAGTCAAAGAGCAAGCTGAACAAGAAGGTCTAGATAAAATATTTATTAGTGCAGGTTTTGAGTGGAGAGAGCCTGGATGTTCAATGTGTTTAGCAATGAATGCAGACAAATTAAAACCAAAAGAAAGGTGTGCATCAACATCAAATAGAAATTTCGAAGGCCGACAAGGTAGAGGTGGAAGAACACATCTAGTAAGCCCAGGTATGGCTGCAGCTGCAGCAATTGCTGGTAACCTTGATGATGTTAGAAAGTACCAAAATTAAAATGCAGAAATTTAATACACTTAAAAGTATTCCAGCTTACTTGCCAATAGTTAATATTGATACGGATATGATTATTCCTAAACAATTTTTAAAAACTATTAAAAGAACAGGACTAGGAAAAAATCTATTTTTTGAAATGAGATATGATGATGATGGAAATGAAATTAAAGATTTTTCATTAAATAATGAACCTTTTAATAATTCAAAAATATTAATTGCTGGAAACAACTTTGGTTGTGGGTCATCAAGAGAGCATGCTCCTTGGGCTTTATTAGATTTTGGTATTACATGTGTAATCAGCTCAAGCTATGCTGATATTTTTTATAGCAACTGTTTTAAAAACGGTATCTTACCAATTATTTTAGAAGAGGAAAAAATTAAAGAACTTTCAGAGTATTCAAATAGAAAAGAAGAAATTTCAGTAGATTTAAACGAGCAAAAGATTGTCTATGGAAATAATGAGACAAAATTTGATATTGATCCTTTTAAAAAAAAATGCTTATTAGAAGGTCTTGATGATATTGCTTTGTCATTAGAAAAATCAACACAAATAGACACTTACGAAAAAAAATTAAAAGAAAATAAACCTTGGATATTTAATGATTAAAGTTAAGAAAAGAAAAATTTTACTTTTACCTGGTGATGGCATTGGACCTGAAGTTATTCAGGAAGTTAAAAAAGTCATTCAATGGTTTAATTCAAATAAATCTTTAGACTTTGAAATTGATCAAGATTTAGCAGGTGGTTGTTCTTTTGATAAACATGGAACTCCGATCACAGATGAAGTTTTTTATAAAGCATTAGAATGTGAAGTTGTAATGTTAGGAGCTGTTGGTGGTCCTAAATGGGATAATTTAGATTTTTCAAAAAAACCTGAAAGAGCATTATTAAAATTAAGAAAAGAATTAAAATTATTTGCAAATCTAAGACCAGCAATTTGCTTTGAACAATTAGTGGATGCCTCAACTCTAAAACCAGAAATTGTTTCAGGATTAGATATAATGATTGTTAGAGAATTAACTGGTGGAATTTACTTTGGAGAGCCAAGGGGAATCAAGCCAATAGAAAATGGTGAAAGAAAAGGTGTTAATACTCATACATATACGACTAGCGAGATAGTTAGAGTAGCAAAAGTAGCCTTTGATTTAGCTAAAAAAAGATCAAATAAAGTTACATCATGTGAAAAATCAAATGTAATGGAGGCAGGACAACTTTGGAGAGAAGAGGTTCAAGAGCTTCATGACAAAGAATATCAAGGATGTAGAATTAAGCCATATGCTTGCTGATAATTGTGCAATGCAATTATTAAAAAATCCAAAGCAGTTTGATGTAATTGTTACCGATAACTTGTTTGGAGACATGCTTTCTGACCAAGCTTCAATGTTAACAGGATCTTTAGGTTTATTACCTTCAGCGTCTCTAGGTGCAAAAAATAAAGATGGAGAGATGAGAGCAATGTATGAACCTATTCATGGATCAGCACCAGATATAGCTGGCCAAGGAATTGCAAACCCGATTGCATCAATTTTAAGTTTTGCAATGGCATTAAGATATTCATTAGACCTAGATAATGAGGCTGATGCTTTAGAAAAAGCTGTTCAAGACGTTTTAAATGATGGTCTTAGAACTAAAGACATAATTTCTAAAGGTATGAAAGAAGTATCAACATCAGTAATGGGTGATGCAATAATTTCAAAATTGCAATAATTAAAAATTTATTCTAGAGTTCAGTAATGCCAAATTACACAGCACCAGTTGAAGATATGATGTTTCTTTTTGATAAGTTGAGAAACAATAAAAATTATAATGAAATCGAAAAATACAAAGAGGTTAACTCAGAATTAGTAAAAGATATATTGGTTGAAGCAGCTAAAATTAATGAGAATCTAATTTTACCATTAGCAAAATCAGGTGATGAAAATCCATCAGTCTTAGAGAATGGAGTAGTTAGAACACCTCCTGGATACAAGGAGGCTTATACAAAATATATTGAGGATGGATGGACTTCACTTTCTTGTGACCCAAAATATGGAGGTCAAGGAATGCCAAAAACAGTAAGTGCTTTTTTTGATGAAATGCTTTCTTCTGCAAGTCTATCATTTAAGCTTTATAGTGAATTAAGTATTGGTGCTTATAATTGTATAAAACATCATGCAACAGATGTGATAAAAGATAAATATCTTCCAAAAATAGTAGAAGGTAAGTGGAGTGGCACTATGTGTCTTACAGAACCAGTGTGTGGAACTGATTTAGGTTTATTAAAAACAAAAGCAGAAGAGCAACCTGATGGAACTTATAAAATCAGTGGTCAAAAAATTTTTATTACCTCAGGTGACCAAGATCTTACAGAAAACATTATTCACTTAGTGATAGCAAGAGCCACAGATTCTCCTGCTGGAACCAAAGGTATTAGTTTATTTTTAGTTCCTAAATTTATAGTTAATGAAGATAGCTCTATAGGTTCAAGAAATGGAGTTTCTACAGGTTCAATAGAAAGTAAAATGGGTATTAAAGGATCGGCAACTTGTGTCTTAAATTTTGATGGCGCAACTGGTTATATGATTGGACCAAAAAATAAGGGTTTAAGCTCAATGTTTACTATGATGAACCTAGAGAGGATAGTTGTTGGAATACAAGGCCTAGGAATTTCTGAAATAGCTTATCAAAACTCACTAAGCTATGCACAAGAGCGAAAACAAGGAAAAACAAATTATAGTAAATCTGAAAATGGAGCAGATTATATTATTGAACATGCAGACATTAGAAAGTCTCTGCTTAATATGAAATCTATTATTGAAGGAGAGAGAGCATTATGTTTTTGGCTATCACAACAAACAGAAGTTAGCCTTTATCACCCAGATGAAAAAGTAAAACAAGAAGCGTCTGACCTTGTTTCCTTAATGACACCGGTTGTTAAAACAATGTTTACAGATATGGGTATGGAAATAACCAGTGATGCAATGCAGATTCATGGTGGTTATGGATATACAAAAGACCAAGGAATAGAGCAATTATATAGAGATAATAGAATTACTCCAATATATGAAGGAACAAATTCGGTTCAAGCAGCAGATTTAGTTTTTAGAAAACTAGTAAATAAAAATGGTGATATAATTAATAAATATTTGGAATTGATCAAGAATGATTGCAACATTGAAAATGAAAAATTAAAACCCTTCATAGAAGAATTAAAAATACACTTAGAAATTTTATCTAAATTTACTACCTGGATTAAAGAAAAAACACAAAACTCAAAAGATGACGCAAGTGCAGCATGTAATGACTATTTAAAAGCATTAGGCTTTGTATCTATAGCTCATGCATGGATAAAAGTTTTAGAGGTAAGTTTTAAAGATTACGAACAAAATAAAATTTTTTATAATGATAAAATACAAACTGCAAATTTTTATTTCAAAAGAGTTTTACCAAGAGCTGAAAGTCATTTTAAAACTGCCACATCAGGAAGTGATTACATAATGAATTTTAAATTCAATTAACATGAGTCATTACGATACAAATTTAGATAAAAATAAGGCTAACTATGTTCCTCTATCTCCTTTAACATTTTTAGAAAGAACCAAAGATATATATCCAAACTATGAAGCATTAGTTTATGAAAGTAGATCTTATACTTGGAAAGAGGTTTATAAAAGATGTGTTAAGTTTGCTAGCGCATTAGACAAACTAGGTGTAAAAACTGGAGACACAGTTTCTATAATGGCCTTCAATACCCCTGAAATTTTTGAAGCTCATTATTCAATACCAATGGTGGGAGCTGTAATTAATGCAATTAATACAAGACTAGATCCAAATACAATAAGTTATATTTTACAGCATAGTGATGCAAAAGTTTTAATTGTAGATAGACAATTTCACGATGTAATCGAGAAAGCTTTAAAAAATGTTAAAAATAAAATTACAATTATTGATATTGACGACCAAGACATAGACACAAGTTCTTTCAAAAAAATAGGAGAACTTGAGTATGAAAATTTCTTAAATACAGGTGATGAAAATTATGAATGGAAAAAGCCTAAAGATGAGTGGGAGGCAATCTCATTAGGGTACACATCTGGAACAACTGGAAAACCAAAAGGAGTAGTTTATCATCACAGGGGTGCATATTTAATGGCAACAGGCAGTGTAACAGCTTGGAACATGCCTAATAGACTAAATTTTTTATGCGTTGTACCAATGTTTCATTGTAACGGTTGGTGCTATCCTTGGACACTGGCGATGCTGCATTCAAGGGTAATTTGTTTAAGAAACATTGATGTGAAAAAGATGTTTGAATTAATTGATAAATATGAAGTAACCCATTTTGGTGGAGCACCAATAGTATTAAATATGATTGTTAATGCTCCAAAAGAGGATCAAAAAGCTTTAAAAAGAAAAGTAAATGTTTTAACTGCGGGCGCCCCCCCACCAAGTATTATCTTTGAAAAAATGGAAAACCTTGGCTTTGAAGTGATGCATGTTTATGGATTAACAGAAACTTATGGTCATATGTTGCAGTGTGCATGGAACGAAGATTGGAATACTTTAGAAAAAGATAAAAAAAATGAAATTAAAGCAAGACAAGGTGTTAGATATCCTAATACTGAAGGTGCAGTTGTTATGAATCCTGAAACTATGAAGCAAGTTCCTAAAGATGGAAAAACCATGGGTGAAATTATGATTAGGGGAAACATTGTAATGAAGGGTTATTATAAAGATAAAGAAGAAACAGAAAAGTCAATGGCTGGTGGATGGTTTCACTCAGGAGATCTAGCGGTTATGCATCCAGATGGATATATTAAAATTCAAGATAGATCTAAAGATATAATAATTTCAGGTGGTGAAAATATTTCTTCGATTGAAATAGAAAATGCAATAGCAAATCATCCATCAGTATCTTTGGCTGCGGTTGTTGCTAAGCCAGATGAAAAGTGGGGAGAAACACCTTGTGCTTTTGTTGAGTTAATTAAGGATAAGTCTGCAGAAGAAAAAGATATCATAGATTTCTGTAGAGAAACTTTAGCAGGATTTAAACTTCCAAAAAAAGTTATATTTTGTGAGTTACCAAAGACATCAACTGGAAAAATACAAAAATTTGAGCTTAGAAAAAAATTAAAGGACTTAAGTTGATTCTTGAAATAGATGATAAAAAAGTTTTTGTTTCAGATGCAGGTCAAGGTATAGATAAAGATAAAGATACTATAGTTTTACTTCATGGAAGTGGCCTTTCTCATATTGTTTGGTCTTTAACAGAACAATATTTATCAAATCAAAACTATAATGTTCTAGCAATTGATTTACCAGGGCATGGAAATTCTGAAGGTAAAAGTTTAAGATCAATAGAAGAAATTTCTGATTGGTTAGAAAAAGTTTTTAATAAACTTAACATTTCTAAGATAACAATAATTGGACACTCACAAGGATGTTTGGAGGCACTTGAATATTTTTTTAAATACCCAAAAAAAGTTAAAAACTTAGTATTTGTTGGCGGATCATATAGAATGCCAGTTAATCAAGACTTAATTGATCTTGCTGAAGATGGAGATAATCAAGCAGTTAAACTGATGATGAAATGGAGTTACGAGAACTCTAAAAAATTTATTGGAGGCAATCCTGTACAAAAAATTATTAATTCTTCAAGAGATATTAGAGAAATTTTAGCTATTGATCTTGTAGCTTGTAATAATTATAAAAATGGATCTGAAGCTCTAAAGTCAATTAATTGCCCTACATTATTTATTTTTGGTGAGTTAGATAAGATGGTTAACCTTGAAAAAGGCAAGAAATTCGCTGAACTTATTCCTAATTCAAAAATACATACAATAAAAGGTTGTGGACATATGATTATGTTTGAAAAAGCTTTTGAAATGAGAGAAAAGATCTCTGAATTTCTAAAAAAATGACAAATTTTTCAATTGCAAAATCTAGAAGACTAAGAAGTACTCCGTATACCTCAAGAATAGAGAAACAAGGAGTTACAGCATATACAATTTATAATCACATGTTGTTACCTGCTGCTTTTGGATCAATAGAAAATAGTTACAAACATTTAAAAGAGCATGTTCAAGTATGGGATGTTGCTGCAGAAAGACAGGTAGAGATATCAGGAAAAGACTCTGCAGAATTAGTACAATTGATGACATGTAGAGATTTATCAAAATCTAAAATTGGGAGATGTTATTATTGTCCAATAATAGATGAAAATGGAAACCTAGTTAATGATCCAGTTGTTTTAAAGCTGGATGAAAATAGATGGTGGTTATCAATAGCAGATTCGGATGTAATCTTTTTTGCTAAAGGTTTAGCATCTGGACATAAATTTGATGTTAAGATTATAGAACCAGTAGTGGATATAATGGCAATACAGGGTCCAAAATCATTTGCATTAATGGAAAAAGTTTTTGGAAAAAAAATTACTGAACTAAAATTCTTTGGATTTGATTATTTTGATTTTGATGGAACTAAACATTTAATAGCAAGGTCAGGATGGTCTAAGCAAGGTGGATATGAAGTTTATGTTCAAAATACAGAGTCAGGACAAAAATTATATGACCATCTTTTTGAAGTTGGAAAAGAATTTAATGTAGGACCTGGGTGTCCAAACTTAATAGAGAGAATTGAGAGTGCATTACTATCTTATGGAAATGATTTTGATAACAATGATAATCCATTTGAATGTGGTTTTGATCAATATGTTAGTTTGGATAGTGATATAAATTTTTTAGGAAAAGATAAATTAAAAGAAGTTAAATCAAAAGGAGCCCAAAAGAAGTTAATGGGTATTAAAATTGATATAAAAGAAATTAGTCTCACAGGATCAAAAAATTTATATGATGAGAAAAATAATATAATTGGTGAATTAAGGTCATCTTGTTATTCACCTCATTTTCAAATGGTTATTGGAATAGCAATGATCCAGAAGTCCCACTGGGAAGTATCTCAAACCTTTAAAATTCAAATAAATGATAACACTTTTAGTGGAAAAGTTTGCGATTTACCCTTCATCTAGTATAAAAGCCTAATAACATCATGAATATAGCAATTGTAGGAGCCACAGGTAATGTTGGAAGAAAAATTCTCGAAGTTCTAGAGAGAAAAAAACTTCCTATAAAGGAACTATTTTTAGTTGCCTCACCAAGAAGTGCTGGTCAAAAAATAAATTTTAGTGGCAAAGAACATGAGGTCTTTAACCTTGAAACATTTGATTTTTCAAAAATTAAAATTACTTTCTTTGCAGCAGGTGGAAAAATTTCAGAACAATATGCTTTAAAAGCAGCAAAGCACTCAATAGTTATAGATAATTCTAGTTTTTTTAGAATGGATCCTGATGTGCCATTAATTGTTCCACAGGTAAATCCAGAAGCAATTAAGAGTATGAAAAAAAATATAATTGCTAACCCTAATTGCTCAACAGCTCAGTTAGTAATTGCTCTTAAACCGTTACACGATTTATTTAATATTGAACGAATAGTTGTCTCGACATATCAGTCAGTTTCAGGTGGTGGAAAAAACCCTATGAATGAACTAATAGAACAAACTAAATTATCTTTAGAAAATAAAGAAATTAAATCTAGAAATTTTACTAAACAAATAGCTTTTAATGCCATTCCTCAAATCGATGTTTTTGCAGATGATGGTTATACTAAAGAAGAATTAAAAATGACCAATGAAACTAAAAAAATTCTTGGTGACAAAATAGAATTAACAGCAACTTGTGTAAGAATTCCAGTTATGGTTTCTCATGCAGAGTCAGTAAATATTCAATTTGAAAAACCATTTTCTTTAGAAAAAGTTAGAGATGCCCTTAGTAAAGCAGATGGCTGTGAAGTTTATGATAAAAGAGAAGATGGAGGATATAGCACTCCAATTGAAGCAGAAGGTAGAGACGAAACTTATATTTCAAGAATAAGAGAAGATAAAACTAATAAAAATTCATTAAACCTATGGATTGTTTCTGATAACTTACTTAGAGGAGCGGCATTGAATGCTGTTGAAATTGCAGAAACTTTAATTAAAGATGAATTTAATGGAAAATAATAATCCTTTATCACCACACATTCAGATCTATAGATGGCACATATCTTCTTTAGTATCTATTTCACATAGAATTACAGGAATAATAAATATAGCTGCTATAACAATAATTTGTTTTTGGATTGCATCATTATTACTAGGTGAAAATAGTTATGAGTTTACTAAGGTATTTTTAAATTCTATTTTAGGAAAATTCATAATTTTAGGTTTAACATGGTCATTTAGTTTCCAGATATTAAGTGAAATAAGACATTTAATTATGGATCTAGGATATGGGTTTGAATTAAAAGTAACAAAGATAACAGGATTAATCGTGATTATTGGTTCATTTTTTTTAACAATTTTAATTTATTTAATTGGAAAGCAATTTATTTAGCATGAATAACGTGACTAAAAAATGGCTATTAATGAGAGTAAGCTCTGTGGTGTTGATACCACTAATGACATGGTTTATTTTAAATTTAGTTTCAGTTTTCAATAAAGATTATGTTGATATTGTTAATTTTTTTTCAAATCAGCCATCTAAAATTTTAGTTTCTTTGTTGTTAGTTTTTGCCTATTTTTTTTCAGCCTTAAGTATTAGTGAGGTATTTGAAGACTATATACAGGATGAAAAAATCAAAAATGTCGCAAACAAAACTTTGAATATATTTGCTATAATAATTCCTTTAATTACAATTATAATAATATTTAATTTAAATACATGAGTTCATATAAAATTATAGATCATGAATACGATGTTATCGTACTTGGTGCAGGAGGATCAGGCTTAAGAGCTGCTGTTGGTTTAAGTGAAGCTGGTTTAAAGACAGCCTGTATTTCAAAAGTATTTCCAACAAGAAGTCATACCTCTGCTGCTCAAGGAGGAATTTCTGCATCTTTAGGGAATATGGGTGAAGATGATTGGCGTTGGCATATGTATGATACTGTTAAAGGTGCTGACTGGTTAGGTGACCAAGATAGTATTGAGTATCTTTGTAAAGAAGCTCCAGCAGCTGTTATAGAATTAGAAAAATATGGAGTTCCATTTAGTAGAACTGATGATGGCAAAATTTACCAAAGACCTTTTGGTGGAATGACAAAAAATTATGGTAATGGAATTGTTCAAAGAACATGTGCAGCCGCAGATAGAACTGGACATGCAATACTTCACACTCTTTATGGGCAAGCCTTAAAACATAACACTGAATTTTTTATTGAATACTTTGCTTTAGATTTATTAATGAAAGATGGTGAATGCAAAGGTCTTATTGCTTGGAATTTAAATGATGGAACAATTCATAGATTTAGAGCTCACAGCACAATAATTGCAACAGGTGGTTATGGAAAAGCTTATTATTCTGCAACTTCAGCACACACTTGTACTGGAGATGGAAATGCAATGGTTTTAAGAGCAGGTTTACCATTACAAGATATGGAATTTGTACAATTTCATCCAACAGGAATTTATGGACATGGAACTTTAATTTCTGAAGGTGTTAGAGGAGAAGGTGGCTATTTAGTTAATTCAAAAGGTGAAAGATTTATGGAACGATATGCTCCAAATGCTAAAGATTTAGCATCTAGAGATGTAGTAAGTAGATCAATGTCAATTGAGATTAATGAAGGTAGAGGTGTTGGAAAAGAACAAGATCATGTTCATTTACACTTAAGTCATTTAGACAAAAGTATTATTGAAAGTAGACTTCCAGGAATTACAGAGGCAGCAAGATTATTTGCAAATGTTGATGTAACTAAAGAGCCAATACCAGTTGTTCCCACTGTTCATTATAATATGGGAGGTATTCCAACAAACTATAAAGCTGAAGTACTTACAGGCAATGATTCTGATAACAGTTCCAGGATTAATGGCAATTGGTGAGGCTGCCTGCGTCTCTGTTCATGGAGCAAATAGATTGGGATCTAATTCTTTAATTGACTTAGTTGTATTTGGAAGAGCCGCAGCTAGAAGAGCTGCAGAACTTGTAAAACCAGGAACCCCACATGAAGATATAGGAGAGTCTGAAACAGAAAAATGTTTAGAAAGATTTGATAAATTAAGAAACTCTAATGGTGAAAATAATACTTCAGAGCTTAGACTTTCAATGCAAAAAACTATGCAATCAAAGTGTGCTGTTTTTAGAACAGAAAAAACACTTAAAGAGGGTGTTGATGAGATTAGAAAAACATATGATGGAATGGACTCAATTTCTGTAAAAGATAGGTCTCTTGTTTTTAATACTGATTTAGTAGAAACATTGGAGTTTGATAATTTAATAAGACAGGCAATTACAACAGTAGATTCTGCTTATAATAGACAAGAGAGCAGAGGAGCACATGCTAGAGAAGATTTTCCAAAAAGAGATGATGAAAAATTTATGCAACATACTATTGCTTGGTGCAATGGAAAAGATACAAAAATTGGTTATAGACCAGTTACAAAAACAACTTTAACAAATGAAGTTCAATATTTTCCACCACAAGAAAGAGTTTACTAGTGGTTCAAATAAATTTACCTAAAAATTCAGAAGTTCAAAAAGGTATCTATTATCAAGATAAAACTGGATCAAAAAATATCAGAAAAGTAAATGTTTATAGGTGGGATCCCTCAAATGGAGAAAATCCAAGAGAGGATACTTATGAAGTTGATATGGATAACTGTCCTTCAAAAGTATTAGATATTTTAAATAAGATTAAAAACGAAATTGACCCATCATTGGCTTATCGGAGATCTTGTGCACATGGTGTTTGTGGATCTTGTGCAATGAATATGGATGGTAAAAATGGTTTAGCATGTACAAAACCTCATTCAGAAATTGAAGGAGATATAAATATTTATCCACTACCTCATCTAAAAGTTAAAAAAGATTTAATTGGGGATTTAAGTGGATTGTATAAACAATACGAATCAATTGAGCCTTGGTTGAAAACAAATACAAAAGTTGAAACTACAGAAATTATTCAATCTCAAAAAGATAGAAAAAAATTAGATGGTGCATATGAATGTATCATGTGTGCATGTTGTTCCACTTCTTGCCCAAGCTATTGGTGGAATGAGGATAAATTTTTAGGTCCTGCAGTTTTGCTTCAAGCTTATAGGTGGATAGTAGATAGTAGAGATGATGAAAGAAAAGAGAGATTAAAAAAAGTAGCTGATGAACTTAAGTTGTATAGATGTCATACTATTATGAATTGCACCAATGCTTGTCCTAAGGGATTAAATCCAGCAAAAGCCATAGCTGAATTGAAAAAAATGCTTGCAACAAGCTAATTACCCCTTTAAATAACACCATTCATGAATTTATTAGAACATTTTGTCGGTGGAAAGCTAATTTCAGGCTCATCTGATAGAAAAAGCAAAATTTTTAATCCTGCAACGGGTGAACAAGAATCCGAAGTAAGGTTAGCTAATAAAACTGACCTTGATCAAGCTGTAGAAGTAGCAAAAAAAGCTTTTGAAACTTGGTCACTGAAACCTCCCCTTCAAAGAGCAAGAGTGATGTTCAAATTTAAAGAGTTAATAGAAAAAAATACTGATGAACTTACAAAATTAATAGTTTCAGAACATGGTAAAGTTTATGAAGATGCCAAAGGTTCTTTAACAAGAGGATTAGAAGTAGTTGAGTTTGCATGTGGAATTCCACATTTACTTAAAGGAGAATTTTCAGAAAATGTAGGAACTAATGTGGATAGCTGGTCAATGCCTCAGCCACTTGGAGTAGTTGCTGGTATTACACCTTTTAACTTTCCAGCAATGGTGCCTATGTGGATGTTTCCTATAGCTATAGCTTGTGGAAATACATTTATTTTAAAACCATCAGAAAAAGATCCATCT
>FUWD013022995.1_pt1 | contig 14644 bp, 11 predicted proteins | sample 1063281 | NCBI WGS metagenome assembly FUWD01 (sample SAMEA79048168, study PRJEB19326) | metagenome | biome: marine | reverse complement strand
ACTTTGCCGCGTTCACGAAGGTGTTATCAAGAAGGGCCAGACAGTTTCTTGGATTAAGACAGATGGAACAACAGAACGCGTAAAGGTTTCAGAGCTCTTGATGACTGAAGCGCTCGAGCGCGTGCCTGCACTTGAAGCTCATCCTGGCGACATCATTGCGGTTGCTGGTATCGAGACAATTACTTTGGGCGAAACCCTTGCAGATCTTGAGAACCCACATGCACTTCCACTTATTACAGTTGATGAGCCATCAATTTCGATGACAATCGGTATCAATACATCTCCACTTGCAGGTAAGAGCGGCAAGATGCTCACAGCCCGTCAGGTAAAGGATCGCCTGGATAAAGAACTCATCGGTAACGTATCGCTTCGCGTTCTCAATACAGAGCGCCCAGATACATGGGAAGTTCAGGGTCGTGGCGAACTCCAGCTCGCTGTTCTCGTTGAAATCATGAAGCGCGAAAGCTTCGAACTTACAGTGGGTAAGCCACAGGTAGTTACCAAGATGATTGATGGAAAACTCCACGAACCAATGGAGCGTTTATCAATTGATGCACCTGAAGATTACCTAGGTGTTCTTACACAGTTGATGGCACTTCGTAAGGGCCGTATGGAACAAATGGTTAACCATGGCACCGGATGGATTCGCCTTGATTACAAGGTTCCATCACGCGGATTAATTGGTTTCCGTACCGAGTTCCTTACTGAAACTCGCGGAACAGGTTTGCTCCACCACGTATTCGATTCATACGAGCCATGGTTCGGTGAACTTCGCACACGTGCAACAGGATCACTTGTTTCAGACCGTATTGGAACAGTTACCTCATATGCACTTGCTGGAATTCAAGAGCGCGGTTCTATCTTCGTAGAACCAGGCGATGAAGTTTACGAGGGCATGGTTATCGGTGAAAACTCACGTTCTGACGATATGGATGTTAACTGCGTCCGCGAAAAGAAGCTCACCAATATGCGTGCATCAGGCACGGATGATTCTGAAAAGTTGATTCCACCTAAGAAGCTCAACATGGAAGGTGCTCTCGAATTCTGTCGCGAAGACGAGTGCGTTGAAGTTACACCTGCAGTTGTTCGAATCCGCAAGGTAACTCTTGATGGTGCAGAACGTGCACGCGCAACTTCACGAGCGAAGAAGAGCAACCAGAGCTAATTACTTACAAACTTAACTGTTTGTAAGTAATTCGCTTCCAATCCAATCGCCTTCTTTAACTCCTGCTGGAGCCACGAATAACGCTGAACCAATTGGGGATGTCCAACGGTTGAGCTCATCTTGCTTATTGAGAGACTCTTGAATCTTTAGGTATCGAGATAACGACTCTTGATAGGTGACAAAGATGAGCCCGACATCGTGGACTCCGTTCGGCAGATAGTTATCATCGTAGTTATAACCGCGTCGAGTAATTCCTGAATTATTCGATGTAAAGGCCCGCCCGACATGAGATTTCGAGAAGTTCTCATCTTTGGTGAGTTTCTTTCCACCGGTTAATTCGCGCCCCAGAGAGTCGCCCTTCATATTTGGAGAGAGTCGATCCCAAGTGCCTAGATTAAGTTGGATACGACGTACAACAACAGTTGTTCCGTTCTTAAGCGCACCCGATGAGCTCCATGTACGTTCTTTAAACTCCTGGGAGTTAATTGGCGCATTAGCTGTTCCATCAATCTGCCCCATAAGATTTCTTGAATCTTCGCCCACATTTACCTGTGCTGGATCTAGAAATCCGCGCTGCTGCCATCGAATTGTTGCAAATGGCGCGCTCTCTTTCACCAGAGTATGTACAGCGTGAAAAATTGATTGCGGGTTGTCGCCACTTACTTGAATAAGGAGATCACCGTCGGTCCAACGCTTCTCTAATTTGTCTATCGAATATGAAGGGATCTCCTTTTCGGATATTGGCCAACGATTTTCCACGCCAACTTTCTCAAAGAGTGAATAACCGAAAGAGAAATTAATAGTCATACGTGCAGGATTTTCAGCCATCTCCGGTTGAGGATCGCCGATAATCGGTAAGCCTTGGGTCAATAGCGCAGCATCATTTGTCAGTACGCGCATCATGCGACCAACAGCAGCGAGATCCTTACCTGCCTTGAGATCGAGTGCAACGAGCGTCGAATGCGCTTGTCGCTCAGTTTCAATTCCATTTTGGTGGAGACCATAAAATGGCTCTGTCGTTGATGCGATTTCAACTTCTTTTCCTAAAGACAGCACTCCCACCGAGGTGGCGGTGGCCACGAGGCCACCACCAACCACAGCAGAAAGTAATATCGCTATTACTTTTCTTACCTTCATTTACATGCCACCTGCACTGCCGTAGACCTCGTCATCCATAGCGATCTCCTTTACGGGAGCGGTGTAATCCACTGTTTCACCATTGCTGAATTCGAGAGTCACATCAACTTCATCACCGAGTGCCAGCTTCTCTGTAAGTTCCATCAGCATGACGTGATATCCACCCATACGAAGTTTCACACTGCCCTTCGCTGGAATTACCAAGCCATCTGACATTGCAATCATCGTGCCATCAATTACTTCATGGATTTCGATGATTCCTGCTGCATCACTTGACCCGCCAGTGAGAGTGACATCTTCATCACTGCTATTTGCGATAGTCATAAATGAACCAGTCATGAATTTTCCTGTCTCCATATTTCTCATTGACATTGCGTCAATAGAGCGAGCGACAGGTTCTGTAATTGTGATTGCTGAAGCTGCTTCTTCACTAGACCCACATGAAGTGAGCGTAGGAACGAGCAATGTTGCAGCAAGAATTGATAGAAGTACTTTTTTCATATTTCTCCTTAATAAATGTATCCAGAGAGTCGGCTGACTTCTGGTTTTGCATCATTTACTGGGTGCTGGTGGTGCGCGAAGAGAGAGTGCGCTGTAGCGCAGCCTCTGGCGAAATGAAATGTGATGTGGTGCAGCGATCCGTGCAAGATTTTCCGCTTCAAAAGAAAGGGCAGGATAGGTATCTGGAGTAAGGAGTGAGGCTAATCTCTCGAGAGCATATTCGATTGAATCTAGTAATGATTGGCCCCGGATAATGACTAGATAAGTTGCGATGCCAGCTAGAAGGTGGGAAATGAACATCAATGTTGAATTGTGAGTTTCTCCACCCATTAAAAAGTGAGAACCATTCTGTGCAATAAAGATTGCGATAAATAATTTCTCTTCGCTTAAATTCTCATCCAAGAGCATAAGGGTCAGTGCTAAGGCGAGTAGAAGAAAGCTGAGAAGATTCGAGTAAGAAGGAACCGATGATCCAGCTAAGTGGTGAGCGAATATTCCACCCACGAGAAGTGCGGATGCTGACATCAATGCTCGCATCAGCTTCATAAGAGTAGGATACTGATATGAGAAAGTTTTCTGCGCTCCTTGGTGTTGTTGTCCTCACACTGAGCACCACAGTTGGGGCACAGGCACACTCCTCAGTTGTGAAGACCATTCCTCAATATCAGAGCCTGCTTCAGGAACTACCATCCGAGGTCTCTATTCAATTCTCGGAAGAACCATTAAGCCTTAAAGGTAAGGCGATAAATTCACTTACAGTTGTTAATCCAGATGGAATAACTATTTCGAAGAAGAGAACTAAAATTGATGGCGAGCAGCTGATCGTCAAGATTAATAACGCCGATCCAGTTGTTGGAACATATTCAGTTAAGTATCGGATGGCTTCTGCCGATGGCCATGTTATTTCGGGTAGTTACCGCTTTGACTATAAGGAGCCATCAAAGGTTGTACCTGTTAAAGATGCACCTGGAGAAGAGATGCACCTGGAAAAGTTGCTAAAGAGAGCCAATGGTGGGGATCTCACTTCCTCCATCTCCACAAAGAACATATCCTTCAAGCTGTAGCGGTTCTCCTGCTCGGTGCTGGCTGGTTTGTTCTAAGGCGCAGAAGACAATCCAGATAATTGTCAGAGCCTTACGGTTGAATACGAACCGTGAGTAAGCAATCGCCAGCCCAGCTTCGCCTTGTGCGAAGTGCGGCCGTTGGCGCAGATTTCACTCTCTCAGAAGAGCAAGAAGCCGTTCGTTCTCATCGCGGAACTCCTTTGATCATCACAGGCGCTACCGGAACAGGAAAAACACGGGCCCTCGTTGAAGCAGCAGTATCGCGAATCGAAAATGGCCAGAGCCCTGACTCCATTCTCTTACTTACCTATGGTCGCGACCGGGCATCAGAGATCCGAGATGCAATTGTTATCGCATCTAATCAGAGCGCGCACGAACCACTAGCTAGAACTTTTCACTCACTTGCATATTCAATTCTCAAGATGCGAACTAACGATCAATATCGCGATCTCGTTCTGATGTCTGGCTCTGAACAAGAGACGTTGATTGCCGATTTACTTGAAGGTGATATCGAATCTGGATATCGAAGTTGGCATCAGGATTTACAGAAAGGTCCCGAGAGCTTGGGCGAACCACTTGCCACTCAGGGCTTTGTTCGCGAACTTCGCGACCTCATTATGCGCGCGAACGAACGTGGAATCACACCAACCGAACTTGCGATGCGCGGTCATCAACTCGGCGAAAAGTATTGGCAAGGGGCTGCCGATTTCTGGAATCGCTATCTTGAAGGCTTAGTTCTACAAGAGAGCTCTGCTGGCGATGCCAAGATGCGTATCGACCCATCTGAAATCATCAACTTAGCAAAGCGATACTTAACGAAGAACCCTGAACTCCTTGCAGAACTTCGTGGACGTTTCACAACAATAATCGTTGATGAATTTCAAGAGAGCGACCCATCCCAAAGAGCGCTCCTCGAACTTCTTGCTGGCCAAGACCTTATCATCGTTGCCGATACTAGAAGCGCTGTCGGTCGCTTTAGAGGAGCAGATCCTGAAGGCGTCAAGGAGGTACTTGATAAGTACTCATCGGCGGGTGCGCGAACAATTGAATTCACAACAAATTTTCGCGGTGTTCCTGAAAAATCGACAGCACGATTGCTCTCTGAATCAGAAGAAGCGCACTTCATCGCACATCAATTTAAGCGAGCCCATCTCATGCAGGGCGTTCCATACTCAGAGATGGCAGTCATCGTTAGATCTCATGGACAGTGTGCATCAGCTATTAGACGAGCCTTTGCACAAGTCTCAATACCGGTTGCCGGTGATGTCGAAGCCTTGGCCAATAACGCTGCAATAGCGCCATTTCTGCTCCTTGCTCGTATCGCAACTGGAGCTACACCACTTAATCTTGAAAATGCAGAGAAGTTATTAACGAGCGAGTTCGGGGGAGCGACATCAGTCTCACTTCGACGCACAAGGGCGGCGCTACTGGCTGCACGTGATGAAGCTAGCGATAAACGATCCGGAACACAGTTAATTATCGATGCGATAAAGACAGGAGATATTGCAATCGAGGATTCTGCAGAGTTATTGCGAGTCCACAACTTGCTATCTGCTGCACAGAAATCCATTGCAAAGAAGAGCGCAACTATTCATGATCTACTCTGGGCGATCTGGAATAACGCGCTCACAAGTGATAACGAGAAAGTAAGCGATGCTTGGCGTGCAGCAGCGCTCCGTGGTGGTTCGCGAGGAGCAGCAGCTGATCGCGATCTCGATGCGATGATTCAACTCTTCGATACTGCAGCGCGACATATTGAACGTTTTCCGGGTGCAAAGCCAGAACTCTTCTTGAAGGAGATAGAGAACGAGACAATCGTCTCTGATGTGATTACTTCTCGTGGTGTGCGCCCAGATGTTGTCGAAATTCTTACCGTGCACTCGACAAAGGGGCGGCAATGGCAGATTGTCGCAGTTGCCGGTGTACAAGAAGGCAGTTGGCCGAACTTAAAGCAGAGAAGTTCGCTACTAGGTGCAGAGCGACTTGTTGAACGAGTTCGCCACGGAGATGAGATAGCTCAGATCGAACTCGACATGATCGCTGCATCTTCATTGGCAGAAGATGAAGCGCGCCTATTCCATGTAGCAACCACAAGAGCAAGCAGATCACTTCTAGTCACTGCAATCTCTCGTGAAGATGAGACACCATCTATCTTCTTCGAAGATTTTGCCGATGCTCTTGGCCAAAGCGATTCACATACAAAGGTGCCGCGGCCGCTAACCGCCCCAGCACTTGTCGCAACTCTGCGCCGAGAAGTAAATATCTCAGGCGATACAACCGCTGCAAGCATCTTAAAGACGTTATCTACATCCGGAATCCATCAAGCTGATCCCGCACACTGGTTGGGTAGCGCCCCTGTAAGTACTGATTTACCTGTGGTTGATGCAGATCAGCCTGTCTCTGTCTCCCCATCAGGGGCTGAGAGCTTTAACGAGTGCGGCCTTAAGTGGTTCCTTGAAAAGAGCGGTGGAACAAATGGAGATTCCACTGCACAACTACTTGGTTCAGTCATTCACGAATTTGCTCGTTTAAAGGTTGATGAACCTTCAATTACTGATTTACAACTGACAGAGAAGTTGATTGAAGCTTGGCCGCTGATTGATGATAGCCAGGGTTGGATCAGCACTGCGGCGCTCAATCGCGCAAAGAAGATGCTTGAACGATTTGCTCAATATCATCGCGAATCAAATCGGGAAGTTGTGGGCGCAGAACTTAACTTTACGATTCAAGTCGGCCGCGCAACTATCCGCGGAAATGTAGATCGCGTCGAGGTAGATGCAGATGGAAAGTTCTACATCATTGATTTCAAGACTGGTAAGAACGTTATCTCTAAGGCTGATGCCGAAGAGAATTTACAGCTCGCTTGCTATCAACTTGGCGTAATTCTCGATGGCTTCGAGGAGAAACTTAAAGGCGCCGAAGTTTCAGGTTCAGAACTCGTCTTCTTGGCAAATAAAACTCAGAAGGTCACAACCCGAGTTCGCGAACCAATTAACGCGCAAGAGATTCAAGAGACCATCGAAGTAATCGCCGAAGGAATGGGCGCTGCAACATTTACAGCTCGCAAGAGCGATATGTGTGCGCGTTGTCCGGTAAAGCCATCGTGTCCGCTCCATCTCGAGGGAAGGGCGGTACATCAATGAGCAATCAATCTCCAGTAGAGAAGTACACACCTGACCAAGTTGCAGAGATGATCATCTCTATCGATCCAACCTTCTATCTGCCAAGCGATGAACAACGTCCAATCATCTCGATTAAAGATAATCCACTCGAACCTGCAGTAGTTATTGCAGGAGCTGGCTCTGGAAAGACCGAGACAATGGCGGCGCGAGTTGTTTACCTGGTCGCCAACGAATTTATGCGCCCAGACCAAATCTTGGGTCTGACATTTACTCGCAAAGCTGCTGGCGAACTCAACGCACGAATTCGTAAGCGTTTACGCCAGTTTCAGCAAGCTCAGGATAAGAAGGGGATAGCCCGCACATTCAATAGCCTCGAGACAGCGGTAACTACCTATCACTCTTATGCTGGTCGACTCTTAAGTGAACATGCCATTCGATATGGCATCGATGCAGATGTTCAGCCACTGGGTGAAGCTGCGCTCTGGATGTCTGCAAATAAAATTGTCCGCGAGTGGGATAACGGAACCTTCTCTACAGATGATGCAGTCAGTACCGTTGTTAAAGATCTTCTTGGCTTAACCTCGATTGCTCTAGAGCACCGAGTAAAGCTTGATGAAATCCGCGAGATTGATGAGCGAGTTCTGCAAGAACTTTCAATGATGACTGGCGCGACCAATGAAGAGACCCGTCGAGTAGCAAAAGTCCTTGGTCAACGCATTGCGATGTTGCCGATGGTTGAAGCTTTTATTGAAGCTCGTCGCCAATCTGGGGAACTCTCCTTCGATGATCAGATATCACTTGCTTCAGATATCGCAGTAAATTTCCCAGATGTAGGAGCGCTCGAACGCGCAAAGTATCCCGTTGTCTTGCTCGATGAGTATCAAGATACTTCTCAATCACAAGTTCGTATGCTGTCAGCGCTCTTTGGTGGTGGACATCCGGTCACTGCAGTAGGAGACCCTTGCCAATCTATCTACACATGGCGCGGCGCATCTGCTGGAACAATTGGCGCATTTAATAAGAACTTCCCTAAGAGTGAAGGCTCAAAGGGGAAGAACGTTTACGAGTTACTTACAACGTACCGAAATGATCAATCTATATTGGCGCTTGCAAATGAGATATCTGCAAGTGTTCGCGCGCTAGAGAATCTTGATGTCGCGCCTCTCAAAGCTCGCAAAGGTGCAGGCAAAGGTGATCTCACCTGTGGAGTCTTTGAAAACCTTGAAGCAGAAAGCCAAGCGATTGCCGAATACTTCTTGCCGCTCTGGAAAAATCCGCAGCGGTTAGAAGTTGATGCGAAAGTTCCTAAGACCTTCTCTGTCTTGGTACGTAAGCGCGCACAGATTGCACCGATTCAAGAGGCGCTAGCGAAGGTCGGAATACCTTCTGAAGTCCTTGGTTTAGGTGGATTGGTCCACGTTCCAGAGATCGCAGACCTTGTTGCGATGCTGAAGATTCTTAACGACCCTAACTCTGGCGCATCACTTATGCGCCACTTAACGGGTCCACGAATTAATTTAGGTGCTCGCGATATCGCAGCGCTCGGCCGCTACACACGTTCTAGGTCTGAAACCCTTCGCACCGATAGCCGCAGCATCGTGAAAAATATCGTTGCAGGTAATCCAGATTCAGCAGAGGCAGATGATCAATTTATGGGAAGTGCCATCGATGCATTGGATGAGATCGAAAAGTGCGATAAGAAAATCTTCTCTGAAATTGGCTTTAAGCGTTTAACGCAATTTGCAGCGGACCTTCGTCGATTGCGTGCACGTGCATCAGGGCCAATCACAGATCTAATTGTAGAAATTGAGCGCTATCTCAACCTTGAGAGCGAAGTTATGTTGCGCGATGGTGGCACACATGGACGTCGACACCTCGATCGTTTTATGGATGAAGCGGCTAAGTTTGCTCGAAGTGGTGGCTCACTCTCTTCATTCCTTCAGTGGCTCGATATCGCAAGCGAAGAAGAAGGCGGCCTTAAAGCTGGAACCCCTGAAATCGACAGCAGTGTTGTTCAGATTCTTACTATCCATATGGCAAAGGGCGCTGAATGGGATGTCGTTGCTGTGCCAGGTTTGGCAAAGGGAACTTTCCCCGGTGCCAATAAATCAGATCCAGATAATTGGCTTACAAATGAGCGACATATCCCATTTGATCTTCGCGGCGATGGCGCCTTATTGCCAGCATTCTCTTGGAATGCGGCAACGACAAATGCTCAGGCGAAGGCAGCAATTGAAAAGTTTGCAGTAGATTGTGTTGAGTATAAAGAGCGCGAAGAAATTCGCCTTGGCTATGTAGCGATGACACGTGCACGTACTCATCTCTTCTGTTCAACATCTTTCTGGCGCGATGGAGTTAAGCCAGTAGCACCATCAATTATCTTTGAGAGCGTCGAGAAGATCGCGAGCGAAGTCGGAACAGTCTTGGCAGCGCCAGAGGCGCCTGCAGATTCCGATCGAAACCCTGCAGAAAATATTGAGATTACTGCAAGCTGGCCTCGCGATTCGATGGGCACAAAGCGTGCAGAGTTTGAATCTTCTCTCGCTCTTGTACAGAGCGCAGCCGCACTTGATTTAACTTCTTCTGACTCCGAGTGGGCAACTGATGCTCAAGCAATCATCGCTGAATTCGAAGAGTTTAAAAAAGGCTCCCACGATGTAGCACTTCCACCTCGTCTATCAACATCAACACTTATCTCATTGCATCAAGATCCTGCAGAGCTTGCACTTAATATTCGCCGCCCAATGCCACGAGCAATGGACGAATTCTCCCATCGTGGAACAGCCTTCCACCTTTGGATTGAACGCCACTTCAACACCAAGGTTCTCTTCGATGATGAAGATTTCGATTTACTTACTCCATTTGAAGAAGATCAGACCCTCGAAGATCTCAAAGCACAGTGGCTCGCATCTGATTGGGCGAAGTTACAACCTTTTGCAGTTGAAGTTCCTTTTGAAACTGTCATTGCAGGAGTCCTGGTGCGCGGTCGAATCGATGCCGTCTATAAGAGTGGTGACAGCTACGAAGTTGTCGATTGGAAGACTGGTTCTAAAATTCTCGGTGAATCTTCTGCGGTGCAGCTAGCTGTCTATCGATTAGCCTGGGCGAAGTTAAGTAAGGTCAACATCTCTGATGTTTCAGCAGCTTTCCATTACGTTCCTACAAACAAAACAGATAGACGAGCAGATCTTCTCTCTGAAGAGCAGCTCATTGATCTCTTGCTGCTCAAGTAGTTAATTGATCTCTACTGCGATAGGGAGATGATCACTAATTCCAAGTGGAGAGATTGAAAGTTGCTGGTACTGGCCCTCTTCTAAATCCCGGGAGAGAATGTAATCGAATTGAATCTTTGCACCCCAACTTGGGTAAGTATTTTGCTTCACAGTTGAGATCCAGTCAGAGCCAATAATCGGCAGATTCTTCGGCAAGTTGAGGTCACCCATAATTACAACTCGAGAGTTATTCTCCTTACCAAGTTTCTCAGCCCACTTCTTAATCTTGCGCAGTTGCGCCAAGTTAAAGCCGGGAACAAATGAGAGATGGGTATTAATGACAACCCATCCACTTTCCAAGACGGCTGCAATGGCAACTCGAGGTTCATCTCTTACATAAATAAAACGTGGACGACCTCTGCCGGTTTCATCGCCAGGAACAACAAGTGGCATACCTACAGGAGAGTTTCCAAGATTGAGTCGATGCCAAGAAATTACTGGAACTTTAGAAACGATTCCGATTCCATAACTCTCATGCATGAGTTCGGCATGTGAAGAGTTGTTGGTAATGATTTCTGGTTCACCCGCGCGTAGTGGTCTCCATTTTTCTCCAGGAGTTCCGATAATGCCGGGCGCCATCGCCCAATCACGCGCTCCTAAAGTTTCTGCAATATCGCGCACCTGTGGCCGCGAATTAGTTCGAGGCAAGAAGTGATCAACTTCTTGGAAGCCATAGATATCGGAGTTCAGCTGCGCATCTATTTTCTGAATGGCGCTGGAGAGATTGTGGGCGCCACCATTTACGTGATCGCCATTTGAGGCAGGCGGGATCGCCATTCCATGCAGGAGATTCCACGAGGTGATGCGCACCCCCACACACTAGTAACCTGCACCCGTGAGCGCGATTAATCAGCACCCTTCCCGCATAGACCGCGCTGGAGAGTTACGTATAAATCAAGAGTCCCTTGATCAACTCTGGGTTAAGGCGAAGATTCTTCACATGTCAGAAGGACGTATCGCAGCGGTTGGAAGCGAGATTGCCTTTCTTTCAGCAACAGATGTCGCGGCAAAAATCTCATCAAATGTATTTGCAGAGGGAAGCCGTTACTTCCTCGGATTAGATATAGAAACTCGCGAGCCATTCTTTGCTTGGGATACGCATTGGGTAGAAGAGTTAAGTGATGAAGAGAAAGCAGCAGGTTTCTCAACGGTTCGAGAGATTGGTTCACTCCTTGCCGAGCGCGAGTTAGAACTTGGATTGCATGCACTTGCCTTAAGCAATTGGCACCGAGCACATCCACGTTGTCCTAAATGTGGGGGTGCGACTCGAGTTGATCTCGGTGGGGCTGCACGTTTCTGCGACGCCGATCAGAGCCAACATCATCCGCGTACTGACTCTGCTGTCATTGTCTTAGTTAAAGATCGTCAAGATCGAATCTTGCTTGGCCATCAACCAATTTGGCCTGAAGGTCGCTTCTCAACTTTCGCTGGATTTCTTGAACCTGGCGAAACATTCGAACAATGCGTCGCACGCGAAGTTTTAGAAGAGTCTTCAATTCGAGTCTCTGAGTTAAAGTATTTAGGATCGCAACCCTGGCCATTTCCTGCGAGCATCATGATCGCCTTCGAAGCAGTTACCGATAATCCAGATGATGCACGAGGTGATGGTGAAGAAATCACCGATGTACGTTGGTTCTCACGCGCAGAGTTAAAGGCTGCAGCTGCAGATGGATCACTCTTGCTCCCACCATCAATCTCTGTTGCACGAAAGATGATTGAACGTTGGCTAGGTGAGAGCGCGCAAGGCGGCGAAACGTGGCGCTAACTTTTTCCACTCATATGGCGGCATAACGTGGAAATAGGGGACTCGATCCTTGCTGCCCTTGATGCAGATCAACGTGCAGTAGCGATAGCTACTCGCGGACCAGTCTGTGTCATTGCTGGTGCTGGAACAGGAAAGACTCGCGCAATTACTCATCGCATTGCATATGCAGCGGCAATCGGAACAATGGATCCGCAGAAAGTTCTTGCTCTGACCTTTACCGCAAAAGCAGCAGGCGAGATGCGTGCACGACTTCGCACACTTGGAGTTCCAACAGTTGCCGCTCGCACAATTCACTCAGCAGCGCTCAAGCAGTTGCTCTACTTCTGGCCGAGCGTCTTTGGTGGCAGAACGCCTGATTTAATGACTACGAAGACAGGTTTTCTCACCGAAGCAATTAATCGTGCTGGTTTAAGTAGTGAACTTCGAGCGACTAATCGCGAGCTCATGCGCGATATCGCCTCTGAAATCGAGTGGGCAAAGGTTTCTCAGGTAACTCCAGTTGATTACATTGATCAGGTTGGTCGCCGCAGTCAGAAGCCACGTCTCTTGCCAGAGCAGATGGTGCAGATCTACACAGCTTATGAATCAATTAAGAAGCAAGAACTTGCAATTGATTTTGAAGATGTTCTGCTGCTCTGTGCTGCAATGCTTGAGGAAGAGCGTGAAGTCCGCGAACGGGTGCAGGATCAATATAGATATTTCACTATCGATGAGTATCAGGATATTTCACCAATCCAGCAACGATTGATCAATGCATGGCTCGGAACTCGTCGAGATATCTGTGTAGTTGGCGATCCCGCGCAAACCATTTACTCATTTGCCGGCGCAACTCCTGTCTTTCTTAATTCATTTACACAACGTTTTCCTGAGGCAGAGGTCATTCGCCTTACAACCGGTTACCGCTCGACCCCTGAAATTACCTTTGCTGCAAATTCACTTCTGCGTGCCGGCACAATGGGTCAGGAGCTCGTAGCCTTCAATAGCCATGGCTCTAAACCTATGGTCACAGGCTATGCAGATGAAACTGCTGAAATCCGCGGAGTAATGGAAGAAATTACTCAGTTAATGAGCACTGGCACGGCTCCACAAGAGATTGCCATCCTCGCCCGCACAAATGCACAACTAAAGGGTGCAGAGAAGGCGATGCTCGCTGCCAATATTCCTTATCAAGTACGCAATACAGAACGCTTCTTCGAGCGTCGCGAGATTCGCGATTTCCTTAAGCAAGTTCGCCAAGCATCGGTTATTCCGGCTGAAGGTTCAGGTTGGATTGATGAACTTCGCTCACTCGCCCAGCCCTATCTGACAGGTGAAGCTATCGATGGCATTGCAGCGTTGCTGCATTTAGCTCGTGAGCTAGAAAGTGATGAGAATTTTTCACCAAAAACACTGCGTGGTTATTTACGTGAAGTTGAAGATCGAGTGCAACAGAACAATCCACCAACAATGCCGGTCGTAACGCTTGCAACTTTGCATGCAGCAAAAGGCCTTGAGTGGGAACGTGTATTTCTCATCGGCGCATCTGATGGGCAACTACCTCTTGCAAATAGCGCAGGAGATGTTGCCCTTGATGAAGAACGCAGACTTTTTTATGTGGGAATCACTCGAGCAAAGGCAGATCTACATATCTCCTACCGCGGTAAAGCGAGCCAATTCCTGCGTGAATCTGGGTTACTCGCCAGTTCATAAGACCAGTTCATAAGGCCCGTTCTCCAGAAGCGGTCAGCCTGCATTTAATGAGCTTGCGTAATCTGATAGCCATCACGTACCCTTTAGCCTCATTACAAGAAAGAAGGGGTTGGGATGAATTCAGTATTCACTTCAACAATCGGGGCAGGCGCACGCGCTGCTCTTCCTTCTGCTGCCCATACAACCTCTACAGCTAAGCGCTCACATAAGCGCGCAGCTTGGCCCACCGCTACAAAGTCAGCGTTTTACGCCAACTTTTATGCAGTGGACGAGGCCACGGGGGCACTAATCGGCTAATACCGAATACGACCCACAAGGGCCTCAAATCCACTCGATGGATTTGTAGGTCCTTTTTATTATCCAAAATAGAAAGCAATAAATAAGAGCAGTAAACGAGAGAAGAAAAGGGGTGAGAACGATGACAGTTCTCTTCAGCGAACTACAGGTAGCAGGATGGGCAGATAACGGCTCGAAGATTGGCTTAAACGATGTGACATTCACATATGACAACGCCAAGGCCTTCACTCTGCCTTGCCATGTTGCAGATCCTGAACTCTTCTACTCTGAGACAGATCAGGGGATTGCAGAAGCGAAAGCGCTCTGTGGTCAATGTCCTGTGCGCAATAAATGTCTCGATGGAGCACTTTCTCGTCAAGAGCCTTGCGGAGTTTGGGGCGGCCAGTTGATTGAAGATGGAGTCATCATCGAACGTAAGCGTCGCGCCGGCAGGCCACCTCGTCAGGTGATCGCCGCGGCCCGCATGATCGAGTAGCTCTAGTTTTCGATGAGTTATTGAAAGGCACATCCACATAGCGGGTGCCTTGGAATAACGGTACTTCGAGGGCGAGACAGGGATTGGTAATCAACGGTAACTACCGTTCCTACCAATTCCTGATTCGCATTGTGTGCCATCGCATTGTGTGCCATCG
>FUWD013186532.1_pt1 | contig 14650 bp, 30 predicted proteins | sample 1063281 | NCBI WGS metagenome assembly FUWD01 (sample SAMEA79048168, study PRJEB19326) | metagenome | biome: marine | reverse complement strand
GTCTATGAGCTTCTTGTTTTTAGACTTTCAAACCCCCCTCGGCTTAGACCAATGGTGATTTGGATCAATCGGGATCCCTCTCTCATCACATCCAAGCACTACACCTGACTTTTCTAATCTTTGCTTATGAGTGTCGTGACACTGTTTGCACAAGGCTTGATGATTCTTCGGATTCCAAAACAATCGATGGCTGCCTTTATGCGGCTCAATATGATCGACTACTTCGGAGGCTACAGTCTTGCCAAAACTTAAATGCATTGCACACAAGGGATTTGCCTTAAGGAATCTCTCGCGGTAACGCTGCCATCGGCTGCCATAACCACGTTGAGTTGCGCTGATTCTTAAATGTTTCATGTTGATTTCATTAAAGAAAAAGTCAGATTTAAAAAACAATCTGACCTTGGACGCAATTCGAGCACTAATGAATTAAGGTCTATATTGGGCATGTTTTGCACGGTTGTCAATTTTTTCCGACTACATCAATCTCTTGGAGCTTATCGGAGATCGCACTGTACGCATTAGACTCAATCACCTTAATAAACTTTGCGACCTTAGACATGTAGGCACCTGCAGTATTTCTATTGATCCCACATGCATTGGCCATTTGATCTAGGCTCTGTCTATTCTCTTTTGCTTGGAAGTGACGCAGCACACACGTACGACGTATGCGGTAGTCAGCTGATGTACCAAACAATGCGGTAGAGCGCATGTGATTAGATAGCCAGGCAACAGCATTGATCCACTCGGGATTAGTTTTCTTGCCACCGCAACAAGCGGAGCGGCAAGCGCATGGGTGATAGTGCGGAGCGAACCGAGCGGTCAACACATTCTCCGCTAGGTTGCCAAGCGCATTGATCTCGGCACGAATCATGCCAGCCTGGGCGGCGCCATCTAAACCAGCCAATCCTTTGCTTTGCCCAATAGATGGGAATGCCATCCGAGTAAGCATTGGCCTATCGTAATGCTGTCCTGCAAAGTTAAAGGCAAATACCAGCGCTGCATGGGCGCTGTCAAACAATGCTTCCTGATCGCAAACTGTCATTTCTATTTCCTTTTCCTGGTTAACTTCAACAAACCCTTAATGTGATTGAGTGCGATGGGTATATAAATCACTCATCACACTACAAACCCTTATATCTATTGGGATGTGATGAGTGTGATGGGTGTGACAGGCAAATTCCGTGTACGTGAGAGAAGATTTCTATTGATTAGAATATTTATCACTCTCATGTATGCGCGCGGAATTTACCCATCGCACCCGTCACAACCTAAATAACATAAGACCTTTCAGCCTATTTGCCCATCACAAAGCCCGTCACACTACCCGTCACACCCGTCACATCACATAGTCGAATGACCTCCATTTCGGTAATTCGACATGGTTTCTTTAAAATCCATTACGCATTGAGTGAGCCATTCGGTCTGAGATTTCCCATCCGGCGTCTCAAAATGATTCTTAGGGAGAAGGAAAGCAGCCTGCTTCTCCTGGGCTCCTGATAGGTATCTGCCCTTTAATTTCTTGATGTCAGGTCTCTTCCCTAACTTGGCCGTGAGTACGTGCATGGGTGCAAACTTGGTGATTCCTACCCGACCACACCACACGCGATAGAGCTCAAAAATATCCTCTGATTTGATTGGACCAGGCTTAAAGCCATCAATCATTTCCCCGGTATAACTTGTCCAAAAACGCTCTGTTGAATCCCTACTCAAGTCGATCAGGTCTTGCTTACTCTGAGTCATGGGGGGGAGGGTATGAGGCTTAAAGTCACCTAAAGGCAAATTGAGTAAATAGTGATGGAGAGCCGCGATACCGCCTCCATCGATCTCAGCCTTCACATCGGTATAGAAATTTGTAGGGAGCTTGGCAGGAGTCCATATAACCGCATAGCGGCGGTCATCCTCATCAAGTACTAATGGCTGAGCCTCATTAGATAGAAACACCACATTGACATGGTTCTTTTCCGTGTGCGCTGCCATGTTCTTTGGATTGATACGAATCGTATCTCCAGTGACAAAGCCTTTTAATTTATTTTTGGTGTGATAGAGCTCTTGCCGAGCGACTACCTCATCACCAATCAAGAACAGTTTTGCGGAAAATAAGCTATTAAATTTATCCTCAACCGCCTCTTGATCTACTACTAGGCCATACTTTCCATAGATGGATTGATAGGCCTCAAAAAACATATTCTTACCAGCGCCTTGGGGGCCATGGAAAATCAATGCAGTTTTCATCTTGGCACCAGCATTCTGAATGGGGTAAGCAAGCCACTTCAATACCCATTGATATACCTCTTCAGACTGCTCTTCATTCATAGTCAGATAGCGCAATAAGTCGAGTAATACTTCACAGCTACCCTCTTTTGCTTCAGTTGGCCAGCCTCCCCAAAGATTGCACTTGATCATGTCATTGGTTTCGGTTGGATCAAACCCAACCTCATCAGGGCGCACAATCTTACGCACTAAACTTTCTTGCCAACGGCGATGTAGCTCACGACTAAGGCAGGCATCGCGCATATCTGATAACGCAAGCACCCTTCTCTCTTGATAATCAAACACACTACCGCCATGGCCATAGATCAATGCAAATCGCTCCAGGAGCTCTTCATAACTATCAATCGGCTTTAGGTGACCACTCTCGCCATCAGCAGGCAACACATAGCGATTAGCTACAGTCGTTTGCTCATCCCAGCCAAGCGCATCGAGCTTCGATTGAATCTGATTTTTGACAGCCTCTATGCCTTCAAGTTTATGCAGATCATTAAAGTCAGTATTTTTCTCGCCTTTATCAGTAAATAATTTCTCACGCTGATCAGCATCGGCAAATAGCGGAGTGATCCATGATCCATTGACTGAAAGTGCTGCAGCTGAAGCGCACTCAACCCCTGGATTCCAAGGCGTGCCATCTTGCTTCTTAGTCCAATGATCATCATCAGCGCAGATCAATATCTTCAAAAAGCGATAGCGCTTCTTAAAGGAATCTGCTACCGGCTGTAAATTATTCGCATCAAAGGCAATCGCTACCGGCAATCCAGTAGCCATGTGCAAACTTGCACCAGTGGCAAACCCTTCGGCAATTAATAAAATTCCATCGGGTTTACTTATTAAATGAAAGTGGCCTTTCTTTTGCAAACCGGATGGCCAATATTCTTTATCTCTTCCTGTCTTACCAATACGACTTGCATGAGAGTTTTTAGATAGCACAAACTGCAATCCATGAGCTCTACCGCTATGATCTGCAATTGGTATGACTAATGCACCATGAGGGCTAAATCGAGCGCCGTATGCCTTGTCTATGCCCTTGCGCTCTAAGTACTCTGAATTACCTTCAGGATTGCATTTAAGCCAGGCAGATTCAGCCCTACGTGCAGCGCGATAAGCCTCTGCATCACGCTCAGCTTTAGCACGCTTATTATCTTCAGCTAGTCTCTTTTTAAATGCTGCCTTTTGTGCAGCCGTCAAGGTGACATTATTGAGAATGATCTTTTGAGCGTTATTACTCGATCCTCTCCACACTCCATAACTACCTACCAGGAGCTCTTCACCATCATCTTTACGCCACTCATGAATTAGGTACCAGCCACGTCTCTCGCGGCTCCCTTCTACCTTGCAACGCCTTACTTTTCCAAACTCAATATGATCCACCACAAGCCCTATGGACTGTAGCTGGGTCATTACATCATCATAATTTGAGGCCATATTTTTATTCTTTAATTTCTTTACTGCCAAATGGGGGTGGTCAATCCAGCCGTGTTACTGTTTAAGCCCCACGCAAAAAACAACAAACGAAAGGATTGACCATGGAAAATAATGAGAACGAATCAAGATTGATCGCGCTGGAATCAAGAGTAAAAGAACTTGAATTCGACATGATGATTTCTAGAATGATCTCTGGAGTGCTTTTATCTTCTAGCGGTGCAAATGCACATGCACTGGATTCACTAAATGATCTTCTAAATGAATATGAACGTGCACCGAGCGATCCTGATTACCAGTCTTTATCTCGGGTAATTGATCGCTGGAAAGAGACTGTCGTTTTAAGCCAAAAAGACTAGATAATTGCTTACTCATTGGGCCATTGCTTGCTAGGTCATTTTTAATGGCCTTATCAAGCATTGCATTTATTGGATTTGATCTCATGATGTAATTACCCACCCTTCTTTTGCTTAGCTTTATTCGCCAGGCTTGAAAGCAATGACTGAAGGTGCTGAGTACGCGCTAGCACTTGAATTACTTTTTCTTCAAGTTGCTTACGCTCTGTTTGAGTGATCTCTTCATCAGACAGGCTTTGATCAATCAAATCCATGTAGCGACCAAACTCACCTACGTTTCTGCGAATGGCAGCTGAAAGATCTTCTTCTCCATCGATATTGGGGAGCTTTACTAAGACATATCCCATATCCGTGGCCATCGCCTCCAGGATGTCAGTACGACCCGTGATCTGACCCATCCTAAAGGCCTCATCTAACGTCAAATGATGACTTGGTGTATTGGGGTTAAGTTTGCTATTGAACACGGCCTGATTGATTCCAGGGCGCTGAGCAAGGATCTTTGCTCCGCCTGGATAACTATGGCCAATGTTGTATGCAGCATCGTGAATGTTCATGGGGCCTCGCTTTATACGTTGTTGAAACTGTTAAAAAAAACTACGATCTATTTAAAGAAAACGATCAAAATATTTCTTATCGTTTTCTTTATTTGAGAAATATTTAGTAATTGCACTTGTTTAATGTGGTGACCGCCCCCAACCCTAGTCATTGGAATCCTCACGAAACAAGTCCTAGAGAAAGGGGCAATCATGGAAAACACAAAAAATTTGCACATTGTTGTAATGGAGTGCCGTCCATACAATGAAGATGAAATTGAAAGAATTAGGTCCGCTATCAAGCGAGTGACAGGCAAAGACTTGCGTTTAATCACCATGAAGGCAGCTGGATTGGTATTTACAGCAAATGCTGAATACAAAGCGCTAGTTGAAGAACTAGACTTAGCCAGGGCACCGAGTACTAATGTATTCATTGCGCAGATTTCCGAACCCTGTACCACCATAGGGTTCTCCGTTCTCCGCTCCCATCTTCAAGAAGCGAATCTTCTGAATCGCAAAAAATGAACGGAATCAAGGAATGTTCAAAATTAGATAGCCACTTGTATAGCCTTGTAGATACAAGGAATGTGGCAATGAGAATCATGAGCTTGCAAAAGAGCTTTTTCATTGGTTTGCAGCCTTTGTGTTTAGGGAGGTCAATAGCTCTTCAAGGCGTGACCTCAATGCACTCATGCAGTCCTTGGTTACGCCTACCCTCAGTCTTTGGATTGTTGGCTGCGAGCATGGCGCTACACGTCTTGCAATTTCAGAATCGGAAAGTCCGTGTTCAGAAATTGACTTCAGAATTGTTTGTATTTCCCTCATGTTTTTCATTCTATACGCAAATGAATAGTTATTGCAATACGCAAATGGAAGTATTTTTGCCATGAGGTATACAAGCGTGCATAGTCCTCATATGGATTTAGCCAAACAAATAGATCAAGCCATGCGTGATTGGAAGCCCAAGCGGCTATCACAAGCTGAGTTAGCAAGGCTATCAGGCGTTCCCCAGCCGACTATTTCGCGCACTCTTAAAGGTGATTCAATACCGGAAACAGATACCTTATTACGCATTTCAAAGGTATTAAGAATCTCATTCTCTGGTCTAGATTTCAAAAATACTTATCCTCAAATTACAAAAAATGATGAGGAAAAGCTATTATCCGATTACCGCCAACTCTCTGATTTCAATAAGGGCCGCCTAATGGAGAAGGCTGACCAGCTGTTAATGACACAAAATAAAAGCAAGTCAAAAAGTAATACCAATACCCATAAGGCTCAAAAGAAGGCAGCGTAAAGCCAATAGCAACGGGGAATCAGCTAAGATTCTCTTCTTTCCTTTTAAGTTTTTTAATTAATTAATGCTAAAAAATCTAACTTATTTTTATATCTTTCTTTTGACCAGTTGCGCGCAAATGGGAAAGATGGACTACAGCACATTTGAGCCAGTAACAAAGAACGGCACCGCTAATGAATTTAAATATATGGTTCGGTCCAATATATTTAATCCGGCCAATGATTCAAATAGCGAAAAAGAGCGTTTTACTTGGCTTGAAATGTGGCTATCAGACAATAAAATGTGCCCTGATGGGTATGTAATCATTAGTAGGAATGCAGTCGATCTTGGGTATTCCGAGGCCGTAAAAAACATTTATTACGTTGGAAAATGTAAATAATTACAGTTTTTTCCTTTTTTCTCAGTATTTTCCCTAGTATTTTTCATCTCTCTTTAACGAGCTAAACGATCCAGTCCATACGTAGTAAGGCTCTAATGCCATTTATGGCATGGGTTTTCTATTCTTAAGAATTATTCATTTGCGTATTGCTTTATCTATTCATTAGCGTATAGTTTAGCCATGCAACACCAAATCAACTTTCAAAACACCGACCTTTGGCACTTTTGCGCAATTGCGCACGATGCTGGGATTGAAGAAGTTAACGAGGAGGAAGTCATGACTCAATTAGCAAACATGGAGCTTGCCAAATGCAAGGCCATTTTAGGAATGCAAATCGATGTTGATCGCTTTGGTCAGACATGGGACCGAGCCAATGCCAATGCCAAAGAAATTCTTGCCAGGAGCGCTGATCTTGATTTGGAGGTCACCCTGCTCCCATGGGTTGATGTGCCGTATGCAAAAAAATTGGTTTTAAAAGGAGCTGCCAAGCGGTTTAAGGCAGATTTTTCAGAAATTATCAGGAGTATCACACCATGATTTATCGATCTGCCCTTGGCTGCTATGCCTGGACACCTAGTTTTATGCGCCGCCGTTTTCCAAAATTGGAGACCGCCCTTCTTAAATTTTTGTCTTTTGTTTCCTAAGAGGCGCTATGAATAGTCCGGTCAAGAAATTCATGCGTCGCGTAAAAGATGCTATTTGGTTCAAACGCCATTGCCAGGGCTACACCTGGGACAAAGCGTGGGAAGTCGCTGGGACAGTGCTCTATGGCTAAGGCAGTCATTACTTTAGAGGATCTACCAAATCACCAATGTCAACTATCGGTGATTTTTTTACCACCCACCAATGGGGGGATGGGAAAAGACAAAAAACAGCGCTGCAGTTGCGCGAGCGGTTCGCATCATGAACGACTCCTTCAAGCCGTCCGGAGTTCACATGCGTATGGTTGATGGCGGTTTTGAAATTAGCAGAGTAGGAGAGCAGCAATGAGCATTTTTTATTCAGTCATTGGTTTGACTAAGGATGTATTTGAAGTAGTCACTACCCCAGTTGAAATAGCAGTTGATCTTGCTGATGCCATCGTAAAGCCAATGGCTCAGGCTGCTAAAGAGATCAAAGATGACGTTAAGTCGCTAAAGGATTGATATGTCTGCATTTGAAACAGCCGTGACTGTTTTTAATTTTATTAAATCTCATCCGGATTGCACGATCTCACAAATTGCCGAAGGGCTCAACATGCGCCCAGGCACGATCAAGGACGCGATCAAGCGCTTTGCCGATAGCTACATCGTCAATAAAAAACACATGCGCGCATTAGGTATGAGAGGCGGTGTGGTACTGCACTTTGAGGCAAAAGACCCTCACTCATGCCCTCGCAATAAAAAGGCTCCTGAGCCACTTTTGATCAAGCATCACCCACTTATGAAGGCTCTCTATGGAATTTGAAATGACTGCTGCACAAGCATTGGCATTTGATGTGACTGTCGTAATTGTTTTTGCAATTTTTATGATTATTTTTTTACTAGGGAATAAATAATGGCTTCAATTAATAAAGTGATTTTGGTGGGTAATCTTGGGAAAGACCCCGAGCTAAAGACTATGCCAAGCGGTGATTCAGTAGTCAACTTTAGCATTGCCACTACTGATAAATATAAAGATAAGCAAACTGGAGAAGCAAAAGAAATTACCGAGTGGCATCGCATTTCTGCATTTCAAAAACTAGCAGAAATTTGCGGTCAGTATTTAAAAAAAGGATCTCAGGTTTATATCGAAGGTCGCATTCGTACGCGTAAGTGGACTGATAGTGCAGGAGTTGAAAAGTACTCTACTGAGATTGTGGCCGAAAAAATGCAGATCCTAGGCAATAAGCCTAGCGGACAAACAAGTCCAGGCACAAGCGCAGCTGATTACGCAGCCATGGACCATCAAGCGCCTGCGCCTCAAACGGCCACCAGCACACTTGGCTCGATGGATGACGATATTCCATTTTGATTATGAAAAAAGGGCATAAGAAATTTCAAGTCAAACCTCATGCAAAACCACCACATAACTTGGTTTCTGTTGGAGCTGGCTACCTTGCTTGGCGGTTTACTCCTGGGAGCATACCTGGGCTATCTCATCTACTGCCTGTTTTGTGCAATTTTAAAGATCTGAACCTACCATGAGCCAAACTCGAACTGGATCACTAATTGAAGCCTTCATTAATGTACTGATTGGCTTTTGGATTAACTATATTGCCAACCTGCTGATTTTTCCATTGTTTGGATTTCAGATTAGCTTGTCCGATAACTTCATTATGGGCTTGATCTACACCGCGATCTCAATCGGACGTAGCTACGTCATTCGCCGTTGGTTCAATGCTCGCATTCATAAAACTGCCATGCAGTTAGCAAAGGAGATTTGAGAAATGCAAACAAAACAAACAAATCCAAAGGATATGGTGGGCACACGCAAGGCCGGGATCTCTTGCGTACCACAGGCAGTATTAGCAGAACTTGGAATTGCTTTATTAGAGGGCGCCTGCAAGTACGGAAGATTTAACTGGAGGGCATCAGGGGTAAGAGCATCAGTCTATTTAGATGCGCTTTATCGTCATGTGTTTTTGCAATGGTGGGATGAGGGAGAGGATATTGATTTGGATAGTCAATTGTCACACCTGACTAAGGGAATCTCGACTTTGACAGTATTGAGAGATGCAATGATCCAGGGAATGATGGTGGACGATAGACCCCCTAGTAGCAAGCTTTTTATGGCCAATCTCAATGATGCCGCAGGATCAGTGATAGATCGTCATTCAGATAAGCAGCCACGTCATTTCACTATTGAAGATACCGGGTTAAAGCTATGAATCCAACAATGCTATGCCCCAAGTGCCAGGGTCCTGAGAATCGTTTAATTCGATTAACCGAACATGAAAAACACAACTACTTACGCCGTAGAAGGCAGTGCAAGTCGTGTGAGTACCGCTGGAATACTTTAGAGATTGTTGAAAAAGAATTGGTAATCGAGGAGCAGGATATATGAAAAAGCTACATAAACACGCAGAACTAATCAAAGCATGGGCTGATGGTGCTGAGATTGAATATAAAAGCAAATTTTTCAATATTTGGCTTTTGTTTAATGGAAATAAAGATTCTTGGGTTGATGATTATGAATACCGCATCAAGCCTGAGTCAAAGCCTGATGTTGTAGAGGATGTATTTGTTTGGAAATCCCCTATAGATGGCTATCCGATGGTGGTAAGGCACGACATTCCAAATCTTAGATTAATTTTTGACAGGGAATCAGGATTGTTTAAAGATGCTGAGGTGTTGGAATGATGGATCAGCACCCTCATGCAGAGCTCATTAAGCTATGGGCTGATGGCGTAGTCATTCAAAAACTATATAAAAGCCGTTTTTTCTTGGGGAAAAACTTTTTCTCTGAAGATAGCTGGGTCGATGATAAAAATCCCACTTGGGATTTCAACGTTAAATATAGACCAAAGCCAAGCCAAGATCGCATTTTGCTAATGCACTTGATTTGCGTTAAAGGATTACCGCAAATGAATCCATACGCTAAACCAAATATTAAATTTGTGTTTGATCACCTAACGGGTGAACCAAAAGAAGTGGAGATATTGAAATGATTGCAATTGAAGAAAACACTTTGCAAAACATGCTGATTGAATCAGCCAGGAGAGGCGCAGAACAGGCCTTTAGAAGATTTGTTCGATATAACTATACCGAGGCGGCAAGATTGCTGAGTATTACTCCTAAGACTTTATCGAAAAGGGTAATGGAGGGAAAGTTAAAGGCTACTGATGGCCTGATTACTGGAGAAGAAATTGATCGGTATTTAAGAGGTGAAAAATGACTACATTTACTAGTGAAGATCGAATGACAGCTCAGCAAGATTTAAGCCAGGAGCAATCTTATTTATTGGCTGTCAAGGTTATAAAACAGCAATTAATAGCATGGCCTGAAAACGCTGATTCAAAACTATGGAATGATCGGGTTAATGGATTACTTAAAAATCTGACTATTGAATTTGGATTTGATGGTGAAAATGAATAAAGATCGCTTAAAACTTTGCAGGTCTTTTACCGAATCAAAAACAATTGCTCAGCTTGATAAAGAGGCAAATGATTTGTATTGGCAAAGGATCAGAGAAGTACGAGAAATGAGTGTAAAAGCGCAGCGCTTAATTCGTGCCATGGCTTATCAAAATAGGCCTTGGTATAAAAAGATCTTTGATTAATCTAGCCTAGAGGCTATATCCTCAGGCCTTGGGTTGTAATAGGTAAGCGCCCTTTTAATATCAGTCCAGCCAAATATTTTGCATAGATCTAGTAGGGCCTGCTGAACACTAATATCTTTATTGTTCTTAAACTTCCCAGCCATCCAGGTGGCAGCCGTATGCTTGGTATCGTGAAAAGTAAATGTTTCCTTTTATCAATCGTGCCATCCAGCATGCGTACTGTCAGTCCAGCCTCTTCCCGAATATCTCTAAACCGAGCGTCTAGTGTTTGCGGTTTTAATCCAAATACGAGCTTAGGATCAAAGCCTTGCATCTTATTTAGAATGCGCTCAGCCTTGCGTGAGAGTGGCACATCCCGTCCAATGCCTTTACGCCTGCCTACCTTATCAAGATCGATCGTGACATAGCGCGGATAAACACGCTCCCAGGTCAAACTAGTCATTTCTCCAGCACGCATGCCGGTACGCAAGCCCAGTAAAAAGCAAACAGCAATCGATTGGGTCATTGTGCTGACTCGGGTACTGCCTGGATGGTAATCACACCCTCTGAGCATTTTCTTAATCTCCGATCGGGTAATGAGGCGATCTCGATCAGGAGGCTCAGCGGGCTTTTTGACATCCTTAATAGGATTGTCACTAATCCACTTCCACTCTTTGCGTACTACCTCCATCATGGCAGACAAAATGCCAAACTCGCGCAATACAGTGCGGGGTTTGACTGTCTTTAAGCGCGCATCACGATATTGGCCAAAGTCATCGGTAGAGACTTGGCCAATCTTCTTATCTAATGGGAGCCATTCGGGATGGCCTAGAAAGGCATTGATACGGATCTTCTCCCAGCGTGCGCCGGTATTGCGATCGGTGATCTCATCTCGATATTTTTCTAGCGCATCCCGAAGGGTATGCTTTTCTCCAGGGGAGAGTTTCTTTTCAGTGAGGAGGGATTGTTCTTGTTGGTATGCCCAGGCTTCAGCCTCGCGCTTGGTCGGAAAGGTCTTACTCTTTCGGATGCCATGAACTTTGATTTGAATGCGGTAACCGCGATCTACTTTTTGCAGACTAGACATGAGGATTTTGTGGGGCTTTTAGTGGGGCAATTATGGGGCTTTGGGGTTCTAATTTGATCTTTTATAACAGAATCAAGTAGAACCGACAACCCGCAAACCCTTATATTTACTGCTTGTTACTTTTTAGTGGGAATTAAAAAGTAATCTTTGGTGCCCGAGGCCGGAATCATGATCCATTTAAAATCAATGATTTATGGATATTTCGGGGCTTTTTTGGGGACTGCATTATTTTTGAATCCCACGTTTATGGCAATCCAACATGTTTTTGTCCGTGATAAGATCAACGCTTAGAGGAATTATATGAGAAAAAAATCTGCTTTCATTGTTGGCTTGATTAGCGGCATTTCTGCCCCAGCAACGATTTATGGCCATTCTCGCTACCCAATTCTTGAGGGTAATGACCTTTCTCGCATGCGCAGTGATGTTCGGCATGTAGGGAATGATTTTAAAACTGTACTCCAAAGGGAATATGGCCAGGTCAAGAATCCAGCAACGGCAAAGTAATCAGCCTACACAAGCCCCACAAAATAAGATTGTTTCTCAGCACTGGAATGGGCCTTTACCCCCTCCGGCTGCTTTAGCCGACTTTGATCGAATCATTCCAAATGGCGCAGAGAGAATCATGGCTATGGTCGAGACTGAGCAGGCTCATCGAGTTGAATATGAATCCAAAAGACTTGAAGCCCTCACCAGCGACACAATGCGCGGTCAATATATTGGCATGGGGATCTCTATTTTGGCTTTAGTTGGTGCTGGAGTGACTGCTTGGATGGGTGCCCATCCTACAGTAAGTATTGCCTTAGTAAGCCTGCCAGTACTGGGAATTATTAAAGCCTTGATTTCTAGCCGGTCATCCGAACAAAAGCCCTAACGTCCTGAAATTCGCTTCATCTTGATTTGCATCTCATAATCTTCGCGGCATTCAGCATCACAAAATCTACGATTGGCTAATTGCTGATTGCAAAATAGGCAAAATCCCGTGATCTTTAAGGGCTGATTCTTTGCTCTCGCTGCTTGGATAGCAAGGTCTCGGTCACGCTCTTCTTTTTCAGTTGCTTGGTCGTATATATCTGTCATAGCCTATCTCTTAGTTTTAATCTCCAGTAAATGCTGTCTTTATTTGCCCAGGGGTTGCGGGGCTTGTAGATCTTGAATCCACAATTGATGAGTGAGTTTGATGAGGCTGGATTGTTGGTAGTGTCAGTAATAAGCCAATTCCAGCCAATATCTATTGCCTTACGGATCCGCACTTGGATTAACCTCTTTTGCAAAGCATGGCCCGTATAGGCATCTAGCACTCCTGCTCGACATAGATACCCTGCGTTATGCCAGGTAGCCGATCTTGCAACACTGCAAAATCCGACCGGCTTTCCGGTATCTAAATATGCAATCCACCAGTGGCCACATTTAGGGCTTAGCGGTACATCAGATGGCAATATCTCTTTTTGCAGACCTAATAAGATTTCTTCAATCGCCGAGCTTTTTCCATTGACCTTGCGAATGAAAAATCTCATTTTGTCCACCCTACCCATTCCGTCTTTTTCAATTCCTTTTTGCGCTCGACATTGACTGCGCAGCTAAAGGTAATGCCATGAGTGGGATGAGTAATCCAAAGGGCTTGGCGTGGTGGCTCATAGCCAAAGTTATTAGCGTAGGCATATTCGTCATAGCCCTTTAGTGAGCCATTGACAATCAAGCGCTGAAGCTGGATAAGTTGATGCCAGTGTCCCAGGAGCATCGTGTCATATTCCTGATCGATCTGCGCATTACGTGAGCGCTTTTTATGATCTCCGCGAATGATTGGACCTAATGCGCCAATCACGCCATCACCACCTCTAAACTGATCGCCATGGGTCAATAGATAGCGATGGCCATAAATAGAGTAATAAGCATCCGATCCATCAGGGATCAAAAACTGTATGCGCTTATCTCCCTCAAATCGCTTGGCCAAGAATTGATAGAGTAGCCAATCAAAGTTTGTGTAGTTACGATTTTTAGCTTGAATTTTGAAGGTATTACGCCCGTGGTTGCCTGAGACGCAAGGGACAAAGACTTTTCCAAACTTATCCGCTAATTGCTCAATACACCATACTAGGACCGCCCAAATATCTAGGACGGCTGGCATCAGCTCCATATCGTTAGTAGTGGCTAACTCGGTATGAATATTCCCACTAAACATATCGCCACCCAAGATAAAGACAATGCCGGGATACTTAGGGGTTTTAAGATGATTAAAGCAAAGATCGATAGCCGTCTCAATCATTGCCCTAGCGCGTTGCTGAGCGATCTCTAAATTGTATTCATTAACTCCGCCGATCTGCTTAGGATCGACATTCTCCGCCCAGTGCCAGTCAGAGGCAAAAAGGCTTGGGACTCCAGTAATGTCATTTTTAGGCGCACGCAATAACCAGTTAGGCACATCCAAATTGGAATCGACTAACTTGATAATTTTCTTTTTGACAAACTCAGAAGAAAGCGTTTCTTGCTCCTGAGATTTCATGGCTGTCTCTAATGCACGAATCTTAGCCTTGGCCTCTGAAAGCTGCTGAAATGCATCGGCATCTTTATCAATCGTGATTTTCTTATGATTTGGTACAAAGCCTCTTTTTTCAGCCTCCATTAAGCGCATGCCGTAAGTTGATGCAGCCAACTTCAAGGCATCGGCGGCTTTTCTTTTAATGCCAAATTTATGAAAAGCATCAACTACATCTTGAAGCTCTTTATCCGTTAATCGAGATGCCATATACACTTTTCCTTATTGAGAAGCTGATTTGAGGGATTCAATTTGATTGGCTACTTGGCGGTACTTTCCATGGTTTTCAACAATGGTGGAGAGTACGGAAGCAAGGTCAACGGGGGAGCGGAGATAATCAGTGCTGGATGGGGTTGATTCAGTACCACGGGCGCTGGCGTTGAACAGCCGAATAAAACCATAGCTGACATAGCAGCTGTTACCACCCATCCCAAAAGACGAGTTGGTATAGATAGCTTTGACTTGTGATTGATAGTTTGCTATTTTTGTTTTGCTCTTCCTGAATGAGTTTGAATAACTGGGATACGGCAAGATTGTTTTTGCTTGTTGCGCGG
>FUWD013248566.1_pt13 | contig 14675 bp, 15 predicted proteins | sample 1063281 | NCBI WGS metagenome assembly FUWD01 (sample SAMEA79048168, study PRJEB19326) | metagenome | biome: marine | reverse complement strand
AGGGTGGCTTGCAAGCATAGTCGTTATTTTTGCCTTTTACCTCTATGGGAACACAGGTTGGGGACTTTCTATTATTTCAGACCTCATTTCATCCTTCTTTTTCTTGCTGATTACAGCCATTTTAGTGGCAGGGCTCCTTCCCTTACTCGAATCAACCTTCCATGTTCTGACCGATATTATCTTAATGGAATATATGGATCCTAGTAATGAAGTGCTCCAAAGACTTGCAATAGAAGCCCCAGGGACCTATCAACATTCCATTATTGTCGGTTACTTAGCAGAAGCCGCTGCCAGAGAAATTGGAGCCAATAGCCTCTTCTGTAGAGTTTCTACCCTCTATCATGATATTGGAAAATTAACCCATCCTCAGTATTTTACAGAAAATCAACAAAGGGGAGTGGATATGCATCAGCTTTTGACTCCTGAAGAATCGGCGCAAGTTATTATTTCGCACGTAAGCGATGGCGTTAACATGGGAAGAAAAGCAAACTTACCTGAACCTTTTATCGATGTAATCAAAGAACACCATGGAACGACTCTGGTTTTCTTCTTCTACCACAAACAGTGTGAACTCATGAAAGGAGATAAGAGCCTCGTTCAAGTTTCACAGTTTAGATATAGTGGCCCTAAACCCCGTTCTAAAGAATCCGCAATTATTATGATTGCAGATACTCTTGAAGCTGCCTCTAGATCTTTAGATGAGCTAGAGGAAGATACTATTACTCAACTTGTTGATGAAATTATTCATCAAAAATCAAAAGACCGTCAGTTTGAAGAGTGTGACCTTACATTTGAAGAACTTGGAAAAGTTAGAAAAGCCATGATTAAAACGCTTTCTGCTGCGGCCCACTCTAGAGTCAAATACCCCAAACAAGAATCAATTTCTGAATCGGGATAAATATTTTTTTTTAAAATTATTTAATAATTAACTAAGTTTCTATTGTTATTTATTAATTACGATTTAGTTCCATTTTTCTTTTGAAAAGTTGATTTTAAGTCAGCTTGTAGGTTATCCTTTCCAACATTATTTTTAAAAACTTAAAGAGAAACACCTATGAAGCAACAAAGAGAACATTGGGGATCCCATTTTGGAATGATTATGGCCGCTGCGGGGTCGTCAATAGGTTTAGGTACTCTTTGGCAATTTCCTTATCTCGTTGGTGAGAATGGGGGTGGTCTCTTTGTTTTAGTTTATCTCGTTGCTACTTTTTTTATCGGAGTCCCTGTTTTTATTGCAGAACTTATTTTAGGTCGACAAGCTCAAAGGGGAGCTGTAGGGGTTTTTGACTCCCTCAAAAAGAACTCCGTTTTTTGGAGAGGAGTCGGGTGGCTTGGAGTACTCACTTCCTTTATCATTATGTCTTACTATAGTGTTGTTGCTGGGTGGGGATTAAACTATGTTTTCATGAGCTTAAATCAGTTCTATGTTAATAAGACACCTGCAGAAATTAGCCAGGTTTTTGACTCCTTGCAAAGCGCTGGTGGAATGACTCTCTTTTGGAACTTTATCTTTACAGCACTTACAATAGCAGTAGTTTTAAGAGGAGTTCGTAAGGGAATTGAATATTGGAGTCGTATCCTTATCCCTTCTCTCATTGTCCTATTACTTGGACTCTTTTTGTATAGTATTTCTCTTCCAGGATTTTCAGAAGCATTTAGCTTTATCTTTCGCCCCAACTTTCAAAATTTTAAAATATCAGGGGCCTTAACAGCTCTTGGCATGGCTTTTATGACAATGAGCCTTGGACAGGGAGTTATTTTGACTTACGGTAGCTATATGAAACATAGCGAAAAAATTCCATCGACAGCTTGTATCATTGGAGGAATGGATATTGTCGTATCGATTATTTCTTCGCTTATGATCTTCCCTATTATTTTTACTTACAACGCTGATCTAGGAGCTGGGCCTGGACTCGTCTTTAAAACGCTGCCCATGCTATTTGCTAGGATGCCCGCTGCTCTTCTTATCTCTACGGCCTTTTTTGCCCTATTCACCTTTACAGCACTTACTTCAGCTATCGCTCTTATTGAGGTTGTTGCAGCCAACTTTATTGACCTCTTTGAATGGTCTAGAAAAAAAGCGGTCTTAATTACAGGGGCAGCTAGTTTTATTTTTGGAATTCCATCGGCCCTTTCTTGGTCTGGTTCTATCTTTCCAAGCTGGAAACTTCTTTATGGAAAAAATTTCTTCGAGACGATGGTCTCACTTATAGCCAATTGGACTCTTCCTATTGGAGGGTTACTCACTGCTCTTTTTGGAGGTTGGGTCTTAACCAAAAAGCTTGCTTTTGCAGAGTTCGATACAGAAGGAAAAAGCACAACCTTATTTTTTATTTGGAGAATCTTTATTCGCTATTTAGCTCCCGTGGCTATCATACTCATTATTCTTCAAGGAGTTGGAGTCATTGATATAGATAGCATTTTTACTGGGACTTCTCGACTTCAAGAAGTAGCAACTTAAGGGATCTATAAATTAAAAGGCCTATGTTTAAAATTTCTTTGATTTGTTTGCTCCTGACTAGTGTTGGAACTCTTTTTGGATCAAATCACATACCCGTTAATCCTCTTGTTGAATTTGCTCAAGAGAGGGGATTGATTTTTGCTCATGAAGAAGAATTAATGACCACTATCTCTACTGAGGTAAATTGCCCAGATAGCTTTCATCTAGTCAATATTGCGAAGCTTGAGAAGCAGTTAGACCTATGGCATAAGCATCTCCCTTCAGTAACCCCGTTTTATGCGGTTAAAACAAACCATGACCCTGTGATTATAGAAGCTCTTGCTTTTTTGGGTCTTGATTTTGAATGTGCAAGTAAAGGTGAGATTCACCAGCTTTTAAAGATAGGGGTCGATCCTTCTAAAATTATATTTTCTCATCCTAGAAAGTCACTGGATGCCATTGAGTTTGCTCGAGATTTTGGAGTTGAAACTTTTGTATTCGATTCAATTGAAGAATTGAATCGGATGAAAGCATCAGGCTTAGAAGGTCAATTTATTTTAAGAATAGCAGTAGAGGATGACCACAGTTCCTGCCCCTTAAATTCAAAATTTGGAGTTTCAATAGAAAAAGCTCAAGAGCTTATCGATGAATGTGTACTTAGAAATGAGAACCTTGTTGGAATTTCATTCCATGTAGGAAGTAATTGTTGGCACATTCCGAGTTATCAAAAGGCAATTGAGGATTCCGCATCTTTATTTTGCTATGCTAAAGAAAAATGGAATAAAGAATTAACCGTTCTTGATCTAGGAGGAGGGTGGCCAGGAACCCAAAATGATGTTTTTATGGAGATCGCAAAAGCTGTAGAAGATTCTCTAAAAGTTCATTTTAATTATAAGGTGTCGATTATTGCAGAACCTGGACGATACTTCGCAGCCTCTACAACTACGACAGCTGTTAGAGTTTTAGGAAAAGTTGTTGAAGAAGACGATCAAGGTAAAAAAATAGCCTATTATCTATCCAATGGAATTTATGATTCATTTAGTAACAGCCTTTACTACAATTTTGATTCAGATTTACTAGCCAAAGAAGGTTGGAATTTCAGACCCCTTAATTTAGCTCCTAGCTCGCAAACCTATATTTCTTTTTTTTGGGGAGCTACTTGTGATTCGGTTGATCGAATATATAATGAATTACTCTTTCCTGAAGTAGAAACAGATGATTTCATATACTCTAAAAATACAGGGGCTTATACCTATTCATTGCAAACAGACTTTAATCAAATTCCACGCTCGAAGCCTTACTATATTTATGAGAGAGATAGTTAACTGTTAGCTGAAATGGAAAAAGGAAAGCTTTTTTTAATGCGAACTTGCCAATTTTTATCTTGATACGTGTAGGCCTCGACTTCTAAAAAGTTAGGCGTTAAATCCATGATATGGAAAGAACCTCCCTTCGTCAAAGTTAAACTTCCACAGTTAATCATAAGCGGCTTTGTCGTTGAAAATTCAGAGAGATGCGTATGCCCATGTAGATAAAGAAGTATGTTGGAATGACTCTCGAGTAACTCTCTTAAAGCTTCTAATCTAAGCATTTGATGTCTTTGAGGGCGTTCTCCCTTAACAACTGGAAAGTGATTGATGACGATTAAAGGCTGCTCTTTTGGTATCGAATTCAGCAAGTTTGAAAGTCTTTTTTCTAGATTTTTGGAAAAAAGTCCTTGAGAAGACCAGAGGGGAGTAGCAAGGACGGTATCTAATAAAATACACTTAAAACCCTCTCCAAGATCTTCATAAGCGAGGCCTTTTTCTTTTAACTCATTTGACGCCTTTATATACTTATAAAAACGCCTGTCCTTATCTGATTTTTTTGTATAATGGTCATGATTTCCGGGGATAGAAAATGTTTTAAATCCCTGATCCTCAAGCTTCTTTATAAATTTTGAAGCAAGTTCATACTCTTTTGCATTAGATGTCGTGGTAAAATCTCCTGAGATCAGTACATGTGTAACTCCTTGGCCTTTCAAAAACTCAGGTAATTCAAAGAGATCAAAGTCAACCGAGTGACGCTTAGGATTCATGTAGTGGTTGAGAGTCCCTAGTAGACGCTTTGAAAAGAGAGTCTTCAGGTCAAATTGATTTCTAAAGAAGTGAATATCAGATAGATGAGCTATTTTCATGCGGCATAGAAATATATATTTAAAAGAACCACTATAGGGAAATAAGTATTTAATTTGAATGTATTTTCGATTGTTGGATAAAAAGTTAGTTAATTAATTAAATTATGTTTTAATTAATTAACTTTTGTTTATATATAAATAAAGAGGGGTTGCTATGAAAAAAGTAAGTCGTCGTCAAATGCAGTCCATTCAAAAGAAGGCATTAAAAGAACAAAGGCTCTTAGACAGAAAAAGTAGAAAAAACTCTTCTGTTGTCTCTACAGAAAATGGCCTAATTCTTTGTATTTCTTCTAGCATGAAGGACCTTTTAGAGACAGATACATTTATTTACCAAAGTGAGCAGAAACATAAATACAGACGTTTTCCTAAAATCCGACGTATAAGTCACAGAGTTAAATAGTTGTATTTGTATAAAGAAAAGAGCCTTTCAAAGATTCTTTGAAAGGCTCGTTTTTTTTGATCTTCTTATGACTTAAGCTTCGTCTTCAGGAGCATCTCCAATAAGAGCTTCTGAAATTAGAACGATACCCGCTACTGAAATAGCATGTGTAAGTGAAGAGATTACAACTACAGCAGGATCTACAATCCCTTGCTCAACAAGATTCTCAACTTTTTGAGTAAGCATGTTGAAGCCGTAGTTCTTTTTAGCTTTTAAAACTTCTTCCATAATTACAGCACCTTCTAGCCCTGTATTTGTGGCAAGCTGCTTTAAAGGTGTTTCGCACGCTTTATAAACAATTTTAGCCCCAACGAGCTCGTCTCCTGAAAGCTTTAAGTTTAAGATGACTTCACGAGCATTTAAAAGAGCAACACCGCCTCCTGGAACAACCCCTTCTTTAAGAGCTGCTTTAGTGGAGTTTAAGCTATCTTCAAAAAGCTGTTTTTTCTGTTTCATTTCAGGTTCAGATGCAGCCCCGACTCTAATTACAGCAACTCCTCCTGACAATTTAGCTTTTCTCTCTTCAAGCTTCTCAATATCATAAGAGCTAGTAGAGTTTTTGATTTCATTGTTAATCTGAGCAATCCGAGCCTTAATCTCTTTTTGAGCGCCGCTTCCGCCCACTAGTGTGGTTTCATCTTTAGAAATGGTGATCGTTTCACAACTTCCTAAGAGATCAACAGTGGCATCTTTGAGATTCATTCCAGTCTCTTCAGAAATAACAGTTGCACCTGTTAAAACAGCTAGATCTTGAAGCATCTCTTTACGACGATCTCCAAAACCTGGAGCTTTGACCGCAACAACTTTTAAAGTTCCTCTAATTTTGTTAATCACAAGAGTTGAAAGAGCATCGCCTTCAATGTCTTCTGCTATAATGAGAAGTTCCTTCCCTGTGGATGCTAAATTCTGCAAAATAGGAAGAAGCTCTTGAATAGAGTTAATTTTTTTATCGACTAGTAAAATAGAAGGAGATTGCATAGAAACTGTCATTTTCTCTGAATCTGTACAGAAATAAGGGCTTAAATAACCCCGATCAAATTGCATTCCTTCAACAGTTTCTAGAACAGTAGCAGTGGCTTTTCCTTCTTCAATAGAGACTACTTGAGAGGAGCCTACTTTTTTTAAGGCTTTTGAAATGAATTCACCTACTTCCTGGTTTCCAGAAGCGGCAGCGGCAGCGATATTCTGAACGTCTTCGGATTTTTTAACTGCAATTGCATTTTTTTCGAGTTCTTGGACAATCACTTCTAAAGCTTTTTCCATCCCTCTTTTTAAACTAATTGGACTTGCACCAGAAGAAAGACTCTTGAGGCCTTCTTGGCAAAGAGCATTTAAAAGAAGTGTACCTGTTGTCGTTCCATCTCCTGTCTTTTCTTTAATCTTAGAAGCAACTTCTTTAGCCATGGCAACGCCCATATTCTCATACTGACACTTCAAACTGACTTCTTTAACAATACTGTTTCCATCATTGGTGATCTCCGGAGCTCCAAAGCCCTTTTCTAGTCCAACATTGCGTCCCTTAGGTCCTAAAGTAAAACAAATGGCATCTGCTAATTTGCTGATCCCTGTGAGTAACTTTTCACGGGCCTGTTCTTCGAAAATAATTTCTTTTGCTTGTGAGGACATATCTTTTGCTCCTTAATAAATATTTATTGGTCTTTTTCAATCCTATGAGAAGGGGGCATCATAGAAAAATAAAGGGATATTTATCAATAAGAAAGAGAAAATATTTAGCAGTTTCTGTTTAAGAGTGCTATTTTTAATGTTGAAGCGTGATCACTTTCTGTATAGAGGGGATAGAGTTCTTTCTCAGGTTAATAGATCATGAGTCACTGGAATTTTTCAAAATTAGGTGGCACCCAGATTCGAACTGGGGATAAGGGCTTTGCAGGCCCCGGCCTTACCACTTGGCTATGCCACCAACTTTGGAAACAAATCAGTTTAATGAAGTGGGTGTATTCGAGTCAAGGAACTTGAGTTTTCGTCTTAGAATTAAGAAGCAAAATATTTTATTAATGCTTAAATCTTTATTCTAGTGAAAGAGGGTTGAATTGTTGGTTAATGTTATTATTATTCAAATAACGTTCTACTGTGTCTACGATTAGCCTTGTTTGGTTCTCTATTTCTAGATTTACTAAATCGTTTGTTTTTTTCTTTGAGAAGGTTGTCTTTTTTAATGTTTCCGGAATGAAATGAACTTCAAAAGTGCCTGATTGCCTTGCATTCACAACTGTAAGGCTAGCTCCATTTAGAGCAATATATCCCTTGGAAGCGATATATTTCATCCAATCCATAGGGCATTTAAATTGAATCACACAGTTGTTTTCAAAGTGTTTAATATCGGTAATTTCAGCAGTTCCTTCCACATGGCCAGATAATAGATGGCCACCTATCTCATCTCCTTGTTTAAAGGAGCGTTCGATATTTACGTAGTTGCCTACACTAAGCTTGCCTATCGTCGTTGTATTAAGTGTCTCTTGCATGGCATCGAATTTTACTTTATTACCTTGTATTGACGTAACAGTTAGGCAAACACCATCAATAGCAACACTTGCTCCTATTTCAAGGTGTTCTAATAGGGATTCAAAAATAATCTCTATAGTATAGAGCCCCAGTTTTTTTTCAATATTTGATATTTCAAATATTTGTTTAACGATTCCTGTAAACATATGGTCTCCTATTTTCTTATTTTCACGTTCATTTGAAAATTCCAGTAAAGACATGGAAGTTTATAGAATAAATGTATTTTTTCCATTTGAAAGGTTTTACCTAACTGCTTTACATAGGCCATTATAAGAAATGGTCATCAACATGATCGTAATTTTTATTTGCATAATATATATATTTTCAATAAGAGCAAAATATGAATTTATATCTTTTGCTTTTTATTTCATCTATTATCCTTTTTTGCTTTATCTATTATCTTAAGAGTGGAGTGAGGAAAAAATATTTTCAAAAAGCTTGGATTGAGCGATTGGAAACCATTGCAAGAGACAACCATATTTTATGGGCTACTCACTTGCCCTACTCTCAAAAAGATAAGATCTGCACGGAACTTACCATTCTTGAAAAAGAGCAGAGCGAAGAAGGCTTTTTTTTGAAAATATCTGAAGAGGGAGAGTGGTCATCTCCATCAGATCTACTCAAACATCCCTCAGTCAAAAGATTATTTCAAAAACTAATTCCCCATATTATGGCTTATAGTAGAACTCTTGGACTTGATCCCAAATTCTTGACCCTCTCCGCCTGGGCTAATATTAGCCGATCAAAAAGAACCATTCCAAAACATGCTCAAGAAGACGCCTTGTTTTCAGGTTGCTATTTTCTAAAAGGAAACTTAAATCCCTCAGAGAATGCAGGGGGGCTCTCTTTCTATAAAAAACAAGCCAAGGGAAGCCTGCTTGCTCTTTTTAATCCCCAGCCAGGGGACCTTCTCTTGTACCCAAGTGATATGTACCAAAAACAAGCTGCTTATAAAGGCCAGGAGGAGCAAATCTCAATTGCATTTGATGTTCACTTTGGGAATCGAAAAAAAAGTTGGTTGATCTCTAAGGTAATTGCATCAGAAACCTCAAAAAAGACCGATCCTTTTCATGAGATGAATTCAGATCTAAACGCTCCTAAACATCTTAAGAATTCAGAAAATAAAACGATGCTCTTTCATACTTCTCAAATTAAAAAATAGTTTTTAAAAGTCAAAAGACTTCCTCTCCGTTGTAAGAAAAAATTGAATGATCCAGAGCCTAATAATTGATTGAGACTGAAAAGCTAAATCTTTATACTGTTTATCAGAATACAAATTGAATAAAATTGAAGCTCAAAATCATGACAGTAGCACACTTAAATCAAAAACAGATATTCTTTATGACTAGAGCCCATAATATTGCGGCTCAAAGTCGAATAGTCGCTCCCCCAAATCCATGGGTGGGTTGCGTCCTTGTTAAGCATGGTGAAATCATTGCTGAGGGTTGCACCCAAAGTTATGGAGGGGATCATGCTGAGGTGCAGGCTCTGAAGCAGGCGGGTGAGGAAGCTAAAGGCGCTACAGCCTATGTTACTCTAGAACCCTGTCCTGTACAAGGAAGGACTCCCCCTTGTACTGATGCTTTAATTAAAGCAGGTGTTTTGAAAGTGGTTGTAGGGATTTTAGATCCAGATCCAAGAGTTAATGGAAAAGGGATTGCTCGTTTGCAAGAAGCTGGAATTGAAGTAGAGGTGGGGATTTTAAGAGAAGAAATTTATGCCTCCCTTAAACCTTATTTGCACCATCGAGAAACAGGCCTCCCTTTTTGTATTTTAAAAGCAGCAATTAGTATGGATGGCAAAATTGCAGCTAAAAATGGAACCTCTATTTGGATTACAGGAAAAAAAGCGAGAGAAGATGTTCATCAAATAAGGGCGGAATCTCAAGCTATTTTAGTCGGAACAAACACTGTTCTTGAGGATAATCCAAGGCTTACTGTGCGCCATGTGAATTATGAAGGCTCGCGTCCGCCCCTTCGGGTCCTTATCGATGCCAAAGGAAAAATTAAACCTAAAGGAGATCTATTTGATACTTCTTTAGCGCCCACTCTTATTTTGACTACAGAAAAAGTGGATCCTAAAAGAGTAGAAGAATGGAAACAACATGGCTGCGAAGTTGAAGTGATTTCACAAAACCGTGAGGGAAATGGAATCGATCTTAAAGAAGTGTTGATCCTTTTAGGAAAGAGGGGAATCTTGCAGCTTTTAGTGGAAGGAGGGTCTCGAATCTTTAGTAGTTTAATAAAAGAAGAGCTCGTGAATAAACTTGTTCTCTATATGGGAGCTTGCTTACTTGGTGCAGAGGGAGTGTCCTTATTCTCTCGATTGAATTTGGAGAGCATTGATGATGCTATTCGAATGCACTTGAGTCATATGACTCGACTAGGAACCGATGTACGATTAGACTATACGCTTTAGGAGGCTTGATGTTTACAGGAATGGTGGAAGATACAGGGGTTGTGGAGAAGGTTGTAAAAAAAGATTATGCTTTATCCATAACGATCTCCAATAAAGAGTTATTTGAAAAGCCCTCTTTAGGAGGATCTACTGCCATCAATGGAGTCCGCTTAACTCAGTCTTATTGGGAAAAAGGATTAGGCACTTTTGATGCCGTCCATGAGACTCTACATAAAACGAATCTAGGGTTACTGATAGAGGGAGACCAAGTGAACTTAGAGGGGGCGATGAAGGTTGGAGCTAGAATTGATGGACATTTTGTTCAGGGACATGTTGATGGAGTTGGACACCTTCATAAAATAGATCTTGATCGAAATGAAATTTGGATTGAAGTGCCAGGATCTTTACAGCATTACCTTATCCCAAAAGGGGCTATTGCTCTAGACGGAGTAAGCCTTACTATAGCAAGTATTGAGGGATCTCTAATGCGTATAGCTTTAATTCCTCATACCCTTGAAAAAACAATCTTTAGAAGCAAAGAAGTCGGAGAACCTATTAATTTAGAAATTGACCTTTTTGCTAAATATGCTTGTAAGTATTTAGAAAACCATGTTGCAAAAAAAAGTGAGGCTTTATGACCTTTGAATCAGTAAGAAAAGCAATCGATGCTGTAAGTCGGGGAGAGCCCATTATTGTTATAGACGATGAGGATCGTGAAAATGAAGGGGATCTTGTCATCGCTGCAGAGAAAGCAACGGAAGAAAATATTGGATTTATGATTCGTTATACAAGCGGTATCTATGTGTTCCTCTTGAAGGTGAAGTTCTAGATCGTCTTCAACTTCCGATGATGGTGACTCACAATACTGAGAGACACCAAACCGCTTTCACGGTTTCTGTCGATTACAAATATAAAACGACTACTGGGATTTCCGCTCAAGATAGAACTTTGACTATTCAGTCTCTAATTGATCCTGAAACTAAACCCAATGATTTACTAAGACCAGGCCATATTTTTCCTTTGAGATCTAGAGAGGGAGGCGTTTTAAAGAGAGCTGGACATACTGAAGCTGGAGTTGATTTAGCAAGGCTTGCAGGACTTAAACCTGCTGCTGTATTAGGAGAAATTATTAATGAAAATGGATCGGTTGCAAAAGCTTCTGAGATCGAAAAATTTGCGATTAAACATAACTTAAATAAGATCACGATTGCCGATCTAGTCCGTTATCGTCATCGTACTGAAAAAATTGTAGAACGCTTTTCTGAAGCAATCATCCCTACTGAATTTGGACCCTTTACAGCTTGCGCATATACTTCCATCTTAGATGATATAGAACATGTCGCGTTTGTACGAGGAGACCTAAAGGGAAAGCAAGATGTGCTTGTTAGAGTTCACTCAGAGTGCTTAACAGGGGATGTTTTTGGATCCAAAAGATGTGACTGTGGAACCCAACTTAACTTAGCTTTAAAACAGATTGCTGAAGAAGGAGTGGGTGTTTTAGTTTACCTAAGAGGGCATGAAGGTCGGGGAATAGGACTTAAACATAAGTTAAGAGCCTATAACCTTCAAGATACTGGAGTAGATACCGTAGAAGCCAATAAGCAACTTGGATTCCCTGTAGACTCTAGAGAATATGGAGTTGGGGCTCAAATTTTAGCAGATTTAGGAGTTACAACCATTCGGCTTTTAACTAACAACCCTGCTAAATACAGAGGGCTTTCTGGTTACGGACTTGAAATTACAGAAAGGGTTTCAGTCATTTCGCCTCCGACTAAAGAAAACCATAGGTATCTGAAAACTAAACAAGATAAAATGGGACACTTAATCGATGTCTAACAACAAACCTATACATAATTTAGAAACACTTGAGATTAAGAAAATTAAATTAGCTATTATCTCAAGTAAATTTAATGGCGACATTACAGAGAAACTAAAAAAAGGGGCTGTCCAAGCTTTTATAGAGCAAGGAGGCCAAGAAGAGCAGCTTTCTTTCTATGAAGTGCCAGGTGCATTTGAACTGCCTCTTGTTGCAAAAAGAGTAGCAAAAACTAAAAAGTATGATGCTATTCTTTGTTTAGGAGCCATTATTAAAGGTGAAACGGCTCATTTTGAATATGTAGCTTCTGCCACTATTCAGGGTATTAACAGAGTCTCTATTGAGACAGAAATTCCTGTACTCTCGGGAGTTTTAACAACTTTGACTCTTCAGCAAGCTGAAGACAGAGCTTCTGATCAATCAAATATTGGACGAGACTATCTACTGTCTTCCCTTGAAATGATTCAAACACTTCAATCTATAGGAACTTGTTGAGTTAATCACCTCGCACGGTTTTTTTAACTACCCAAGGCTAATAAAAAATATTTTGCTTTGATTTTATAAAGCTGTTATGGAACTAACAAAACCATAATGGAGAAAAACGATGTTAAAATCATTTACTTTTGCTGCAATCCTTTTATTTAGTTTGGCAAGTTGTGGTGCTTCCAAGTCTCCCTCTTCTCAAAAAGGAAAGGCTAGTTACCTCTTTGTCATCATGTCAAACTATGGGAAGATCCAGCAAGCATCTGATGGTAATCATCAGCTTATTTTAGATCATGGAGATGTCGAGAAAGTTCTCGCTTTTTCAAATCGTCCCTATCGATTAGTACAACATGACACAGGTGAAGCGCTTAGAACTATGTGGTCAGAAGGCAATAACTCCTTTGCTGAAGATCCTCCTAATGCTACTGTAATTATCAATCAACAGCTTCAAACCATCGTTCTCCTAAACATGAATGTTGTAGGAGATCAAACCACCTTTAGTATTCGTGCAGATGGCCCTCAGTCTCTTGTAGAAGCTTCGGGGCTCACACAAGTGTTTGTGGATATGTTAGATATTGTTGAGGTAAAGCAAAGGGCTAATTAAATTTTTAAGATAGGCAATTGCCCCTTTTTTCAGAAAGAAAAGAGCAATGAAGAGGCAAAAAGTGCTTTAAAAGTTGGAAGAGTTAAAATAGTCAACCTCTCGTCAAAGACGAGGACGTCCCTCTTTATGTAAAACCGCTTCTTGAATAAGGATGGCGGATCCTTTCAATTCCATTTTGTTTGATTTTATTTTGATTAAAGTTTTATAGAAGTAATAAAAACAAAAATGGAGAAACCCATGTTAAAATCTTTTACTTTTGCAGCAATCCTTTTATTTAGTTTGGCAAGTTGTGGTGCTTCCAAGTCTCCTTCTTCTCAAAAAGGAAAGGCCAGTTACCTCTTTGTTATTATGTCTAACTATGGAAAGATCCAGCAGGCCTCTGACGGCTCTTATCAGCTCATTTTAGATCATGGTGATGTCGAGAAGGTACTCGCTTTTTCAAACCGCCCCTATCGGTTAGTACAGCATGACACAGGCGAAGCTCTCAAAACCATGTGGTCAGAGGGTAATAACTCCTTTGCTGAGGATCCTCCTAATGCTACTGTAATTATCAATCAACAGCTACAAACCATCGTTCTCCTAAACATGAATGTTGTAGGAGATCAAACGGTCTTTACTATTCGTGCAGATGGCCCTCAGTCTCTTGTAGAAGCTTCTGGGCTCACACAAGTGTTTGTGGATGACAGAAATGAGTGCGATGAATGCGGTCCATTTCCTGATAAAGGGTGATTGGCTAAATGATATTTAAGGGAAGGGTCAAACGTCTCTCTTTTCAGATCGAAAATAGAGTATAGAGAAATAAAGAAAGCTTTAAAAATTGGAAGAGCTAGAAGAGTCAACCTCTCGTCAAAGATGAGGAAATAACTCTTTATGTGAAACCCGTCCCCCTAATGGGGTGACGGATCCCTTCAATTCCATTTTGTTTATTGATTTTATTTTGATTAAACTCTTATAGAAGTAATAAAAACAAAAATGGAGAAACCCATGTTAAAATCAGTCACATTCGCAGCCCTTCTTTTATTTAGTTTAGCAAGTTGTGGTGCTTCGAAGTCTCCCTCTTCTCAAAAAGGAAAGGCTAGTTACCTTTTTGTCATTATGTCAAACTATGGAAAAATCCAGCAAGCATCTGATGGAACTTATCAGCTTACTTTAGATCATGGAGATGTTGAGAAAGTGCTCGCTTTTTCTAATCGTCCCTATCGATTAGTACAACATGACACAGGTGAAGCGCTTAAAACTATGTGGTCAGAGGGGGGCAATTCTTTTGCTGAAGATCCTCCAAACGCTACCGTGATTATTAATCAACAGCTTCAAACTATTGTTCTACTTAATATGAATGTTGTAGGAGATCAAACAGTTTTCACTATTCGTGCAGACGGGCCCCAGTCTCTTGTAGAAGATTCTGGTCGCACTCAATTATTTGTGGATAATTCTCCATCGTCTTATTTGTTTTAGTGTAGGTATATTTAATGGAGAAGATTAATTTGAGGGGACACTCAAATGCCTCTCTTTTCAGATCGAAAATAGAGTATAGAGAAATAAAGAAAGCTTTAAAAATTGGAAGAGCTAGAAGAGCCAACCTCTAGTCAAAGACGAGGACGTCCCTCTTTATGTAAAACCGCTTCTTGAGTAAGGATGGCGGATCCCTTCAATTCCATTTTGTTTATTGACTTTATTTTGATTAAATTCTTATAGAAGTAATAAAACCCAAAATGGAGAAACCCATGTTAAAATCTGTTACTTTTGCAGCCCTTCTTTATTTAGTTTGGCAAGTTGGGTGCTTCGAAGTCACCCTCT
>FUWD012817277.1_pt1 | contig 14675 bp, 18 predicted proteins | sample 1063281 | NCBI WGS metagenome assembly FUWD01 (sample SAMEA79048168, study PRJEB19326) | metagenome | biome: marine | reverse complement strand
AATATTTCTTTAAATAGCTAATATAACTTGTGCTATTGATTTTATTAGGTATCAATTAAATGCTAAAAGGTTTAGCTATGCGGTAAAATTTTTGTTATTTTTGACATAGTTTGCTATGCCTAAAACTGACTTAGATGCAACTGCATCGTTTCAAAATCTAATACTAAAATTACAAACATTTTGGGGCTCAAAAGGTTGTGCATTATTGCAACCATTTGACCTAGAGGTTGGCGCTGGAACATTTCATCCCGCTACATTCTTAAGATCAATTGGGCCTGAGCCATGGAATGCCGCATATGTACAGCCTTCAAGGCGCCCGACAGATGGTCGCTATGGTGACAACCCTAACCGTTTACAACATTACTACCAATTTCAAGTTATCCTTAAACCATCTCCAATAGATATACAAGACTTATACTTAGAGTCATTGTCAGTTATAGGGATAGACCTAAGTGTCCATGATGTTCGTTTCGTTGAGGATAATTGGGAGTCACCTACACTAGGAGCCTGGGGTCTGGGATGGGAGGTCTGGCTGAATGGTATGGAGGTAAGCCAATTTACCTATTTCCAACAAGTTGGTGGTCTACCCTGCAAACCTATACCAGGAGAACTGACTTACGGTTTAGAAAGATTAGCAATGTATCTACAAGGGGTCGACAGCGTTTTTGACCTAGTATGGGTCGATGGGGTTAAGTATGGAGATGTTTTTCATCAAAACGAAGTAGAGCAATCAAAATACAATTTCGAGATTGCAGATACAAAAGTATTGTTTAGACAGTTTGACGAGGCAGAAGCTATGAACTCAACACTTATTGAGGAGAATTTATCTTACCCAGCATACGAACAAGTGATAAAGGCTTCACATCTGTTTAATTTATTAGACGCTCGTCGTGCCCTTAGTGTTACTGATAGAGCTAGATTTATTCGTAGAGTTCGTTCAATGAGCCAAAAAGTTGCACAAACTTATTACAACTCTAGGGAATCAATGGGCTTCCCTATGCTTAATGGGGCAGACAAATAATAAAGAATGAGGCTGTTCCATAATCTTTACAATAAAGCATTAAGTTGGTCAGCTAGCAAGTTCGCTATCTATTGGCTTTCTATAATCAGTTTTCTTGAATCCTCTATATTGCCCTACCCTATTCAAGACATTATTTTAGCTTCTATGTCTTTAAAAAATAAAAACAAGGCTTACTATTACGCTTTTATTTGCACAATAAGTTCTGTTTTAGGTGGTATTGCTGGTTACCTTATTGGTTATTACGCTTACGATATACTTTTGCCATTTATGCAAGAGATGGATTATATGGATATGCTAGAAAGAGCAAGAGTTTGGTTTGATAGTTATGGAATTTGGGTTATTGCTATAGCAGGATTTAGTCCTGTCCCATACAAAATCTTTACTATTACTGCTGGTGTAATGTCTATGCATTTAATTCCTTTTATAGCTATGTCGATGCTTTCTCGAGGTGCAAGGTATTTTCTAGTATCATTCTTGGTTAAGAGGTATGGTGATAGTTGTGATAAATGGTTGCAAAAATACATTGACCGTTTAGGATATGCTTTAATTATTGTTGTTATTATAGGTATTTGGTATGCTCAATAAATTATTAGTAATTATTATTTCAATAATTATTTCTGGATGTTTCTCAAGTTCTACTAGCAAGGTTGTTATTGTTGATAAGTCCTCAACAAAACACAATATTACTGATGCCAAAAAGATAAATAAAACAAACAAAATAGTGTCATCTCAAGATAATGCAAAAACTAAAAGTTGGTCTTTGCCGGTAGATGCCAAAATCTTAAGAACCTTTTCAAAAAAACAACAACATTTAGGTTTAACCTTTGACACTAAACCTGAACAAAAAGTTAGAGCAATTCGTGACGGGATTGTTGCCTACAGTGGGGATATAATGAAAAGTTATGGTAAGATGATAATTATTAAACATCCATACGGCTTTTATAGTTCCTATACTCAAAATAAAACATTAATTGTATTTGACGGAGATAAAATCAAGAAAGGCCAAATTATCGCAACTACTGGTAAGAAGCCTTTTTATTTTGAAATGAAAAAATTCAAAGAACCAATTAATCCGATAAAATATCTAAAATGAACGACTTTTTACAAAACTCAACACCAATTCAGTTAGCAGGAATTCTGCTGATAGCTACTGTTGTTGTGCATATTGTTCTTAATTTGATTCTTAAACAAGTAAGCAATCAAGCCAAAAAAACTGCAAACAGGTTAGATGACTACCTAATCAAAGCAGCAACTAAACCTTTAAAAGTGCTACTATGGTTTGGCTGGCTATATTTTTCAATCCATGCCTTTAAAGGACAAATTCAACTGCTCGATAGTGCAATTGAATATATCGGATTAACTCCGGTTATTATCATTACTTGGGGATTGTTAAGATTGGTTTCGGGAATCGAAACATATATGCTTGAAGACAAATCTAGTGTTGACAAAGACTCGGTTAGACTTTTCTCAAGGCTGATAAAAATGCTAATAATATTTGCTATAGCGCTTGGTATAGCTCAGTATTTAGGATTTTCAATTTCATCAATACTAACATTTGGTGGTGTTGGTGGTATTGTTATGGGATTCGCTGCTAAAGATATGCTGTCTAATGTTTTTGGTGGACTAATGATCCAGATGGACAAGCCATTTTCAACTGGAGACTGGATTAGATCAACGGATAAAGGTATCGAGGGTATTGTTGAAAAGATTGGATGGCGCATGACTAGAATACGCACTTTTACAAAAAACCCAGTATATATTCCTAATTCAATTTTTGCTACCATACCTATTGAGACCCCTTCTCGAATGACAAACCGTCGTATTCACGAAATTGTAGGCATAAGATATGATGACATTCAGCAAATGCCAGTAATAATTGAAGAAATTGAAAATCTATTAAGTGAGCACGAAAAAATTGACCATAGTCAGCCATATAGAGTTTATTTTGATCTGTTTAATGCTTCATCGATTGATTTTGTTATCTATGCATTTAGCAATGTTACTGATTCGACTGAATTTAAAAGAATTAAGGGCAAGCTATTGTTAGATGTAGCAGATATCATTGCCAAGCACGGCGCCGAAATAGCCTTCCCTACACAGACCCTGCATATTCAAAAAACTGAATAATGTCAGTCTCTAAACTTCATATTCGTACCTTTGGGTGCCAAATGAATGAGTATGATTCTAGTAAAATGATCGATGTTCTCAAGAACTCTCACAATCTTTCACTAACTGACAATGCAACAGATGCAGATGTTTTGTTACTAAACACCTGCTCTATTAGAGAGAAGGCACAAGAAAAACTTTTTCATCAGCTAGGAAGATGGCGAAAATTTAAAGAAAAAAACCCCAACATAGTTATTGGTGTTGGTGGCTGTGTAGCCTCACAAGAGGGTGAAATGATTCTTGATCGTGCACCATATGTGGATATTATTTTTGGACCCCAAACTCTTCATCGTTTGCCAAATATGCTTAACGATGCATTGAACTCAAGAGAGGTAAGTATTGATGTTTCTTTCCCAGAGATTGAAAAGTTTGACCATTTACCTGAACCTAAATCTAATGGCGTAACTGCATTTGTTTCAATAATGGAAGGTTGCAGTAAATACTGCACCTTTTGTGTTGTTCCATATACCCGAGGAGAAGAAGTTTCTCGCCCACTAAATGATGTAGTTGAGGAAGTAACAATCCTAGCCAGTCAGGGCGTTAGAGAAGTCAATTTGCTTGGTCAAAATGTTAACTCATATCGTGGATTGACCGACGATGGGCTAGATACTGATCTGGCACTCCTTATTAATATTGTGTCGCAAATTGATGGAATTGACAGGATTCGCTTTACTACTTCACACCCTGTTGAATTTTCAGATAGCCTAATTAGTGCATACAACGATGTTCCTGAGTTAGTTTCTCACTTGCACCTACCTATTCAAAGTGGATCTGACAGAATTTTGTCATTAATGAAGCGTGGTCACACTGCTTTAGAGTACAAATCTAAAATTAGAAGGCTTCGTAAAATTCGCCCAAATATATCTATATCTTCTGACTTTATTATAGGATTTCCTGGTGAAAACGATGAAGACTTCAATGACACATTGAATCTTATTAATGAAATTAATTTTGATAAATCATTTAGTTTTATTTATTCTTCAAGGCCAGGCACTCCAGCATCAAGCTATCCAGATGATGTTGAACTTAACATTAAGAAGCAGCGCCTAGCATTAGTCCAAAAAACTATTGATGAATCTACAGAGTCTATCTCAAAATCTATGATTGGTTCTATACAAAAAGTTTTAGTAGAAAGCAAAGCTAGAAAGGATGACAACCTATATGGTAGGACTGAAAATATGCGCAATACACACTTTCGTGGAAGTGATAATTTAATTGGTAAGATTGTCGACATTAAGATACTTAATGCGCGTGGAAACTCGTTAATTGGTGAACTAGTTAACTAGTTTCTATCTGATTTAAATGGAAACGAAACTTTCCAACTATTATTTTGATTTTTAAGAACAACATGTGCAATCCAGTTCATTTCTGAAAGTAGGCAGATTGACAATAAAGCCCTCCCTGTGAAACTGTAATTATCTTTTCTACTTAATGGAAATGCTGGCAAATTATGGTCAATTTCTACGCCTTCAAAAATTACAGATACGTTGTCAAAACTTACCCCTGTTGAGTCTACATTGACTATTAAAGGTAACGTCTCTGGTATACCTTTTGGAGTTATACTAACTTTGACATTCTTAGAGTCGCCCAAATCAACGCTGCAACTTGACTCTGAAATTTTACAATTTGTAACTTTGATATTTTCGATATCATAGCCTTCTTCAGTCCAATTATCGAATAAATAGCCAGATACAATAACTAATACTAATAAAACTATCGCAGTAATGGCCGACTTATTGCTCAATAGTTGTCAACCAATAATTTAATATCTTCCAACATGTCATTTGGCTTGTGTGGGGCTGGGAACCCTGCATGAATTTGTCCACCAGGATTAACCAAATAAACCCAGGCAGTATGATTTATTGAATAACCATTTTCCATTGCCTCCGGTGGAATCTTCTCATAATTGGGTATTAATATTAGTTCTCCATTATCACTATACATCACCCTCTCATAATACGCACCAAAATCTTTAACCAGCTGATCTATTTGCTTTTGGTCCCCAGATACTCCCAAAAAATCTTCGTCAAAATGGGTTACATAGCTTTTTAATATCTCAGGTGTATCTCTTATAGGATCGAAAGTAATGACAACAAAATTTGGCATAAAAGAAGAATTACTTTTCTTTATTTTACTTTTTAGAGTAGATATATTCATTAACTCTGTCGGGCAAACATCAGGGCAATGTGTGTAAATAAATGTCAATACAGTCCATTCATCTTTTAAATTCTCGTTTTCAAATTTGTTGTTATTGTGATCTATCAATGAAAAGGATGATAGTTTTTTATCAGGATTGTAGATTAAATGTGAGACTTTAAGGTTTTTGGATAGGTATTTGTAATCACTATCAGAAATAGTAAAATACAAAGCGACAAAAACCAGCACAAAGGCGGCAATAGTTAATAATAATAATAATATTTTTTTTGCATTGCATTTATTGTAATTGCTATTAAGAATTAATTAACACAAATATCACAATTAATTGATTGTAGATTATGAATAATTTTATTCATCAATTATGCATTTGCATGTGTCTAATCGTGATTCATTTGCATAGAGTTGTGGTCATGATTCATCATCTTAGATTTTCTTACTAATGCGTGTACCATCTGCTTAGAGCCATCGTCAAATACTAAACTGAACATAACAATATCGCCCTCTTTTGGTACTTCATCTGGTCCAATAAACATGATATGCCAAGAGCCAGGCTCAAGTTTAGTTAAGCCGTGTGCTGGTATTGGAATATAGTCCTGCCTCATCATCTTCATAGTTCCATTACTATCAACAGTTCTATGTAGCTCGATACGCTTAAAACCACTAGCATTAACTTGTATTAATTTGATTTCTTTGTCTGAACTATTATTTATATTCACAAATCCTCCAAGCATTGGAGCATTAGGTGGAGCTGTTCTAATCCATGATTCGGATACAGATATATGGCTTTCCGCTAAAACAGCACTAGTTACTAAAAATAATACAACTATAGCAATCTTTTTGGTTATCATAATGTTATTAATAATTAAAAAACACATATTATATTGAATATTTATTTAACAATCATCTATAAATAATAATTTTTATGAAGTTAACACTTGATGTAGATAATTCAGCACAATTAGCCAATATTTGTGGCTCACTAGACAAACATATAGATATTATTGCTAAAAGCTTGAATATTGAAATCAGCAACAAAGGTGCCGACTTTGTAATGAAGGGCAATAATGATAAGTTAGCGTATACGATACTTCAAGATTTAGAGGCGCTTTCTAAAACTCAATCTATCAATATTGAAGATGTTGAAATGAGTATAAAGACTCAGACACATAAAGATTTGCCTGAAAAATCAATAAATATAAAAACTAAACGCAAATTTATCCATATTCGCAGTAAAAACCAACAAAAATATGTCAAATCAATTGTCGATAAAGATTGCACTTTTGCTATCGGTCCTGCCGGAACAGGCAAGACTTATCTGGCTGTAGCTAGGGCAGTTGAATCTTTAGAAAGTTCAGATATCCGCCGTATTGTTTTGGTTCGCCCAGCAGTTGAAGCAGGCGAAAAGTTAGGCTTCTTGCCTGGAGACTTAACTGAAAAGGTTGACCCTTACTTGCGTCCAATATACGACGCACTTTATGAAATGCTTGGATTTGAAAAAGTTACCAAACTAATGGAAAAAAACATAATAGAGGTTGCCCCATTAGCATTTATGCGTGGAAGGACTCTAAACGAATCATTCATAATACTTGATGAGGCTCAAAATACCACTATAGAACAAATGAAAATGTTTTTAACACGTATGGGCTTTGGTTCAAAAATGGTAATAACTGGGGACATCACCCAAATAGACCTTGTAAAATCAACTGAATCTGGTCTTGTTCACGCAATGAAAGTTTTAAAAGATGAAAAACAGGTTTCATTCTGTAACTTTGAAGCTAAAGACGTAGTTAGGCATAAGTTGGTTCAAAAAATTGTCTTGGCGTATGAGAAGTTTGAATCCTAGGGTATAATTCTTTCCTTTTATTAAGCAGCATAACAAGATTAATCTCTGCTAATTAAACCAAAGATATTAAAATATTAACTTATTCGAGTAATTGATTCTTAATATTGAATTTTTATACTTCTGAATCAAACCAAAAAACCATAAACTAAATACATATATTTACAAATGCATGAAAAAGTTATTGTAGGTCTATCAGGCGGTGTTGACTCCTCAGTATCGGCATTATTGCTCTTAGAGCAAGGATATAATGTCGAAGCTTTGTTCATGAAGAACTGGGAAGAAGACGACACCAATGAACATTGTAGTGCAGCGCAAGACCTATCTGATGCAAAGAAAGTGGCTGATAAATTGGGAATTAAACTGCACACTGTTAATTTTTCTAGTGATTATTGGGATGATGTATTTGAACATTTCCTTAAAGAACATAAGAAAGGTCGCACACCAAATCCTGACATATTGTGTAATCAAAAAATTAAATTTAAGGTCTTTTTAGATTACGCCATTTCACTAGGAGCGGACAAAATAGCTACAGGACACTATGCCCGTATAACTAATAAAAATAACTCTTATCAACTTAAAGTAGGATTGGACAATAACAAAGATCAAAGTTATTTTTTGTATCTTCTAGGTCAAAACCAGCTTGCAAAAAGTTTGTTCCCTCTTGGAGGTATAACAAAAGATGAGGTGCGCAATATTGCCAAGGAAGAAGGTTTGATTACTGCAAACAAGAAAGACTCAACCGGAATCTGTTTTATTGGTGAGAGAAATTTTTCAGAGTTTCTTGAAACATACCTGCCAAAACAACAAGGCAACATAGTAAATCACAAAGGCAAGTTTATTAAGCACCATCAGGGTTTAGCTTTCTATACTATTGGCCAAAGAAAAGGTTTAGAAATTGGCGGTGGTTTCGGTGATTCTGATGAGCCATGGTTTGTCGCAGATAAAAAAATAAAAAGCAATGAATTGGTTGTAGTTCAGGGTGACCATGAATTACTCTATCATAACTATTTAGAGGCCTCTAATGAGCACTGGATTGATAAACGACCTAAATTACCCCTAAATTGTACTGCAAAAATTCGCTATCGACAGAAATCACAGAACTGTACAATAAAATCAAGCAATAATGGCTATTTGAGTGTATTATTTGATAAGCCACAAAGGGCAATAACCCCTGGGCAATCTATTGTCTTTTATGATGAAGAGATTTGTATTGGTGGCGGTATTATTGAAACTAGAGGTAATAATTAATGGGAAAGATAAGAAATCAGACACTAGCACTGGCTAGCCTTATACAAACAACAGCCCTAGTTGATCAGCTTGCATTAACTGGCAAATGCGATAGTGAGACTAATAAAGCCAGCCTAAAGAGTATTATTACAACTAGCTCTAATATTGAGGATGTTTTTGGGTCTATAAAGGACCTTTCGACTGGACTAAATGCACTAAAAATTGCTTTAGGAGAAAAATCAAAAAGTATGCACAATATTATCTTTTATTCATTGGCACTTATAAAACTAGAGAAAAAACTAATGAATAACAAGGAACTACTTAATGAAATTTCTAATGAAATTAATGTTATAAAAAATCAAGACTTTTTTGAAATAAGCCACTCTAATTCACTTGCACGTCTTGCTAACCTCTATAAAATAACTCTAGGAAGCCTAAATCCTAGAATAATGGTCACTGGAGAGCAGATATATTTGACCAACCAACACACCGCTAATCACATAAGGGCTTTATTGTTAGCAGGTATCAGGGCGGTGTCTTTGTGGAAATCTCAAGGTGGTAAAACTTGGCAATTATTACTAAATAAAAAAAAGACACTAAAATTAGTCAACTCTATGGACTTTTAGGCCTTATGACTTTATAATTGCGTCTTTTAAATATTATTCAAAACAATAAAACTATGGCTAATTCAGCAAGCTCTATAAAACGCGCAAAACAAGCAATAAAACGCAACAAACACAATTCACAAATTCGTGCCAAGGTACGAACATTTATTAAGAAGGTTGCTCATGCAGTTGAAGCAGGCAACAAAAAGGAAGCCAAAGGTGGATTTGCAGATATGCAAAAAACCATTGATCAGGCTGTAAACAAGGGCTTGATGCATAAAAATCAAGCAGCCAGAAGAAAATCACGCCTTAGCGCCAAAATAAAAGCTCTGTAAAAACAATTAATTAATATTGCTATAATAAAGCCCTCTGAGAGGGCTTTTTTTTGTTTAAAAAAAATAAGATGATTGATGAAAAAGATAAAAATTTATTTAGAAGTGCAATTGATGGTCCAGACTTTGTTGACAAAGATAGCAAACATTTATCAGAAAACAAGCAAAATAATAGTCCTATATTCAACTCTTATAGTGTTATTTCTGAAGCAAATTTATCTGGCTCAGATGTAGTATCATTCTCCCACAATGGTGCTCCGGTAAAACTTATTAAAAAAATGAAACAAGGCAAGATTGGTTATGCACCAACTATTGATCTTCATGGGCAAACACTAAAGGAGGCCTGCTCATCACTCTCAAGGTTTATACACTACCATCAACAAAACCGATTTATTCATATAGTTCATGGCAAGGGTTATCACTCTGATAATGGCAGGAGTATCTTAAAGTCTCAGATAGTGCATTATTTGAAGCAACACCCTGATATTGTTGCATTTAACTCTTGCCCGCCTAAAGACGGTGGTACAGGTGCTGTTTTTGCTCTATTAAAGACTAAATAAAATATGTTTAATTTAGACGAGATATATTCTGTTTCCGAGTTTCTTTCTTTATGCAACAAAACTGTTGAAAAAAATATTCCAACTTGTTGGCTTCAAGGAGAAATATCTAACCTATCAAGGCCAGCCTCTGGCCACTGGTATTTTTCATTAAAGGACAATAAAGGGCAAATTCGTTGCGCGCTATTTAGATTATCTCAACGCAATATTAATTTTAATCCTGAAAATGGAATGGAAGTATTAGTTAGAGCTGCTCCAACCCTATATGAAGCAAGGGGTGACTTTCAATTAATTATCCAAAAGCTTGAACCTGTTGGTACAGGCAACCTGCAATTAGCCTTTGATCAGCTAAAAAATAAACTAAGAAGTGAAGGATTGTTTGATCCAATACACAAAAAAACATTGCCTTCAATAGTCAATACAATTGGAATTGTTTCCTCCTCAAGTGGAGCGGTAATTAAAGATATATGTAAAATACTTAATAAACGATACCCATTTGCAGAAATTCTGCTGTTTGATTGTGTAGTCCAAGGAAGCGGTTCTGCTAAAAAATTAGCAAATGCTATAAGTATTGCTGACAATTCAAAAATTTGTGATGTTCTAATTATTGCTAGAGGTGGTGGCTCATTAGAGGATTTGTGGGCTTTTAACGAGGAATTAGTTGCTAGATCTATTTTCAAAGCTAATACGCCTATTATTAGTGCTATTGGTCATGAAACAGACACAACTATTGCTGATTTTGTAAGTGATATTCGTGCCCCTACACCTAGTGCAGCTGCTGTTATAGCAACCCCAGATAGAATGGAGTTAATTTCTAATGTTAATAAACTATTGCTAAGACTTATTAATTCTAGCAATCAAATTATAGATACACATAGCAGTAAGCTGATTGGTCTGATACAAAGAATCCCAACCCCAAGCAGGCAAATAAATTATTATTCACAAAAGCTTGATAATGCATCCTCATACCTTAACTATCAGTTAAAAACTTCATTAAGCCTGAACAATTCAATACTTAGTAACATTTTTGAGAAGCTAAAGCAGCATTCTCCAAGCTCAAGTATTCAATATAAAAAAGAAAAAAATGCGATTTCAAAGCAGCAACTATTGCAGCAGGTAAACCGACTAAAAATAAATAGTGCAATTGAACTTAATAACATTAATGATAGATTAGTCAAATCTATTGAAAAAACTATCCTGCTTAAAAAGCATAAACTATCTAGTTACGCAAATAGTCTTAATCATTTATCTCCGTTAAATACTCTTTCACGTGGTTATAGTATTACCTCTGATAGCAACAAAAAGGTTCTACTGTCTAAATCTAATATTAATATTAAAGACTCGATTGTTACCCAACTTTCTGATGGGAAGGTTCATTCAGTAGTAAGTAAAATTGAAAATAATTAGTATCCTATTTGTAGTTTTATCAGGACCATTATTTGCAAATATTGCAATACCTAACAATTCATTTCCTGGAGGTATTGCGGTTATTGATTTTCTAACTAGTCACTCCAAACCTCAGGCTTTTTATAATAATGTCCCGCTTTTTGTACAGAAGATAAGAAACAACCAATGGCAAGCATTTGTAGGAATTCCATTGCTAACTGAATTAGGAGAAAAAGAAATTACAGTTAAAACTGACTCTGAACAAAATATTAAATTTAATGTCAAGTACCACCCTTATGAACAAGAGAGTATCAACTTTGTAGGAGATAATAATAAATACCTGAATCCAAACTTGTCGCATCAAGAAAGAATAATTAAAGAACGTAAATTACTAGCAAGTGCTAGGAAATATTTTTCTTCAAGAGCATTATCTAATAGTTTTTTTATTAAGCCTATTAATAACAATATAAGCAGTAAATTTGGCAATAGAAGAGTCATTAACGGTAAAGACAGTTTGCCCCATACTGGAATAGATCTTAGGGGAAATATCGGAGAATCTATAAAGTCAGCTGCAGATGGAAGGGTTATACTTATTGGTGATTATTTTTTTAATGGCAAGTGTGTATTTATAGATCATGGACAAGGCTTAATTAGTGCTTATATGCATATGCAAAAAGTTTTAGTAGATTATGGGCAAGAAATTAAACAGGGAGAACTTTTAGGCACTATTGGCATGACAGGAAAGGCAACAGGCCCTCATCTTCATTGGAGTGTTTATTTGAACCGAACAGCTATTAATCCTGCGCTATTATTGGAGAATAATTAATGCAATCAAACGTTTCTTTTGTTACAAGAATTTGGGCAATAATTTACGACACATTATTAGTCTTTTCATTAATTTTTGCTATTGGATTAATCGTACAGGCAGTGTTTGGAGATTTAGGTAATGTATTTTTTTATGTTGTCACACTTCCTACCTCTTATATATATTTCTCTCAATCCTGGACAAAGGGAAGACAAACACTAGGAATGAAGGCATTAAAATTCCAAATAGTTCAACAAAATGGTGAAAATATTACTCATAAGCAGGCACTAACAAGATTATTCTGTGCGGCTATTACTTTAATTTTCATTGGTCATTTATATATGTTCTTCAATGATGGCAATCTATCTCTGCAAGATAAAATTTCTAAAACATTATTTGTAAAAAATTAGATATCAGTTTGTATTTATAAATCTATTCATATGTAATAATATTAAACTTGGCAGTAAAAACAAATTATTGCTATCAAAACTTGATATATATTATTTACTTTACGAACATTGATTTTTAGAAAAAAAACTAGCAAAAAAAACGCCAAAAAATCAAACTTGTTTGGGTTTTTTTATAAGTACTGGTTAACCTTTGTTTTGTTAGCTATAGTGTTCACTTTAATTAGGCAAAGTATTTTTATTAATAAGTTCCCATATATACTGGAAAGTAAAAGAGAAGTCATTAATGAAACTATGTCACAAAATAAAGCTATTATTCTGAGAAACAATTCATTGGTAATGGAATTAAAAACAGGGTCGGAGCCAAATATGGAGATTTTGGAATCGCAAGCAAGGTTTCGTTTTGGTTATATAAAGGATGGTGAAACGTATTACCAGATAAGAAAATCTGAACAAGAGCCATTGATTGATGGTGTAAATACTGACAAATAACCGTCATGTATAATTAGTCTTTTTGCATCACTATAGTTAATTAATGTCTGCTGATAAATGCTACTTAATAATTCCTGCTAGTGGTATTGGTTCGCGCATGAATTCAATCATCCCGAAACAATATATTGCGCTTGATAACGGACTTACTGTTATTGACCAGACATTAAAAACATTCTTAGAAGTTGACTCGATAAACGGCTGCATTGTAGCAATTTCTAACAATGACTCAGAATTTAAGAGTTCGTTATTCTGTAGTCACCCTAAAATGTTGGCAATTGCTACAGGCGGCAAAGAAAGAATTCATTCGGTAATGTCGTCATTAGAAAAACTCAAATTTATTGCAAATGAGAGTGACTGGGTATTGGTGCATGATGCTGTTAGGCCATGTATAAAAACCTCTGATATAGAAAAATTAATTTACGAGCTTAAAAATAATGATACAGGCGGCTTGCTGGGAATTAGAACTACTGACACCGTAAAGCAAACCAATAATGCTAATTTTGTTGAAAAGACAATTGATAGATCAAACTTATGGCAAGCATGCACCCCACAAATGTATCGCTTTGGGGTTTTGTTTAAAGCGTTAAGTAAAGCTATAAAGGATAATTTTAATGCTACAGATGAGGCAAGTGCTATTGAACACTCAAGTCTAAAATCACAGATGGTCCAGTGCAGCAAAAGCAATATAAAAATTACTACTCCTGAAGATATAGAACTGGCTAATTATTATTTAAAACAAGGGTTGGATTAATTTGTATTTGAATATTTCCAAATAATTGTTTATTTACATAATTTCTGGATTATTAGTTATCACAAATCTGGCTCTATTAATTAGTTAATTTGTGCTTTAATTTAACTATACTGTGGTGTTAACTAACCGCTAACTATACTATACTGTTTATTAACAAAATAATAATCAAGGAAAGTCAATGACTAAACTTCAACATATCATTAATGGGGCCAAAGTAAATGGCACTTCTGATTCAATTTTTGAAATATACAATCCTTCAACTGGGAAGATAGTAACAAAAATGCAGGGTGCTGGCTCTGAAGACGTTAAAAAAGCAATTGATGCAGCTCATGATGCTTTTGAAGGCTGGAAAAAAGTATCTCCATCTATGCGCGCTCAGATAATGTTTAATTATCGTGATCTGTTAAACAAAAACCTTTATGAATTAGCTGAACTCATATCAAGAGAGCATGGAAAAACTCTCGCTGACGCCAAAGGAGAGGTATTAAGAGGTCTTGAAGTTGTTGAATTTTGTACATCTATTAATTCTCACCTAAAATCTGACTTTACTGCCGATGTCTCTTCTAGTATTGATAGTTATAACCTTAGACAGCCTTTAGGGGTCTGCGCTGGAATAACTCCTTTTAATTTTCCTGCCATGGTTCCTATGTGGATGTATCCAGTAGCAATAGCATGCGGAAATACTTTCGTTTTAAAGCTTTCTGAGCGTGACCCAAGCTGCGGCCTAAGATTAACAGAACTTATGGCTGAGGCTGGATTACCTGATGGTGTATTAAATACCGTTGTTGGAGATAAAGAGGCGGTAGATGAAATACTACATAATCCAAAAGTTGCGGCTGTAAGCTTTGTCGGTTCAACTAGTGTCGGTGAATATATTTACCAAGAAGGATGCTCAAACAACAAAAGAGTTCAAGCCCTATGTGGCG
>FUWD013022548.1_pt1 | contig 14680 bp, 29 predicted proteins | sample 1063281 | NCBI WGS metagenome assembly FUWD01 (sample SAMEA79048168, study PRJEB19326) | metagenome | biome: marine | reverse complement strand
AAGGAAAATTTCACAGATGATGAAATCTGGGAAATGTACGACATCACAAAGTGGGAGCAAGAACTAGAAACACCATAAAGACCAACCCCCGTTAAGTCGAAACCAGCGAGTTTCGAACGGGGGTTTCTTTTTGCCCAAAAGTGAAATTTTTTATTGGAGCCCGCCTTACGTAACCCGGAACTAAAAAATTTCAGTTCCCGGTCCGTTATCAAATCGTTATCAAATGAACTTGCGGATGTCAGGGAAGTGTGTTACATTGGTTCTATGAACGAAAACAGCCCGAGAAATCGGGGTGGAAACGCTCGATTTGACAAATGTCAGGTGTAGGGCGTAAAGTTAGAACTGTTCGTTAGATGGTCTATCGAATAATCCTGAAAGGGGAACTGCCGTGAGCGTAAGCACACAGGTAACGACAACAAAGGTTGTCACGGAAACGTCCACCGTTGAATTGGACAACACCAACATCGAGAACTTGCTGGTAGATTTCGCTAACGCGAAACTTGCAATCAAGCAACTCAAGGAAGCACAGTCAAAGATTGACGATGCTATTCGCGAACTCATTGGTTCAGCCAAGACAGGTACTGTCAAGGGTTTACCAGTGGTTGAACTCGCACCACGTTCACGTTCTGCTGTGGATACAAAACTTCTTAAGTTGTCGTATCCAGAAGCGTATGAACAGTGCTCAACGACTACTGCTTACGACATCATTGTCGCTAAGTAGTTAAATGTCAGGTCGGGGTAGGTGCTCCTAGATTTATACCCTACCCCGATTTGACACTCATCATAAAGTCATGCTAGAGTGTGACTTGTCACAGGGACAAAAGACATAAAGGAAGGAAACACTCACTATGTCAGTAGAAATACCTCTAGGTCTGATTACAGACCCAGAAAAGAAAGTGCAGGGCACAGCCTTGTACATGGAATTCAAAAATGAATACCAGCAAGTATTACAGATGTTCATCACGCCAGATGGTGTGAATGAAGTTGGTATGCCAACTTTGTCGCGTGCTTACTATCGCCGTCTTTCTGCTTCAGCACCAAAGAAGCAGTGGCGAACTCAAGCACTAAAGCGTAGTTTGGTAGACCCAGCAACAGGGGTTACATCAGAAGATTACCGAGAAGAGCGATTAGAATCCTTAGCGTTTCTAATGAAGCGAGTTTCGATTAGTAGCCAACTAGTTGGTAAGCCATTTTTTGTAGAAGTCTCTCAAAAAGATTTGTCAGACATCGCGTCAGGTAAGACACCTACCAAGGTCGTACATCGAATTGGTCAGTGCCGAACTGCATTATCGTATCCAGAAATGTTCGTAGCGTAGAAAGGGATTTGAATTATGAGCATAAAAACAAATGAAGTCTACTCCAAGTTTGGGGAAGAATTTACAACTATGTTAGACGACATGGTTGGACAGTCAGTATCAGCAGATGCATCCATGAGAGTTATCTCGCAGGTGCTACCACAAGGTCGTTTCGTAGAGCGTGCACCTCGCACACCTCGCGCGACTCCAACGTCAGTAAGTGTGGCATCAGGTGTCGTACTTGAATCAAGTGACAGCCAGTTTGTTCGTCCAAATGGAAGCGTGTACCACGCTCGCACTTGGGGTGAGCATCAAGATGTTGCAACACTACGCAAGGCTCGTGAAGCAACTACCTTGTCTGTAACAGCCAAGATTGGTTCACCAATGTTCGCGTTGCTTTATGGCGCACCGGGCACTGGTAAAACTGCACTTGTCGAAGCAGCGTTTGGTGAGCAGATGTACACAGTGCTTGGCACTGCTGACATCGAAATGTCAGACTTCCTTGGTGGGTTCGTACAGAATCCTGCTGGTGGTTTCGAATGGGTAGATGGACCTTTGGTTCGCGCTGCAGAAGAAGGCGCAGTTTTATTCATCGATGAAATTGGTCTGATTGACCCTAAGCAACTTTCAGGTCTGTATGGCGCGATGGATGGACGTGGCGAAATTACTGTCACTGCTAATCCTGACCGGGGTACAGTTAAGGTTCACCCTGACTTCTATGTCGTGGGTGCGACTAACCCTAACGCTCCCGGCGTTCGATTGTCAGAAGCACTTCTGTCTCGATTCACTGTTCAGGCAGAGATGGCAACTGACTGGTCGCTCGCTCGCACCTTAGGTGTACCTAGCAACCTAGTTACTGTTGCGCAGAATCTTGCTAAGAAGCAAGAGTCTGGCGAAGTATCGTGGGCTCCACAGATGCGCGAACTCCTAGCGTTCCGCGACATCGCAGACACGTTCGGACTTCCGTTCGGAATCTCGAACTTGCTTGCTTCTGCTCCAGAGATGGACAGACCAGTGGTTGCAGATGTTTTGTCTCGCGTCTTTGGCGCAGAGTACAAGCCAGCAAGGATTTAATCCCTTTCCTCCTTGCTAAGGGGAGTCGGTTTTCGTGAGTGTTTTCCGACTCCCCACCCCCAATTTGGAAATTCCAGAAAGGTATGATAAACTCACAGAGTACGTCAAAGGGGCGTACAAAAGGAAGGAGCCAGAGATGGCACACATTGACACACACAGTAAGACTTCTGGAATACGAAACCCAGAATGGTACGCAGTTGGTTCGCAGATTGCGCAACTAGCAAATGGAGTAGCAGGTCGCTACGACCTTGTAGGTTTGGCATCGCCAGAAGCAGGAAGCAATGCGCCAGCGTGCTTCAAGCCAGCGATTGCAGAGATTGAAGTTAATACAGACATCGCGTTCGGGTTTGGTATCAAGCCAGAACAAATTGGTGACATTAACGAACGCTCAACACAGTACGAATTCCCAAAGGCAACTGGCGCAGTAATCCACGAAGCATTCCACGCGCGATTCTCACAGTGGAGTCTTGAAGATGCATACACAGCATTGAAGCAAGATGAATACGAAGCACTAGTACTTCTTGAAGAAGCACGCATCGAAGCACAGGGCGTTGCACTTGACTCACGCTATCGGGCATTCCTACGCGCCAGCGCGATGGAAATTGTGATTGCAGATTTTGAATCAGCAGAAGTTGCACAAAGCGATGTCACAAGTATTTCTTCTTTAGTTGGCTTGGTGCATGGTCGCATCATTGGTGGCGTGCTTGAGCGCGATGAAGTCGAAGAAGTGTGCGAAGTAATCGAAGATTATTTAGGTCTTGAAGTTGTAGAGAAGTTGTCTGACATTCTGAAAGAATTTATTGTTCACGATGGACACAGAAATCTAGAACCTGTCTACCCACTTGCGATTGAGTGGGCGCGCATTGTTCGTGAACTTGCCCAGAAGCAAGATGAAGAAGAAGGCAAGGGAAAGGGCGAAGGCTCTGACTCCAGCGATGGCGAAGGCTCTGTTGGCGAAGCGATGAAGAAGTTGCTCGAGAAGTTACAAGAAGCATCAGAAGGCGTTGCAGTTGCAAACTACTCTGAACTATCTGACCAAGAAGAATCAGAAGAGTGGAAAGAAGAAGTTAAGAGTCGCGCCGACAGTGCAAAAGAATTACGCGAGCATACAAAGATTGCTCAAGAAGTTTTTGGCAAGGGCACCGGGCCGATGGCGACAACACGTACGTCAAGTCGTCTAGTCGAAGCGCGTAAGCCTACGGCGCAAGAGCGTATCAGCGCGGTCAAGGTGGCGAGCGCATTAGAGCGTGCCAAGTACCGCGAGCGCGATGTTGTCGAAGTACGGTCAATCGTTCCCGGCGGTCGCTTGCGTACGCGGTCTGCTATCCAGAACGAAGCACACAAGGCGATGGGTATGCAACCAACGGCGCAACCTTGGCGTAAGCGAGTCCGCAAGACAACGGACGAGCCAACACTAAAGGTCGGCGTGATGGTAGACATCTCTGGCTCGATGCATACCGCGATGGAACCGATGGCGGTAACGGCTTGGGTAATGTCCGAAGCGACTCGGCGAGTCCAAGGCAAGTGCGCGATGGTCTACTACGGTAATGACGTGTTTGCTACGCTCAAGGCTGGTCAAAGCCTAACGGACGTAACGGTTTACACGGCTCCAGACGGCACTGAAAAGTTTGACAAGGCGTTCAAAGCACTTAACGGCGAGTTAGGATTACTTGACGGCGATGGTGCTAAACTGCTGGTAGTGGTATCGGACGGCGTGTACACTTACGATGAACTACGCGATGCTCGTAAATGGGTGTCGGAGTGTGAGCGTAACGGCGTTGCGGTAGTATGGTTACCGTTCGATGGTGGTGCAGATGCTAGGAAAATCCTAAGCGGTACTTCTTTCGAACCGTTGGTAGGCATAACCGAGCCAACGGAAGCGTCTAACGCTATCGGACAAGCGTGTGCGAAAGCACTAACCGCTATGGGAAACCGTAACGGATAATTGAATAACCCATAAGCCCTGTCGGGGGGTATCGTCCTTCCAGCGTGTGTCAGCCTTCCGACAGTTTGTAAAGCGAAGCCCGCATCGAATCTCGGTGCGGGTTTTCGTTTGCGCGGAACTGAAATTTTTTGTTGCGACACTCATCAAAAATCTCGATTTGGAAATGTCAGGGTAGTCTGCTAAAGTGGTACTTGTTGGTGAGGGACACCAACGGAAAAGGAGAAACACTCAAAGTGAATACTTTCGCAGATTACATAACGCAGGAAGCACAAGAACAGCGCGACTTACTTTGGAGCATTGTTCCAGATACTAGGTTTGGTCTTAAGTTTGATACAGGAGTCGGCTACATAGCGTATGCGTTTCCAGTAGATGACATTGAATTTTGTTTCAATCAAAATCCAGACACAGGAAAGTACGTTGCTTACCTGATTAACCACGCTAACGAAAACTACCTAGACTTTGTTATCGAGAACTTAGATGCAACTAAAAAAAGTATTGTGGAGTCAATCAACAAAGCCTACGAATACTTAGAACTAGATGATTTCTAGACACACAGGGAGTCCGCGCCGAGAGCGCGGATTTCTTGTTTTTGATAACTGAAATTTTTTATGCGACACGCTACCTTTAATCTCGATTAGGTAATGTCAGGTTAGTGTGTTATGATGGTTTCATCAGCAAGAAGGGCTTGTTGATAGAAGGGAAAAGCCAGAGATGTTTACAATCTCACTCGAACTACTTGAAGAACTTGCTCAAGAAATTGAAGGAAGTTTCCGCACCAACTACTCAGGGCGCGGTATGTACGGCGATAGTTGCGTAGGAATTGTTACGCACAGCGTGTTAGAACTTGGCGCGGTAATTTCACGCCTAGTAGAAGACGAGGAACTGCGTGATGAACTAATCACCAACAGCAGTACCGACTCAATGGGGTACGACACAATCGTGTATTGGGCTCGCGTAACTTGCCCTGATGCCGAAGATGAATACGAAGAAGAAGAAGATTAAAGACACGGAACACCAAGCCCTTGACAAATGTCAGGGGTTTGGTGTATCCTTACTACATAAGCCGAAGTACGGCGAATACGAAAGGGAAACAAATGTCACTAGCAGACATCACGAACTTAATCATCGAGTTTGAAGAAGGTAATCTCGACCAAGAAGAAACGATTAGTTTGTTTCAGCAATTAGTTGATACAAAACTAGCGTGGCAACTTCAAGGTGCATACGGCAGAATTGCCAGCACCTTGATAGATGAGGGACTCATCACCGCCTAATCCAAAAGATGCCCTTAGCCGAAAGGCTAGGGGTTTCTTGGTTTAGTAAAACTGAAATTTTTTATGGCGGACTCAGCGAAGGCGCGGGAAAAGATAATTTCGTGTTCGAGTTGCAAATGTCAGGGTATTGGTGTATCATAGATTTATTAGCAAGAAGGGCTTGCTAAGGAAGGGAAAACAAATGATAGTTTGGCAATCACAGATTGACTCTGATGATTTTGATTTAGAGCATCTAACAAAAGAACAACTAGAGGAACTAGCAGACCAACTAGATACCGTAGTTATGGCTATCTGCCAAGATTGGGGACTAGGACAATGAAAGAACTTGACTTAACAGACCTAGTAGGTTTTGAGTTCCACTACGTTGTGCGGTACTCCACAGAGAACCGAAAGTTTTATGTGGACGTAGATACTACGGACACTATGTTTCACAATGGGCAAGTGTTTACAGGTAGTGAGTGGTATGAACCAGAGGAACAAGACGACCCTCGCGTTACAGGACTTATCAGAGAGATAGAGGATAATCTCGCTGAACTACTGAACAAGGCACAGCAAGATTAAACACGTGGTATGCGCCCCTGATTTGACAAATGTCAGGCTAGGGGCGTATACTTCATTATAGAGCGAGAGGGACTCACTCTAAGAAAGGGAAACAAAATGCGTTACGAGTTTCAAGTAATCAAGACAATAGAGATTGACTCTAAGAATCTTAAACTTTGCACTAGCGAAGAAGAAGCATTACAACTGCTAAAAAATGGCTGGGGAATCGAAGTCGGCGAACCAGAAATTAGACTAGTCCACGTTGGACACGGAATGGACAAATAATGAGCGAACTAGAAATGATTGAGTGCCCAGAACACGGGGGCGGTTTCGACTGCACACCGTTCTGCAAAACTTGTGAAGGCGAGCAGGGTTATTACCCAGAAGGAGAAACAAAATGGGACTAGACCAATACCTTTATGCAAGTGAATACCTATCAGGTGGTTCTTGGGCAAAGCAAGAGGAACAAGATGCATACGCAAAAGTTGCGGAAGCAATCGGCTCAAAGGATTTTGAGTATGACGAGTTTCCGTCAATCAGAGTTGATGTGAAAGTCGCACAATGGCGTAAGGCTAACCAGATACACCAATGGTTCGTGGACAATGTGCAAGAGGGCGAAGATGATTGCAAGAAGTATTATGTTTCTCGCGAGCAGTTGCAGGAACTAAATGATGTCTGTATGAAAGTTTGGAAAAGCAAGGACAAGAGGATAGCGGAAGATTTGCTACCAACTCAAGTAGGTTTTTTCTACGGCTCGTATGAAATTGACGAGTGGTATTGGGAACAACTAGAGGACACTCTTATCCAACTGGGGCGCGTATTAACGTCAGTCCCAGAGGGGTGGAGTTTGGCTTACCAGAGTTCTTGGTAAGCGCGGAGGGCGCACAGAAAAGGGGGCGGGGAAACTCGCCCCTTTTTCAACTTGCGAATGTCAGGGAAGTAGGGTACGCTAGGTACTAGCAACAAGGGGTTGCGAAAGAGAGGAAACAAAATGTCAGACGTGAGAACAATAGACATTATTGAAGTAGACGGCGAAGTCTTGTATGACACGATAGACACCGCTATTGAGGACATCACAACTAACTGGAGAGATTACGCGACTACAAGTTATCTTTCAGAACTAGTTAGCGTGTTCGTAGAGAATAATGAGATTGTAGTTCGCTATGAAAGTGGCACAACTTACGCTGGAGATGTGGAGTACGGGGAAACCTTTATCCCGTTCACGCGGAAAGACTTTAACATCACCTACAAGTTCTAAACAAAAGAAAAGTCCGCGCGGAAGATTGCGCGGATTTTTTTGTTGCTTACCTAAAAAATTTCAGTTATGGCGACACGAAAAAGTTTTGCGTTTAAGTTGCGGATGTCAGGTTAGTATGATAAACTCACAGAGTGAGCAAGAGGGACTTGCTTACAGAAGGGAAACCCAAATGGGAATGGATGTTTTTGGAACTGCACCGACAACAGAGCGCGGTGAATACTTCCGCAACAATGTATGGTGGTGGCGACCACTTTGGAATTACTGCATTGAAGTTGCACCTGAACTTACTTCAGAAGTGAATGGTGAATACAACAATGGAGATGGGCTAAACGCCGAAGGCGCGATTGCTTTATCAAACATTTTGTTGGAAAGATTGGTCGAGGGCATACTGCGCAATACCAAAAAGATTACTACGCAGAGATTGCGGATTTACCACGCGAGGATTGTAAGCACTGCAATTCCACAGGCATTCGTACGGATGAAATTGGCGTGAGTATGGGTCAGCCTGACCGAGCCTTATCACCAGAGGTGGCTATCCTTGTCGGGCGCGAGTTTGGTTGGTGTAATGGCTGTGACGGTGTTGGCTCGAAAGAGAATTGGGCAGCAAGTTACCCCTTTGATGTTGAGAACGTACGCGAGTTCGCAGAGTTCTTAGCCGAAAGCGGTGGGTTCTCTATCTGCTAACGCACACACTTGAGATAAGCCCCGCCTACGGGCGGGGTTTATTTTCTCGAAATACAGAAAATGTCATAAAGGTATGATACGATTACTACATACCGCAAGGCGCGGTAGATAACTCAAAAAGGGGTAAAACAAAAGTGGAAACTACAATTCCAACATACAGCGAAACCACTAGATTATTTCTAGCCACACTACGCCACCCAGCAAGTCGAATTACACGGGTACTACTTAACCCAGTAACAGACAACGCAATCACTATCGAGATGAACGAAACAGTAGATGCTGAAGTTAGAGTCTATGACTATGATGACGGCGTAACTATCTACGAAGCCATAGGCTGGGTAGATGATGTAAATGGTATCGAGCAGACAGTCACTATCTGCGCTACGGCAGATTGGAAAGAGGCACGACAAAAGGTAGTCGAGTTCTATCACCGATTTATGTAAGCCAAAAGAAGCCCCCACCCAAAGTGGGGGTTTCTTTTTTACGCGACTGAAATTTTTTCTGGGAAGTTTGCGCGGGTCTGATTTGGTAAATGTCAGGTAAGTGTGTTACAATAGATTTATCGAAAGGAGTCAGAGATGGCTAAGCGCAAGAGTCCACTAGACAATCTAGTGACAGGTTCAGGGCACTATGTCCTAAACCAGAAGTCTGCAAAGTTTGCGGACAGGCGTACACGCCGTAACCGCGATAGGTCTGCCCAGCGTAGACACGCTATCGCGGAAGCAAACTAGGCTTGACAAATGTCAAGTCCTATGGAATAATAAAGTTATCGCAAAGGGCGACAGAGAAAAGAGGGAACACAATGACACAATGGCTTGGAGTTGAAATACCAGCAGAAAACGAATTCTGCGTGGACTGCGAACAAGATTTCCCACGCGCGGAGATGTTTGAAAAGTACGACAGAATGGAAATTTTGTGGTGCGAAAAGTGCCGAGATAATTACGACCCAACACCATACGAACAATGGGAAGTTACATCACCTGTTGATTTATCAGTAGTTGAAAACGAGTACGGGAGAGTTTTCTAATGGCAGAGGAATGGATTTACGTCAGCAACAACTCAAACGAAAAAGTGAAATCTTTTAGGTGTGACGACTGTAATTGGATTATCCAAAAAATGAAGTGATTGAACTCGGTGAGGACAAGCACCGTTGTTTTGCTTGCGAGTGCTATGCAATTTGGCGCGTAGATTGTGAACACCGATTTGTATACGACATCAACATTGATGACTATCCTTGCCAGTCGTGCGGACTATTAACAGGAGAGAAAGAGGCTCACATTGATTGAAGTAACTGACGCGGACTTAGGTGTGTGGGTGCGGTATGACGAAGAAGCACCCAACCCCTTTATCTACTTTCAGATTGCAGTAGTCGAACTTGCTATGAAGCACGGGTACGACATCAAGCAAGAAATCTGGGACTCGGATAAACCGAAATTTTTTGCTGGCGAAGCCGACGACGAAATGGTAGAAGATTTGTTTGCCGTTTTTGATTACTGCGTTCAGTGGTTTGATGAACAAGTTTCTGATGGGTATGAGATTACTTTTACCGAAGAGGGACTTGAACTAATCGAAGAACTTGACTTAGGTCAGGAAAGTTAGTAAAGTAATACATAGCAAGTAGGAAGGGCTTACTTGCGGAAGGGACAAGAAATGGCTAATTTCTACGGACAGACGCGGAGTAACTACTTTGCGGTTAAAGACGCGGAAGCGTTTAAGACAGAACTTGAGAATTACCCAGTAACGATTATTACTCAGGAAAAAGAGGGCGTAACACTTTACGGATTCCTTGACGCTGATGATGACGGCGCTGGGGAAATCTGGTCAATCTACAATGACGAAACAGACGAGTTTGATGAGATTGATTGGGGTCACGTTTTTAAGCGACACCTACAAGACGACTGGGTTGCGGTAATCATTACTACTGGACACGAGAAGTATCGCTACTTTACGGGTGACGCTACTGCTTACAACAACAAGGGCGAGAGTAAGACGCTAAACCTTGAGCACATTTACGAACTTGCTAAGGACTTAGGCTCTAACCGAACTTTTGCTACTAGTTAGAATCTAGGAGGGGCGAGCCGAAAGGCTCGCTCTTTCTTTTGCGCGGTAACTTGCAAATGTCAGGCTAATGCGCTACAATGGGAATACAAGAAAGGGAGGTAGCAAAGTGCTACAAGGATTTGATGAATGGTTACTACGCGGTGCGGAAGAAGCACTAGGCGAAGATGAGAAGTGCGTTGAGTGCGGTAACGCGCTAGACAAGTTTAGCCTTGACGGTGGTTACGAACAATGCGAGCCTTGCTCGATTGTTGATGTGAACAACTACTTTGACTCGATAGAAGAATAATTTTTGCGCCGAGTTAGATAACTGAAATTTTTTAGGTCTGGCGACTTGCGGGCGAAAGAAGTTGCAAATGTCAGGTAGATGTGTTATTATTTCTTTTAGTGGAAGTACCACAGAGAAAGGGAAAAGATGAGCGACAAAGCAAAGGGTTTATTCATTGGAGTAGACGGCACAGTTGAAACTCGTGAGTTCACAGTTGGACAGTCTTACGAAGTAATTCGTAACGCGGTCAATGGTTGGATTGAGTGCGCGGTTATAGGTGAAGAAATTGACCTATGGCTAAACGAGGAAGGCAAACTAATTGGACTAGAGCCAAACAGAATTGCAACTCAATTGTTCTGGCACAAGTACGGAATTGGTACGGACATAATCGTTGGAGATGTGTTTCTTACATCTAATGACGGACAGGGCGAAACTACTGGACTCACCGACAAGCAAATAGAGTTCTTAAAAGATTCAGGGCTGGCTAGTCGTTTAAGTTAGCAGAGTGCGGTGCGCTGGCTACGGCTGGCGCACCTTACTTGCATTTGTCAGACAAGTGTGTTAAGATTGTTTTATCAAGTTGCAAAGGGCAACTAAATAAAAAAGGAGAATGAAGTGAGTGCATTAAATACTCAAGACTTTCTAGATGCATACAAGGCACTAGACACCGCTAAATACCCGTCACTACCTGATACTTCGTACGGCGCACTAGGCGCATACCTTAAAGTAGCAATAGAGTTTGGCTTAAGCGTTGAGGAAACCCAAAGGCGCTTAGATGAAAAGACTAAAGAATTAAAAACACAACTTGCTAACCACCTAGCGGAAACCGTAAACGCTTAACGAATAACCCCTAGCCACTAACCCCTAGCAAATTGCTGGGGGTTTTTGGTTTTATTTTTTCTTGCGCGGGAGAAATAAAAAATTTCAGTTTCGCCGCCAGGCTTTTTGCCAGGCTCAGCCCGGAAAAAATAGTTATTAGTTCCCTCCACCCTTGGCTTGACTTTTGTCAGGTTAAGGAGTATGATTGTCTTATGACAAACACACAAGCCACCGAGAGCCAAATCTCGTATGCCCAGTCCCTACTCGCGTCACGCGCAGTTTCGGATTCGTTTCGCGCCACCCTTGGCGACATCTCCGCGTTATCCAAGCGCGAAGCCAGTGCCGTAATTGACGCACTACGTTCATTCCCGTACGCACCACGCGAACCACGCACCACCGCGCCAGTTGTCGCGCTTGAGGTCGGCGTTTACTTCAAGCAGGGTGACGTTTACCGCGTTAAGATTTCGCAGTCGTCAGGTCGCCCATACGCGACTAAGTTGGTTGGTGGGTCATTCCAGTACGACCCTAGTTACATTCGCGCTATCTCGGCTGATGACAAGATGACTCTTGAGCAGGCTTGCGATTACGGTATCCAGTTTGGCGTATGTTGCGCTTGCGGTCGCGAACTAACTGATGAGGTATCAGTTGCTCGCGGTATCGGCCCGGTCTGCGCTCGCAGATTCTAATCCACAAAAGTAGCCCACCCTACGGGGTGGGTTATTTTTTTTTGTGTGGGAGCGTAAAACTGAAATTTTTTAGGGACACGCGGGATTTAGTTTGATTTGACTTTTGTCAGATAAAGTGGTTTACTTTAGGTAGTGGAAATACCACGAAGGGAGAAAAAATGAAACTCATAGAAAAAAGTAATTCTGTAGACATAAGCGGAACTTCATTAGTTGGGTACGTCAATACAACCTACGCAACTATTGTAGAAAAGTTGGGAGAGCCTCACTACTTGGGCTACACCGAAGATAAGATACAGGCAGAATGGTTACTAAAGTTTGAAGATGAAACAACTGGCGAGGTATTTGTCGCGAGTATCTACGACTGGAAGAACTACGAAAACGGAATTAACTACGGTTACTACCGTTGGCACGTTGGTGGCAAAGATACAAAAGCACTAACCGCCGTGCAGAAACTATTAAACGTATAGCGCGAACCCCTTGGAAAGCCCCCTCTACGGAGGGGGTTTTCTTATTGACTTGCGTTTGTCAGGTTAATGCGCTACAATAGAGATAACGAAAGGGGTAGTTATGGAAACTACAGATTATGGACACGGCATCACCGTTGAGTCAGATTCAATGAGTGGTATCGTTCGCGTCAGTGGCAAGGCAGTTAAAAAGTTTAGAGGTGAAACGGCTTGGTCAGATGCTGAGCGTCACGCTATGGACTTAGTGTTCAAGGTTGTTTACGCCTAAGCGACACACAGGAAGCCCCCGTTAATACGGGGGTTTTCCTATTTGCTTGCATTTGTCAGGTAGGTATGATAGACTCGTGTTATCACACGGAAAGGGGTGAAAAATGGCAACAGGACAACTACTATCAACTCTTAATCTAAGAGTCGTACTGGGTTTCGTAGCAGGTGAAACCACTGTTCACGAAAGCCTATTACTAGAAGATGAAAACTTTCTAGCGGTAGCGCGTAGCGCGGACAAAATGCAAGACGTTGTGGATTGGGTGAACGAAAACTACTAATCTAAAAATGAAAGCCCTCGCGCATTGCGGGGTTTCTTTTTGGATAACTGAAATTTTTTATCTGAGTCCCGCCTTCGCTAAATTATCTTTTCCCGTGACTTGCATTTGTCAGGGAAGTGTTGTACACTTGAGGAACGAAAGGGGCAAAGATGCTTACAAGAAACAAACCAGTAGAAGAACTCACGGTCAATGAACTTCACGATGAAATTCAAGACCTAGATTATTACCTAGAGTCTTGTGCGGAGATTGGTCAAGGTTGGAGTACGAAAGATGTTGTACGCCGAACACGACTAATCGAAGAACTTGCAAAAAGATAACTAGTATGATAAACTAGTTCCATAACTAAATAACCCCAAGGATTCCCCAAGGTGGGGAAGGTGACTGTAAATCACTCGCTTTGGCACGGTAGGTTCGATTCCTACTCTTGGGACTTGCGAAAGCAAACCTAGTATGATAGACTAGGGTTATAACTAAATAGAGATAACGAAGTGAGTGCCGAGTGATAAACGGGTAACGGGTCGTTAGTGAACGGAAAAGGCAAACCAGCCTGAGTACAACTACCTAACAATGATTGCAGACCAAGGCTCACCTCATAAGACTTGACTGGTCTGACGCTAGATAAGAGTGGGACATTGGAGCGTGATGCACCCTCGCCAGTCAATACTGAAATCTTTTCCGCGAAAGCGGAGGAGGAACACGGAGGAATTCGTGAGGTTAAAAGAAAGTCCGTACAGATAAGCCCGCCGTAAGGTGCGCGACTCTTAGGAGTTGGCAAAGTAGCGTGAGGCACACCTAGCCCCCATTGGCAGTAGTCATTGGGGGTTTTCTTATTTGACAAATGTCAAATGATTAGATAGACTAAGAGAACCTCCTACCCCTAGATTATTTTGGACATTTAGGGTTAGGGTCAAGGGGAAGCAGTTCTAGAGGTTGGAATCTAGAATTTTGGAGGTGGGTTGCTCCGCCACTGCACACACGGAGCATTTTCTTTTGAAAGGAGAAAAATGAATACTTTGAATTACAAGAACAGTTGCAGGAAAACTTGCGAACTTACCTTGACGGAATAAACGAGAACTTACTAGATTGTATTTGCCAGATAGTTGTGGATACTTTTCACACGGCACTAGAAACTAAATACTCGATTCCAGAGGGTTGGACAGGCACGGTTATCAAGTAACTTGACATTAGTCAGATAATGTGGTTAAATAGAGTTATCGCAAGGGGCGATAAGAAACGGAGAACAAAATGAGTTACGAAGGTTCACTAAGAGGTTCAGGATTCTACGCGGAAGATGTAGTAATTGACTTTACTTGTGAAGCAGAGGGTTGCGACTTTGACGAAAAGATTGACGCTACCACAGACGACTGGGGTAACGTGGGTTGGATTGAGTGCCCTAAGTGCGGTACAGATGTTGAGTATGTAGTCCCAGAGCCAGACTATGACGATAGAGGGGAGTGGGAGTAATGACTATTTTCACTAACTGCTGGAGATGCGGTAAAAGGTTTGGGCTTGACTCGAAGAAAGTTTCGGGTAAGTCAATTTGCGGAGACTGCTAAATCTCCGACACGAAAGCACAACTGAAATTTTTGTGCTACAGTAAAGAAGTTCGTTGAGCGAAGGTTTTCTCCCTTCTCCTTTGCTCCGACACGAGTGGGATAGCCCCCCTTTNTTCCCACTCACAGATGCTAGGCGCGTTACCTTATCCCCCTTTCGGTAGCGCGTCTAGTGTTTTTAACTTGACAAAGTTAAGAGAAGTGTGTTATGATAGTTTTA
>FUWD013023152.1_pt1 | contig 14689 bp, 16 predicted proteins | sample 1063281 | NCBI WGS metagenome assembly FUWD01 (sample SAMEA79048168, study PRJEB19326) | metagenome | biome: marine | reverse complement strand
AACGCCTAATGGCGATGGTATTAACGACACTTGGAATGTGGCTGGGGCTTCATTACAACCCAATTCTCTTATCTATATTTTTGATAGATTTGGTAAACTTTTAGCCAAAGTTAACCCAACTGGTTCAGGGTGGGATGGTACTTTTAATGGGCGTAAATTGCCTTCTAACGATTATTGGTTTACTGCCAGACTCCAAGATGGACGTATTCGAAAAGGCCATTTTAGCCTTGTGAGAAGGTAACACTAATAAAAAATTAATATGGATACTAAAACTGTTATAATTTATGCGTCTACAGACGGGCAAACACTAAAAATTTGTAACGCCCTTAGAGCACAACTACAGCAAAACAATCAGAAAATAGACCTCTTTTCGATTGAAGATTTTAATGAAAAAATCACCAATTATGATAAAATTATTATAGGCGCAAGCATTAGATATGGTGTTCATAATAAAAATATAATTGATTTTATTAATACTCATAAAGAACAGCTAAACAATAAAAAAACAGCTTTCTTTTCTGTAAATCTGGTTGCCAGAAAACCAGAAAAAAACACCCCTAGTACGAACCCATATGTTGTAAAGTTTTTTAAAACAATTGATTGGAAACCAACTATAGTTGAAGTATTTGCAGGAAAACTAGACTATCAAAAATATCCATTTTTTGATAAAATTATGATTCAATTTATTATGTGGATGACCAAAGGTCCCACAAATTCTGATGCAAAAATTGAATACACCAATTGGGAAAAAGTAAAAGCTTTTGGTGTACAGTTAAGCAATCTTTAAAAAATAAATCCTATCTGAAATGAAACTTCCACAACTAAAATCGCTTATCCTAACTTTAACTTTTTTCTGTTATCTGGGCGCAAACTTTGCTTTTGCCCAAACCTCACGATTCAGCAAAAATATTTACACTAATACCAAAGGCGATAGTTTAAATTACCGATTGCTGGTTCCTGATTATGACACCATCCGAAAATATCCGTTAATCATTTTTTTACATGGTTCAGGTGAACGTGGTAATGATAATGAAGCCCAATTAAAATGGGGTGTTGCAAATTTCGCCACCGATCAAGCGATGACGCAATTCCCGGCATTTGTAATCGCACCGCAATGTCCAAAAAATCAAACTTGGTCGAATGTTAAAAACTACCAACAAGGCGGTGTTTTAACTTTAAATCCCGACCCCAGCAAACCCATGGCATTGTTAATGGAACTCATTCAGAAATTTACAAAAAAGTTTAAAGTAGATACTAACCGCATTTATATTACCGGATTATCAATGGGCGGTTATGGCACTTATGATGCACTTGAACGCTATCCCGATTTGTTTGCCGCTGCCGTTCCGGTTTGTGGTGCAGGCGACTCTTCAAGAGCTAAATCTATTGCTCATATTCCGATGTGGATTTTTCACGGAAGTGAAGATGCGGCTGTAAATCCGCTATATTCTGTTGAAATGTATCAGGCTTTGATTAAAGCTGGTGCGCATCCGGGTTTTACCATGTATCCCGAAACTGGGCATTTTTCTTGGTTGGCCGCTTACAGCGATCCGTTAATGAGGACTTGGTTGTTCAGACAACACAAATAAAATTATGATTTTGTATGTAACAAACGTATTGATTTCATCCGCTTCCAAGCTATTTTATGGCGCTGTTTATACAACCATAAACAGCCCAAATCTAATCCAAAATAAAAAAGGCAAATACCACTTGGCGGATTGGCACTTTTCAGAAAAGGAACCAAACCAAAGGCAGTATCTGGCCAATACCAAGATTGATAACTCGTTCCTACAATCTCTAAAACCGCTACCACCGCATACATAGATAAATAAAGAAGTCGCTCTCTGGGTTTATTTCGCAATATCCACACTACCAAAAGGGACATTACAAAGCCAAAAACATCGTTGGCAAATACCAAAAAAAGAGTGGCATAAATAATAATACATCCTATTAATATTTTCTCTATGGTTACTCTAAATTTTTTAACAGCCGCCCTTCTTGTAAAATAGACCGTAACTATATAAATTATGGCATGCCCAAGTGGTACATATATGGGTACTCTATCAAGCCTGTAGGTGTACATTTCAAAACCAATAGAAAACAAATATTCACCACCAACACCTATCAATACTGCGTAAATCATAAGTTCTCGCGATCTTTTAGTTCCATGAGAAAAAGCACGCCAAAACATCAAAAACATAGCAAAATTCGCAATCCACTGTCCGTTGGGGTAAATCTCAGAAAAATATATGCTATCAACATACAAACCTATACCTATAAATAAAAAGAGGCGTCCTAAGGTTTTATAAAAAGAATACCAAACATCTATAGGTTGATAATTTTTAGCAGCGTAATACAATTTCATTAAAGTCTATTTCGTTTTTAAGATAAAAAAGCAAACATAATGAAATAGTTTCTTTCTAAAGTTTAGAATAGGTAAATTTGCAAAATGCCTTTTAAACTCGTTTCAGATTTCAAACCCACCGGCGATCAGCCTGAAGCTATTAATGCTTTGGTAAAGGCTATAAATAAAGGTGAAAAATATCAAAATTTATTGGGTGTAACCGGCTCTGGTAAAACTTTTACTGTGGCCAATGTGATTGAACAAACCCAAAAACCCACCTTGGTTTTAGCGCATAATAAAACCTTAGCAGCACAGTTATACGCCGAGTTTAAATCGTTTTTTCCCAACAATGCGGTAGAGTATTTTGTATCGTATTACGATTATTACCAACCAGAAGCTTACATCCCCACATCCAACACTTATATTGAAAAGGATTTATCTATAAATGATGACATTGAACGCTTACGTATTAGTACCTCATCGGCATTATTGTCTGGACGTCGTGATATTATTGTTGTGGCTTCTGTGTCTTGTTTGTATGGTATTGGCAATCCTGTGGAATTTAAGAAAAATATCATCGAAATTAAAGTAGATCAGAAACTGAGTCGGACAAAATTTCTACAAAGTTTGGTTGCCAGTTTGTATGCCAGAACCGAAACCGATGTTAAAAGCGGGACTTTTAAAGTTAAAGGCGACGTGATTACCATTTATCCATCTTATGGCGATAATGGCTATCGCGTTCATTTTTTTGGCGATGAAATTGAGGAAATAGAAAGTTTTAATATTGCCGAAGGAACATTTATTGAGGCTTTTGAAAGTTTGAGTATTTATCCTGCCAATTTGTTTGTCACCTCAAAAGATGTGCTCAACAATGCCATAGAAAGCATTCAGAATGAATTACTGTTGCAAGTCAATTATTTTAAAGAAATAGGCAAACATCTTGAAGCCAAACGCTTGCAAGAACGCACCGAATTTGATTTGGAAATGATTAAAGAATTGGGTTATTGTTCTGGGATCGAAAACTATTCGCGCTTTTTAGATGGCAGAGAACCCGGTACGCGTCCGTTTTGTTTACTCGATTATTTTCCCGAAGATTATTTAATGGTTATCGACGAAAGTCATGTCACCATTCCGCAAACCCACGCCATGTACGGTGGCGATAGATCTCGAAAAGAAAATCTGGTTTCTTACGGATTTAGATTGCCTGCGGCGATGGATAACCGCCCTTTAAAATTTGAGGAATTAGAAGATATACAGAATCAGGTTATTTATGTAAGTGCCACACCAGCCGATTACGAATTGCAAAAAACCGAAGGCGAATATGTAGAACAAATTATCCGCCCAACCGGACTTTTAGATCCTATAATTGATGTGAGGCCAAGCTTAAATCAGATTGATGATTTGATAGAAGAAATTCATGTGCGTGTAGAAAAAGACGAACGTGTTTTGGTAACCACATTGACAAAACGCATGGCAGAAGAGTTGGCTAAATATTTAACCCGCATCCAGATTCGCTGTCGTTATATTCATTCTGATGTAGATACTCTAGAGCGCGTGGAAATTATGCAAGATTTGCGTAAAGGTATTTTTGATGTGCTTATTGGCGTGAATCTTTTACGCGAAGGTTTAGATTTACCCGAAGTCTCTTTAGTGGCTATTTTAGATGCCGACAAAGAAGGTTTTTTACGTTCGCATCGTTCGCTAACTCAAACTATTGGTCGTGCTGCCAGACATATAAATGGGCGTGCTATTATGTATGCCGATAAAGTAACCAACAGCATGCAACTCACTATTGACGAGACCAACAGACGCCGCGATAAACAAACCATTTATAATACAGCCAATAATATTACGCCTACTCAAATAAAAAAAGCCATTTCGAACGATTTGACCAAATCTAATATTTCTTCTTTTCATTATGATGCCGCCGCACAAAAAGCGGCCGAAAAAGAATTGGCATATCTCTCAAAACCCGAAATTGAAAAACGCATCCGCCATAAACGTTCATTGATGGAAACCGCTGCCAAAGCTTTAGATTTTATTGCTGCTGCACAAATACGTGATGACATTAAAGTATTAAAAGATCAGCTTTAACAACTTAGTTACAAATAGATTGTGTTTTTATTGCTGTTCTAAGATTAAAAAACTAGCTTCGTTCTTGATTGCCGTAGGTAGGTGTCAGACGATATAAATCAACCTGTGCTGTTCCGATAGCTATCGGAATTGTTTCAGTATTGAAACTGATCATACCTTAACCATTGGCAAACATAAAAACCAAAATTAGATATAGATATCTTCTGATTTAACTTCTTTCTGTCTTAAACGCCAATGATTTCAATTCTTGTTCAACTCGAGACATTCCATACTTAATTGCTATTTCTTTCCAATTCCCAACAGCATTTAAAACTTCTTCTATTATTTCAGTTGCTCTTTTTTCAGTTAATCGAAAAAATTCAGATACGTCCATTGCTAGATTTAAATCTAAGGAATTATCTTCATCTGAAATATTCAATTTTAATCCGGCCCCAGTTTCAATTGGATTAATATCATAAGCAGGTGATAATGTCCAACCGTCATTTGTTAATAAAAACCCATGATTTCTAAGATGATCATCTGTGTTTGTTACACAAATACTAAATATAATTCTTCTCCAAAGCTGTTCGAGGTCCTGGTCCACATTGGCCCCATTACTCTGAATAAATTCAACGAGTTCTAAATAACTGGCACCATCTGCATGGTCCTGACCATCTGTATACCCAAGCATTGTCATAGCAGAAGCAAAATGCACTCGTTGTCCATCGTTGCTTCGATCAAATCTTTTAGTGAGAAAAGTGTAATAATTCGATGAGAACTTTTGTGCTTTAGATTCTGCCATGTTAATCCCTGCCATTATAGCTAATTCATAAGTTACAATTTCCCATCCTCCAATATCTCCTTGGTCATTTCGACTGGGAAACTTTGCTATCCACAAACCACCATCATTATCTATTATACTTGCTTTAGGTCTTGCTCCACCCAATGAAGCTCCTGGAGCAATTAACATACTTAACCATTTTAAGTATTCAGGATCTTCTGTAACATCATCATCTTCCAATCTTAAACTTATTTGTTCTAGTTCTCTAAGAGATGCCCATGGAGGACTGGCCATATTTTTATTATCGTTTAAAAATGGACCTTCTTCATCCAATTTAAATCTTAATGCTCCCATTCTATGTCCATCATAAACTCCAAGTAGATAATCTGTTTCAAATAATTTATGCTCTTCTCTTTCATTAGTTCTAGCAAGTGCAGCTTCTCTCCTACGCATTAAAATTCGACCCCAACGATCTGGTGATGAATCTAGAAATATTCCAAAATTATCTTGTTCTTCATTTAGATAATGTAGTCCGGAATATAATTGCAAACTAGGGTCTAATAACTGTGCTGGACCATTTTGCAACCAATCTCTATCATATTCAAAAGAAAATATCTCTTTACCTTTTAATCTATCAGAATGCAAAATTCCAATAAGTAAAGGTTTTTCCATACTTAACCAATCTGCATATACACTAATAGACCTTTTATTGTTCTGTTTAGCCATTCTTATCTATTCGTTTTGGTGCTCTCTCATTTGTAATAATCTTAGCATCTTGTAATTTTCTTCCTAATTCATCATCTTTAGCAAGAAGTAGAAAATCTTTCTCTAATCCCAACACTTGCAATACAAGTAAATATGAACCAATACTTACTGTAGGTTTACCCTTTTCAATTGCAGACAAAGTTGGTCTACTAATATTCGCACGCTCAGCCACTTGTTGAGAACTGAATTTTCTTCTCAAGCGAGCAAGCTTAATATTTTTACCCATATCATCAAGAATTCTTCTAGTCTTTGGCAATATTATCATCTTCTTTTTTGTCATAACATAAAATATGTTTTACAAATATACTACTTTTTGTAAATTATATTTAACATTATGTGAATTATTTTAATAATCTGGAATTGAAAACATCGATTATATTACGTTTGCCAACGTGTATAGTCAATTGCTAGTTTTGTGTGTACTTGGAAAATCCTAGTGGATTTTCCTCTGGTTCGGTTTCTTTTACTAATTTAGTCCTAGCCAACGCAACTTTTCATGCTCTAAACCGATAAGCGACACTCCTAATTTACCCTTCCCACTCTTTTCTAAACCGAATCATTTCGGCATCAATAACTTTTTTAGATTGGGCAATGAGTGTGTCAACATCATCAGAATAAATGGGGTCTAAATAGCTAATTTTTATTTCGGTGCGCCATTTACCAAAGCAGCGAAAAAAATGGGGCACAAAGGTATCGTTGCCAATCCAAGCATCTGAAAGTAATTTATAATCCATGGCAATAGGTAAAATAGGAACGCCTAATTGGGCGGCTACTACAAAAGCACCTGGTTTAAAATCTATGGTCGTCGGCTCAATATGTGTGGTCCCTTCTGGCGCTAACAAAATAGAATAGCCATTTTTTAAGACCTTTCTCATTTTACCCAAAGTATCTTTTCTGCTCTCTCTATTGTCTCGTTTCACAAAAATAACGCCGGTTGTCTTACAGACATTTCCTATCAAAGGCCAAGAGGCCACCTCGTCTTTCCCTACAGGATATGCTAACAAGTTTTTTAGAATAACAACTGGGTCAAAATAGCTGCGATGGTCAAAAACTATCAATCCCTTTTGGGTGAATTCTTTTCCGTAAACTGTTGCCTTTACACCCAAAATAATATTTATGAGTCTTATAATTGTTCTGCGATGTACAATGCCATTATGCATCTTTTTTTTGGCATCTTTATAAAAGAGGTTGGTAAACAAAATTACCCCATAAATAGTTAAAGCAACAAATATAAAAAGGAGCATCCTTACAAGGGCTAAAGCGTATCTTAATACTATCATTTATTTAAAATAGCTAAAGCTTTTATTTGGATCGATTTCTAGTAAACTGTTGTAAATAAGTTTAATCACATTCTCTACATCATCTTTATGAACCATTTCTACAGTGGTGTGCATATACCGCAATGCCAATGAAATTAATGCAGATGGCACGCCACCATTACTGTAAGCAAAAGCATCTGTATCTGTTCCCGTAGCACGGGATGATGCCAAACGCTGAAAAGGAATTTTATTTTTTCGGCGACTTCAAGAATAAGTTCGCGCACATTATTCTGTACTGCAGGCGCATAGGTAATTACAGGACCTGCACCACATTTGGTTTCGCCTTCCTTCTTTTTATCTATCATTGGCGTTGTGGTATCGTGACAAACATCGGTAATAATAGCCAAGTTTGGTTGTATTGTATGCGTAATCATTTCGGCGCCACGCAAACCAATTTCTTCTTGAACGGAATTGGTAATGTACAACCCGAATGGTAAAGTCTTTTTGTTTTCTTTAAGCAAACGCGCCACTTCGGCAATCATAAAGCCGCCCATACGGTTGTCTAAAGCACGACACACAAATTTATTTTTATTTAAAATCATAAAGGCATCAGGATAAGTAATGACACAGCCTACATGTACACCAAGTGCTTCAACTTCGTCTTTAGTTTCACATCCCACATCAATAAAAATATTATCTAATTTGGGCGATTCTTCTTTAGTAGCTATTCTGGTATGAATGGCAGGCCAGCCAAAAACACCTTTTACAATGCCTTTTTTGTGTGGATGTTGACACGTTTTGAAGCCGCAATTTGATGATCGCTACCGCCGTTTCTGATGACATAAATCAATCCTTCTGGCGTGATGTAATTTACATACCACGAAATCTCATCGGCATGACCTTCTATCACCACTTTAAAAGGTGCGTCAGGATTTATAATCCCAACGGCGGTGCCATAACTATCGGTAATAAAAGTATCGACATACGGCTTTAAATAATCCATCCATATTTCCTGTCCGCTACTTTCGTAACCAGTTGGTGAGGCATTATTTAAATATTTTTCTAAAAAGTTTATAGATTTTTTGTTTAAAACGGATTTCATCTGCATTTAATTTTCATTTATAAGTCTCACAAAAATACAATTATTATTCTTGGAAAGAGAATTTCTTGTAATTTTGGAAACTGTTTATGAAACTATATTTACTTATCGGATTAATTTGCTGTAGCCTCATTGTAAATGCACAAGAAAGAGAAGAATTTATAAGAGATTCTATCCTTCTTAAGCATGATTTTATTATGATAAGAAACGATTCTGCCACCATAAATTTGAATCCGGTTTTTGTATTAAAACGCATACATTTTAAAAATTCTAATCAAGGTATTTACTATTATTGGTATCGTAAAAAGGTTTTAAAACCTATCCTTACGCTACGCTTGCCGCCGAAAAATTGATGCTTTTGAACAAAGATTTAGAAAAAATAAAATCTAAAAGAAAACGTAGGAAACACATCAAAAAAATACAGAGATATATGGAAGGTGAGTTTACCAACCAACTCAAAAAAATGACCCGCACAGAAGGTCGCATTCTCATAAAATTGGTTTATAGACAAACGGGGATGAGTGTTTTCTCACTTATAAAAGAATACCGCAGTGGTTGGAAAGCTTTTTGGTATCAAACAACAGCCCGTTTGTTTAAATTATCGCTTAAAAAAGAATACCATCCAGAAACTATTGGTAAAGATTTTATTGTTGAAGATATTTTACAACGTGCTTTTATTGACGGCTCTCTCATACCTCAACCCACAAAAGCACCTATTGATTTTCAACAAATAAGTCTCAAATATAAAACGATAGATTATATCAAAGAGATCACTTCTAAAGATTAAAGACAGTAATTAGATAAGAGAAAAAAGGCCAAGCTATTTTATCTTTCTAAACCAAGTACTTTTACACCTTGTTCAAAAACAATATCAACAGAAATATTGGCATCGCTTAAGCGGTCTAAATCCTTTTGCAATTGCGCATCTATAATGCCTTTTTCTGCAACCAATTTAGAAACACCCTCAAAATCACCTTCGCCTTGTAAACTCAAAATTAATTGAGATAGGTCTTTTACGGCAGTGCCCATTTTATCATAGTTTACGCTGTAAGTTCCATCTTCATTTCTGGTAAAAGCACCTTTATCTTTAAAAAAATTAAAGCGCACCATATTGGCAATGCCATGGGCATCTGCAGCACCAAAACGAACCGATCTAAAAATACTGGCTAAAAAAGTGGTCATATAATCTTTCATATCGCCATCAAGCTCGCCTTTATCATGCAATTGTTGCACCATATACAACCCTAAAATATCGGCTTTACCTTCTTCTAATGCTGAGTAATATTTTTTTAAAGCTTCGCGAACAGTGCCTTTTCCGTTGATGGTATTTTTGATACCCAACCCGTGCGCCACTTCATGAAACATGGTGTTGGCAAAAAAGGCATCGAATTTTATATACTGTTGTTGATCTTTAGTAATTAACATATCTGAAATTGGCAGTAAAATTTTATCAAACTTAGCTTGCATGGTATTTTTTAATTGCAAACGTCTAGACCCTTTTTCGAGTTGTACTTTTTCGTCATTTGGCAAATTAATGGCAATTGTTTTACCGCCAGAATTACAATCGCCAGCATAATAAATAACATCGTAGGCATTTAAATCTGATTTAGCTGCTGGTTTTTCTTGTTTGTATTTGTTAGCAACTGGCAAATTAGTTTGAAGCTCTGGTAAAAAACTAACGAATTTTGCCAATTTTTTACTCCATTCCATATCTTTTACCAAAACATACCCTTCGTGGGCAGCTTTATACCCAAACAATTTATCTTCGTAGGTTTCAATTGGGCCGATAACAATATCAAGTTGGTTGGTTTTCATATCCATCCAAGCCATATCGCTTTCAAAATAATCATCATCTAACAAAGCCTTTGCACGTAAGTGTAAATATTTTTTTAGTGATTTATCTTGGGCCAAAACGGCGGCTTCACTCAATAAACCAGCGACTTGTTTTAGTTGGCTTTCAAACATTTTATGATACGGCACAGTGTAAAGCGCGCCCGTATCTTCATTTCGCCTTACAAAAGTGTATAAATTCTTTTTATCATCAGATTTAAAAGCTTCAAACTCTTCTTTTTGCATATCTGATGGGTAAAAATTAGCCCCTTCTGGTTTCTCTCCTATACCGTCAATAAAAGGATTATTGTCTTTTAATCTGTCCCATGGGCCATAATTTATCTCAATATATTTTTGAGTGTTTTTATCATTAACTTTAGCTAAAAGCACTTGCTTATTGCCATAAGTTTCTTCCCAAAACAGCTCATTCATTATATCTGCCGCCTTAATTAAAAGCGGAATCATCTTTTTCTGATTAACAGATAATTTACTTAAATCGGTTGTTAATTTTACAGAAATATACGAGTCAATATTCTTTTGCATTTCTGTTTTAATGTTGGTTTCTGTCACTTGTTTTTTAGGTAGTCTTGCATTATCTGTTTTGCAAGCTGATATCAAAACAAAAAACAATGAAATGATTAGGAATTTGATTCTCATAATTTATTGGTTGTTAAAGTCATTAATCGTATTTTTTATGGCATCATCTATTCTCTTTTTATCGATTTGATATTTCATATCGAGCCCATTTTTCCCTGGAAATTGTTCAATAACAACAGTTGTAGATGGAAAGGCAAAATCGACACCTAAAGCCTTAGCTAGTTTTACAATAGCAATATGTAATCTATGTTTTGAAGATTGCTCTTCATTCCATCCTAAGGCAATAAAATAAGTATTCATCAAAATGAGTAAAGCAGAATCTCCAAAACCTGTAAACTCTACATTGTAAGCATCGCTACGGGTATCTGGATGTGCCTTAATAATTGCGCGTACACCATTTACAAAAGCCTCTATTAATTCTGGTGGTGTGTCATAACGCAAACCAAGTTGTGTATTATAACGGCGGTATAACCGTAAGCCTTTATTATTTACTACCATTTCTGAAAGGGAACTGTTAGGAATTTGAAACAAAGAAGTATCGGCAGCACGCACACGGGTAGACCTAAAGCCAACCTCTTCTACAGTACCAACAACGCTTCCTGCTTCTATCCAATCGCCTATCTGAAAGGGCTGGTCTAAAAATATCATAAAAGTTCCTATGAGATTTTTAACTGTATCTTGAGAAGCAAAGGCAAGAGCCAAACCTCCAATAGAGGCGCCTGCAATTAAAGCGGTAGTATCTACACCTAAAATTTTTAATAAATTAAATATACCAACTATAAAAACCAAAACCCGTAATATGTTATTGAGTATTGGCACCAATTGATCGTCTAATTTACTTTCGGTTTTTGAAGCGATATCGGCATAAATTTCCATCACAACCGAAACCAATTTTAAGAAAACGTATATCCAAAATATCGTCATGGCAATATCTAACCCTAAAAACAAAAAGCTATTTATGCTTAATGGTAATTGTAACATGGGGATTTGCCTTTCTACAATCCAAAAAACAAATAATAGGGTTATGGGTCTTGACAATTTATTCAAGGCTTCATTTATAGATTCACTTGTGTTTTTTACTAAAAGTCTTTCTATCTTTTTTAGGATAAAATATATGATGCGTTTAAAAAGATAAAAATAATAAACCCTAAAAATAGCAACAAAATAAATCCAAAATATTGCCAAACCTCAATACCAAAAAATGTTTTATGAAATGACTCTGGGATTATTTTTTTTAAAAATGTCGTTCCCCAAGGGTAAACATCGTTATATAAGTCATCAATTTGCGCAATGGTATGCGCAGAATAATACCATTTTTCTGCAACCTTTTCTAAATATATCTCCGGCACTTTATTCGGAAATAATACATAAATATTCTTATTCCTAATACCAACTGTATCAACAAAATTAGCGTTTTTAGGAAGCTTACTCATATCTACACGCAAGCCTTTTCCATCAAGAATTTTTTTAAGTTTTATGGCTTTTTGTTCGGCCTGTTTCCCTATATATCCGTAAATGGTAATAGCGGCTTTTTCTGGTTGATAAGAATCTGATTGTAAAAAATATAAATGGGTGTAAATAGTTGTGTAAGGTGATGTTAAATCTGCTTTTACTTCGGGCTCTTGTGCAAAACCGACGGTACATATAAAAAGAATGAGTACAAAAATATTTTTCATAATATGCTTAATTGTTAAACCAATGTTAAATACTGCTTCAAAAATAAACCTTTTATATTTAGTTAAGTCAAAGCAGTATAAATAAATTATAAATCATATAAAATTTACACCCATGAAAAAAATAATCATTCTTTTAGTTGTCCTGGTAAGTATGAATACTTACGCACAACACAGACCCGAAAAACAAAACAATCAAAAACATTTTGCACAAAATTTCACATCAGAACAAAATGCTACTTTAAAGTCTAAAAAAATGGCTTTGCATTTAGATTTAAATACGGCGCAACAAAATAAGATTTATGAACTTATTTTAAAACAGGAGAAAAAACGCGATCAGTTTAGAAAAAAACGACAATCATTAAAGGACGATGAAATGAAAATAACAGCTGAGAAACGTTTTGAAATGATGGATAAAGGTTTGGATGCAAAGCTTGCTTTTCAAAGTGAAATGAAAACAATATTAAGCCCAAAACAATATGAAATTTGGAAAAAACATGCCAAAAAAAATGATGACTCTAGGTTTAGAAAACCTGAAATGCATCAACAAAAAAGAAGATCATAATTGATTAGTTTGGTTTTAGATTATAAGATGTCTGGTGTTTATTCACTAGGCATCTTATTTTTTAATGATAAGTTCTTGACCTATTGAAAGTGCATTTGAATCTAAATTATTCCATTTTTTTAATTCTTCAACCGTCACACCTAATTTTTTAGAAATAGCATATAAAGTTTCCCCTTTTTTACTGTATATGTGCTTTTATTTAAAATTACATCTGGGTCTTTTACTTCTTGTTTTATAGAAATAGAATCTTTTTTCACAGCCACAGTTTCTTCAACCACAACATGATCTTTTTTATTGCGCTTATGATGAAGCACCTCATCATCATACCGATACAACTGATAGTCTTCAATAATTTTAATCAGTTTCTTTGGGTATTTAGGATCTGTAGCATAGCCTGCTTTTTTTAAACCTTTAGCCCATGCTTTATAATCATCTCTTTTAAGTTTGAACAAGAAAGAATAGCGCCCTCTGTTTTTTAAAAACAAGGAATGATCTTTAAATGAGCCTATAGGATGGCTGTATTTTCTAAAACATTCGTTTTTTTTATCATCATCATGACGCACATAATCACCAGTCCAACCCTTATGACATTTTATACCAAAATGATTGTTAGATTTAAGTGACAATCTGCTTAAACCACTACCCGATTCTACAATGCCTTGTGCCAATGTAATGCTTGCAGGAATCTTATATTCCTTCATTTCAATAATAGCCAAAGGCGCAAAATTATTGATGTAATTGAGGGTTGCTTGACGCGGATTAACCGACTTATTCTTAACCTTTTTAAACACCTCTTTAGCCTTATCAATATCCTCTTTAGGGATAACAACAACCGATTCTTTATGTCTTTTGGGTGTATATTTTTTGTATTTAACTGTTTTTTTATGAGATCCACAACTTGCCAAAATGATTGTTAAAGCTAGAACCCAAATAAATTTTTTATATATCATATTAGAATATTTCTATGTTGTATTTTTTCTTAATAAGGGGTTCATCCCTATATTGCCCTGTAATCCACCTGTATGAATAACCAGTATTTTACTTCCTTTTTCAAAATAATTATTCTGAATTAAATCAGCCAAACCAAACAACATTTTACCTGTATAAACGGCATCTAATGTTACGCCTGTTTCTTCTTTAAATGCGTTCATAAATATAATTAAATCTTTAGAAACTTTGGCATAGCCACCAAAATGATAATCGGTAATGAGTTTCCAATTGGCTTTTGGTTTAATTAATTTGTTAATATCATGTGCTAAAAAATCGCCTTTAAGAGCTGGAAAACCCAATACTTTTTGATGGTTTTTTGATGCATTTACAAGTCCTGAGATTGTACCACCTGTGCCAACTGCCACACAAATATAATCAAAGACATCATCTTGTGGTTTTAATATTTCTTCGCAACCAGAAACGGCTAAATGATTTGTGCCGCCTTCGGGGACTTCGTAAAAATCACCAAATTCATCGTGCAAAGATTGTGCAAAATCTGGTGTTTGCTTTAATCTATAATCAGTCCGACTTACAAATTTAAAGGTCATCCCATATTTATGAGCCAGATTCAAAGTAGGGTTTTGCATTAGGGTTTGCTGTAAATTCAAACCCAATTCGTCTCCACGGATAACACCAATAGTTTTAAATCCAAACAAATGTCCAGCTGCTGCAGTAGCAGCAATATGATTAAGAAAAAGCAACCTCCAAAAGTC
>FUWD013172407.1_pt1 | contig 14702 bp, 13 predicted proteins | sample 1063281 | NCBI WGS metagenome assembly FUWD01 (sample SAMEA79048168, study PRJEB19326) | metagenome | biome: marine | reverse complement strand
AAAACTAAATATTATTAGAACATCAAAATCCAATATATACCATAATTAATTAATATTCGAACACTAATTAAAGCTATTAAAATGGGTTATTTGACTGTTTTAGGATTAAAACTGGAGGGCTGTTCTAATAATATATAATTTTAGAACATCTCGGGCGAAAATGGCTGGGGCAGACCTGACTGAGGCATTCCTGAGTGAGGCAGACCTGTCTGGTGCAAAGATGAAAAATATAATAATAGGAAAATTATGTAAAACGCTTATGCTGACCAGGAAAAGGCTCTATTTTATCTACCTTGCTTAGTTTTATCCAATTTCTCAGTAAACCTGCACTGATCCCAAGTTCACGAGACAACTCCGAACTCCGCCTGCCTTCCTCAACTATTAAACGAACCGACTCTTTTTTAATTCTTTCGGATAAATTCTGCGCTTCTTGCTCATTCGAACACCCCCATAAGGGATTATAAACACCGCTTTCTTTGTGTCCACTTTTGCATGGCAAGGTCACATTTTACTTTATGAACGTCATTTTCAGTAACAGAAGTCATAGTTCATCCTAAAGAGTCAATTTGATTATTTACCAACGAAAAAACGAACTCATAAATGAGATGAATTTTCCAAAGAATAGATTTTTATGTGTAGCGGTATAGTCAGAGGAACACTGTTGGCGAGGAGGACTTTCAAACGTGCTTTTAACAGGCGAAAAAACAGCCCGCATCATTCCCTACGGTCCTCTGCCACGCCAGAGGATCTGGACAGGCGCACCTTTGAGTTTTCAAGGCGGGCTGGACGGGAAAGCAGGCTTATTTTAGTGCGAAGAATTTAATTGTCAGACCACTCCGGATTTTTAATCCATGTTCCTTTATTGTCTTGAATAAACTTTGGGATCGTGTCGGAAATGATTTTAGGCTTATCTTTTGTTAGTTCTTCGTCAAGAGAGATAATTTTGTCGTTCCGCAGGATTTTTCCGCTCAGAGTGATCTTCATAATCGAATTTCCCTTTCTCAGGTTTAACGTTATGTCTCGAACCCAATTATTATAATATAAATTGTAAATATTGCAAAAATATCCCGGGTTTGGGCAATACCTTAAGAAAAACTTTGAAACGATATACTCTGATCCAGAAAAAATAATTATATTTAAACTTGAAAAATAATTTGTGTTATTTGGTTTCTTCTTTTGGGTGGGGCGTTTCTGTTTGGGAATTCAGTTTTTCAAGTTCATATTTTTTGGTCAGGTTATCCACCTTCTGTTTAAATGCTTCCGACTGCAAGACCTCCTGTGTCCACTGGCTTCCAATCAGTCCGGCTTCCCTGCTTATGGCAGGCATCTTTTGTTTCCATTCTTCCCAGAATGGTGTCGAGAACATTTTTATCAATTGTTTGATTATTTCGTGCGACATATGTTTGTTGTAAACTCGCACCACGCGACCCATTAGCACGTCCATTTCCTCCTTGCCTATCAAATGATTAAATTCGTCCCAAAACGCGTCTGGAACTTTCGGATAGGTGAGAGAGATCATTCTTCCATACGGATTGATGGCTCCATCTTTCATGTAATCCATTTGCCCCATTAGCCCGGACACTTCAAGAAGTTTGAAGATATCGCGTTCTTTTTCCGATGAGAGTCTTTCTTCGGCAAACGCGACGCCCTGAAAAAAAATGAGCCACGCCATCAAACTGAAAAAAAATCGTGGCCACTTACAAGATTTCTCCATTCCAGACCTCCATATCTTTGGGAAACAGTTCACTCGTTAAAATCTTTTCCTGAACAACGTCGAAGACGTTCCTAAAAGAATGACATTTTAAGACTTTTTCAGCAACCTGCTAGTGTTTTTATGGAATAAAATGAATGCCGAGAGGAAGGGGGGGGCTGTGGAGGGATAGGTTAGAAATTTAAACCTGACCTTAAGCTTATAGGTTTTACTGCGAATCCTGCTTGAACATAAATTTGCCTAGTATGTTGGAGTCGGAATTTTTTCCAAAATATCTATCGTTCAGTGCACTTTTTTCCTGTTCATAGAGGATTAGATAAAATCATTATTTGTCAAGGTCGAACAATGAGGAAGCTCCTTACAAAATGATGGAAACAAAATACAAATATTAACCACGACAAGACCGGCCTGTTGTATAATTCGTGAACCGACGCATGGTTATGCCACGCACCACTGTAAGGTTATATCGTGCACCGTTGCAGACTCTATTGAACCTTTCACTTGCGAGTCGATATGAAAGTCAAAGATTTAATGTCCACGGATGTGTGGACAGTCAGTCCCGATGATAAAGTTGACCGGGTATTTTTCCTTTTCAATTTTGAAAATATCCGGCACATGCCTGTGGTTGAAAAGGGGAAACTGGTTGGTATCATATCCGACAGGGATTTAAAAAAAGTGCTGGGCCCAGTAAAGAAATTTCTCGAAAGAGCAGACGGGTCAACCGTGTCTATATCTGCGCGCAAGGTACGAACCATAATGAAACGGGGACTTATTACCATCGGACCCGAACAACGGGCGGCAGACGCGGCGGCGATTATGGCCAAAAGAAAAATTGGTGCGTTGCCTGTTGTGAGTAAGGAGAAATTGATCGGTATCGTTACCGCGACGGATATTCTGAAAGCGTTCGTTAAGATGATGAATGATATTGAAACCGTTGTCGGAAAACACTGAAGTGTTTTGCCTGGGCTCTTTATTACTTTGTCAACTCTCCCACCTCGTAAACTGAGACTGTCGAATACCGGGGGTCCCAATAAATATCAATGAATCTATTCCGTCTTACAGCTATTCGGGAATGCCGCACCCTGACCCCGCTGGGCTGGGGAGTGTTATCAATTGTGCTTGGCATGATTCCGGTGTCTTTTGTATTATTTGCCTATCCTTTTCTGGCTCCAACGCAACCTGTTGCGGGCGAGGTCCTTGTGGTTGAAGGTTGGTTGCCTGATTACGCTTTGGAAAAAGTGAAAGACCGATTCGAAAATGGAAATTATAAATTGTTGGTTACCACAGGCGGACATTTACAGACAGGTTATCATCTGTCCCAGTATAAAACCTGGGCCCAATTGGCCGCATCGACACTAAATGCGAAAGGTGTTCCTCTGGAGAAAATCATGTCGGCTCCTACAACGTTTATTCCTAAAAAAGACAGGACTTATAACTCAGTGCTGGAGGTAAGAAAAAGGCTTAGTGAAAGAGGCTTGGCTAATGCATCTATTGATGTGGTTTCATTGGGCGTTCATTCCCGGCGTACCTGGCTCATGTTTGAGATAGTTTTTACATCAGGGAAGGTAGGTATTGTTGCTCTTGAAGGAAAAGACTACGATACGACCAGATGGTGGTTGTCTAGCGCGGGTGTGCGAAATGTTATTTCAGAAACGGTGGCTTATGTGTACGCACGCTTGATTTTTAGTCCGCCACCTGAACCGATTCCTGATTATTAAAATTACATGATGAAAATTATCGAAGTGATTGCTGACGAAAGTTATCTCGACAGCATAAAAAATATTGCAAAACAAAACGAAGCGCCCGATTTCTGGACTGTGTCGGGTGAAGACGAAGCACGTAGAGTCGCCCGCATTCTGGTAAAGCCGGAGCAACGACAGGCTATTCTGGACGCGCTTCAGGGGATACTCGCGAACAGTCCTTCGGCTAGAGTTGTGGTTATTCCGGTAGAGGCGGTACTGCCGCGTGAGGAAGAAAATGAAGAGGAAGCCGAAGCGAAACCTACCGCCGAGACCACGCGCGAGGAGTTGTATAATAGCATCGAAAAAAACGCTCGTTTGAATCGCACCTATTTACTACTGGTTTTCTTGTCAACGGTGGTTGTCGCCATTGGGTTGTTAGAAGATAACGTAGCGGTAGTTATTGGCGCGATGGTCATCGCCCCTTTGTTAGGACCCAATCTGGCTATGGCGTTGGGAACGGCGCTGGGCGATACGGATCTGATGTGGAAAGCTTTTAAGACAGGAGCGGCGGGAATGGGTCTGGCACTGGTCCTCTCTGTTCCCATTGGTATATTCTGGCCTTTGAATGTGGAGAGCCGTGAACTTCTGATGCGTACGCATGTCGGGCTTGACTCTGCCGCGCTGGCGCTGGCTTCCGGGGCGGCGGCGGTCTTGTCTCTGACCTCTGGCGCTCCTAGTGTGCTGGTCGGTGTTATGGTCGCTGTTGCCATCTTGCCACCCACGGCGACTATGGGATTGATGCTGGGCGCGGGACAAACGGATCTTGCCTACGGCGCGGCTTTTTTGCTGGCAGTAAATGTTGTAGCGGTAAACCTTTCTGCCAAACTTGGTTTTCTGATACAAGGCATTAAGCCGCGCACCTGGTTGGAAAAGGAAAAAGCGCACCAGTCGATGGTGTCCTACATCATAATTTGGGTAATCACTTTGGCCGTTCTCTTGCTAGTTATTTATTTTCATCCCGACTTTATAAAATAAGGTTCATGACTAGTTAACGTTCCTTAAAAATGGCTAAAATGCAGTCATGACGCGGCAAAACCCGATTTTAAAACGTGCACGAATTTCGACTGCTAAATTCAGGCAAATTTTGAAGTATTTTGCCCTTGATATTGAGGCGACAAAAATCGCACAGTTGACAGGTTTAAACCGAAATACCATATTGAATGTAGGCCCCATTGGACTCAAATAATGAGATGGATATGACAGTGCCCCCTGATAAGGAAATGAGTTTTCTTGAGAGTGTGAATCTCACGTTCGACATGGCTTTGACGACTCTGGACATTCCGGAAGGAATGGGTCAGTACATTAAGAATGTGAACAATGTTTATCAGGTGCGGTTTCCGGTCAAGATCAATGGTGGCATTGAAACGTTCATCGGCTGGCGCGCGGTGCATAGCGACCACAAGCTTCCAGCTAAAGGCGGTATTCGTTTTTCGCAGATGGTCAATCAAGATGAAGTGGAAGCTCTGGCGGCTCTCATGTCGTACAAGTGCGCATTGGTCGATGTTCCTTTCGGCGGGTCCAAGGGTGGACTGCTCATCGATCCAAAACAGTATGATCGTGACGCGATGGAAAAAATCACTCGACGCTTTGCTTTTGAGTTGATCCAAAAAGATTATATCGGATCAGGCATCAACGTTCCGGCTCCTGACATGGGCACGGGACAAAGAGAGATGTCCTGGATAGCAAGTACCTACATGGCCCACCGCCCGAATGATATCAACCACCTCGCCTGTGTTACGGGAAAGCCTGTTTCTGCAGGGGGAATCCAGGGGCGTGTGGAAGCGACCGGACGTGGCGTCGTGTTTGGAATCCGCGAGTTCTTTCGCTACCCGGAGGATGTCAAACTGGCGAAGATGGAGGGGAACTCGATAGAAGGGAAAGAGGTCATCATCCAGGGACTTGGCAATGTGGGGTATTACACCGCGAAAATTCTAGACGAAGAGGATGGAGCCAAGATCACCGGTATTCTGGAATGGGATGGTGCCGTCTACGATAAGAACGGATTAAATGTTGAAGAGGTTTTTCAGTACAAAATTGAAAACGGGGGCGGCATCAAAGGATATCCAAAGGGGAAATTTACTGAGAACAGTGCGGAGTTGTTGGAGGAAGAATGCGATATCCTCATCCCTGCCGCTATAGAAGGAGTCATCAATCAGAGCAATGCAGGCCGTATCAGGGCCAAGCTCATCGCCGAAGCCGCGAACGGACCGGTTACCTTCAAAGCGGAAACGATTCTCAATGAAATGGGCGTGGTCATCATTCCCGATGTTTACCTCAACGCGGGTGGTGTCACCGTCTCTTATTTTGAGTGGATCAAAAACCTGTCGCATATTCGATTCGGGCGTATGAACAGACGATACGAGGAGAATCAGAATAACCTGCTGATAAAAGCCATTGAGCAATCGGGCACAAAAGTGCCACAAGAATTGATAGCACAAATCGGACAGGGACCTGCTGAAATCGACCTGGTGCGATCTGGACTCGACGATACCATGCGGATCGCTTTTCAAGGAATTCGTGAGCGGTTTTGGTCGAATGAAAAGGTGGGCAGTTACCGAATTGCGGCGATGGCAATTTCCATAGAAAAAATTTACAACAGCTATCGCCTCATGGGCATTTACCCATAAGCTATTTTTAGTTTGTAGTTGCCTGATTTATCAGGCGGTTTTAAAAGAGCTCGATGCCCGTCCAGCCTACCTTTAAAAATCAAAGGAGTGGAGGGCAGGAAATCAAGCAACTACAAAAACATACGCAAAACTCTCCAAGCTTTTTTCAAAGGGATCGCTGACGTTGATCGGGATTAATGGTATATTAGCTCCCGATTTTCCTGTCCGAAAACTTTTAAATAGGTACCGCATGTCTGACCCTCAATCTGGTTCTTCATCCCAATACGAACAAAGTGGTGTGTCCAGCCGGGGAGCCGAAGACGCGCTTTCAGGATTGCTGGAACATGTCCTTCCTACGAGAAAATTTGCTGAGCGTTTTCCGCTGGCTGCTGATATCGGTTACTTTGCCAACGTCATTGATGTCGGTAACGGATTAGGTATCGCTTTCGGTACCGACGGTGTGGGGACGAAGATCATCGTGGCGGAACTTATGGATCGCTACGATACGATCGGTATCGACTGCGTGGCCATGAACGTCAACGACCTGATCTGTGTTGGTGCGAGACCCGTGAGTATGGTCGACTACATCGGTTGCTCATTCACCGACGCGCGAATCTTTTCGGAAATCGGCAAAGGTCTCGCCGAAGGGGCCAGGCAAGGGGAGATCAGCATCTCCGGTGGTGAGATTTCGCAGATAAAAGAAATCATCAAAGGTGTAGACCTCATCGGCGCGTGCATCGGCTCCGTTCCGCTGGAAAAAGTTAATACGGGAAAAGATATCCAGCCCGGCAACATGATCATCGGTCTCGCTTCAAGTGGGGTACACTCCAACGGACTCACTCTGGCGCGGAAAGTTTTGCTCGGCGAGACACGGGAGGAGCAGGAAAAGAACGTCAATAAATTTGAAGAGCGCCTGGGCCGAACCCTGGGCGAGGAATTGCTCGAGCCCACACGCATCTACGTGAAACCCATCATGGAAATGCTCGATGCTGGTATCGATCTGAAGGCCATGGTGCACCTTACCAGCGGCGGTTACAGTAATCTTAATCGAGTGGAAAATGACAACATCCGTTTCGTGATTGATCCGTCACCGCCCGTTCCCGAAGTATTCAAACTCATTCAAGAACGCGGCAAAATTTCCGATGCTGAAATGTACGAAGTGTTTAATATGGGAACCGGATTCGTAGTGATCGTCGAAAGCATGAAAGAAATTGCCGAAGTAACAGCCATCTGCAAAAAATACGACATCGCCAGCAACGTGATCGGAGCCGTCGAACCCTGCCAAGGCAAAGAAGTCACCATCCCCGAACATGGTCTCGTAGGTAAAGGACAAAAAATCACATCTGCTTGATCCCAGAGGTCGGGTCCTTTGTTCGAATTTTGTAGAATAGGGATAGTAAACCTTATTGAACCACCCTCACCCCGACCTCCCACGCCAAAGGCTCTGGACAGGCTCTCCCATCAAGGGAGAGGGAGTAAACAAATTCATCTCTGTAGCCTGTAGGGCAAGGCTTCAGCCTTGCGGATTGAATAAAGTGCCCTCAACTAACCCAAAGGTCACAGGCCTGAAGGCCCGTCCAGCCTACCCTAAAGCATTAATGAGCGGAGAGCAGGAGTTGTCCTACAAAACCAAAAGAAATTTCTAATGCGAATGCAGGGCGATGGCTATTGTCTTTTCGATTTGGTTGATCTTGAACAGGGCATCTTCGTAAGCGGGGGCCCCGAAGTAGGATCTTGGATTATTTGAGATGCCTATGGCTTCCTTGGGCATTCCCAGGAATCCGGTGGTCATTTTGCCGTCTTTATCTTCATCGTGCAGGACGGTCACGGCGTAAGTTCCGAAAGCTATTTCTTCAAGCTGGATTTCCATTGTTTCATGCGTGACGTCTCCGTTATAAGTACGGACTGCCTGGCTGGAATCCAGTGGATAACCCGCTTCGGTTGCGAAAACATTCACGATAAATTGCCCGCCACCACTTTTGAATCCACTAGCCATGATGACCAGTTTTCCCGCCATTTTAGAACTCACTGTTCCTTGTTGCCCATATATGTTTGCAGGCAGGGCCAAGGTTAACAAACAGGCAATGACCATCGCTTTGCCTACCCATAAAAAAATTCGTTTTTGCACAATATTATCCCTCTAAATTATTTCCTCAATAGACCGTTAAATCATTTTGCCATGCTTGCCCTTCGAATGTAAGCCTTGGAGTCAATACTCTGGGATTTAAGCTCGAAGATTTAATCGGGCAACATTCGTTTTGCGAACCCATTGTATTTCGGAAAATGAAATTTCCACGACAACGGGATCTTCTTCTGGCAAGTGAGAATTTAAACAGGATCTGTACTTAATGAGTACGCGATCCATCCCAAGTTTTAATACCCAGTTAGAAGGTTTGAGCGCTTTGCGGAATCGGGCGAAGACTATTAAGAAAATGATTCCGAAACCAAATCCGGTTGGATATAAAACATAAGGTGGAAGTGTTTCACCAAATCCCTTGAATCCTCCCTGATCGGCGGTGATAAAACATGCGGTCGTAATAAATAGAAAAAAGTGGCGAACAGGAAACTTTTTAGCGGAGAGTAACGGTAGACTCTCACTTGGTCAATGAGGTCCGGACTGTCTATGATGGAATGGAGTTTCATATGCGCGATGAGTAAACTGGCGGGATAATTTATTCCTCCAGGACTTCGCAGTCATTTATGTTGAAAATTGAAGTAGCTAGATCGTCACCATTGTTATCTTGATAATTGTATGAATAGGTTACCCCGTATTTTAAATTATCGCGGACACTTTTCTTGACAAATACTCTGGCCACTTATGGGAAAAACTTTGCCAGAAAGACTAGAAGAACTGCGACTGGGCTGATGTAGCGGATGAGGAAACCCCAGATATGTCCCCAGTGGAATATTGTTTCGTGTTTTTCGATTTCTTCTTCAGCAGATTTTGTGCCCCATACCCAGCCGACGAATATTGCTGTCAGCATTCCCCCCAGTGGCAGAAGATAGTTGGAGGCGATGTTATCGATGTGATCAAAAAAGTTCATGCCGAAAAGCTTCGCATCCGATAATACTCCGAATGATAATGCGGAAGGAATTCCAAAAACAAAGATGATGGTAGACGTTATAACCACAGCCTTTTTTCTGCTCCATCCCCGCTGATCAATGAAATAGGCGGACACCACTTCCAGAAGAGATATTCCCGAGGTTATTGCCGCGATGGCAAGCAGGATAAAAAAGACAATAGAAATAAAATTGCCGAATGGTATACCTACAAAAACAGCAGGTAGTACACTGAACACTAGGCTGGGTCCTTCGGCTGGTTCGAGTCCCATTGCAAAAACTGCCGGGAAGATGACCATGCCTACTAACAGCGCGATCATCGTGTCGAAAATGACAACGTATACTGTAGCGGAGGTCAGGTTTTCATCTTCCGGCAGGTAACTGCCATAAGTGAGCATACAGCCCATGCCTAGGCTGAGTGAAAAAAACGCTTGGCCTAACGCAATTAATATTGTTTGCGGACCAATTTTGCTGAAGTCTGGTTTCAGATAAAACTCAACACCTTCCATTGCTCCGGGAAGTGTCAACGAACGGAACATGAGAAGAATGAGAAAAATTACCAGGGTGGGCATTAGTATTTCGCAGGCTCTTTCAATCCCGCTATGCACTCCGCGTAACACAATGCCAACGCAGACGCCCATGAAAAGGGCGTGATAAAAAAGGCTTTCCCATGTATTAGCGATAAAAGAATCGAAAAACTGTCCTGCCTCCTGCGGGGACGCAAAATTACTAATGGCTTGAGTGAACGATTTAAAAACGTAAGCAAGTGTCCAGCCACCCACCACTCCATAAAAGGAAAGGATAAAGAATCCAGCCAGCACGCCCATGTACCCGATTCCGACCCAGTATGAATTGGGTTTCAACGTCTGGAACGCGCCGACAGGGTTGAGGTTTGTTTTTCTGCCGATGGTGAATTCGGCGAGCATGATGGGGAGCCCCACCGCTATGGTGCATAGGATATAAATGAGAACGAAAGCGCCGCCGCCATTTTCGCCAACGATGTAAGGGAATTTCCAGATATTGCCGAGTCCGACTGCTGAACCCGATGCCGCGAGGATAAACCCGAAACGGCTGTTCCAGAATCCGCGTTGCTTGCTGTCGTTGCCCGTGGTCATTAGAAGGAGAGGTTATAGGGTCAGGATGTCTCTACATCAGGGAAATTGATGTAGAATGGCGAAAGGTTTCACACTAAGTCAGCAACACATTAGTATCCATCAACATATTTCCAACGAACTGTTTTACCGCACTGGTATGAAAACACAAATTACCGAAATTCTGAAAACGATTCCCAAACTACCCGGTATTTATATCATGAAGGATAGCCGTGGGGAAACCCTTTACATCGGCAAGGCCAAATCCTTGAACACCAGAGTGCGATCCTACTTTCAGAAATCGCGTAACATGCCAGCCCGGACGCGCATTTTTACAGACAAGGTTCGCGATATAAAATTTCTGACCACCCGGAACGAGGCCGAGGCGCTGATCCTTGAAAGCAACTTCATCAAAAAACACCAGCCTCGTTATAACGTTCTCCTGAAAGATGATAAGCACTATCCCTATCTTCGCCTGACGACGCAGGAGAAGTTTCCACGGCTGGAAGTGGTTCGTCGAGTAAAAAAAGATGGCGCGACCTACTTCGGACCTTACACCATGGTTAAGGAAGTTCGTGAAACGATTCGGTTGATATATAAAATTTTCCCGCTCAGGCAAAGTAGGGATCGTTTGGATGGCACGGCTCTAAGAAGGCCATGCCTGAACTACCAGATGGGACGATGTCTTGCTCCCTGCGCGGGGTACCTGTCGAAGGAAGAATACAATCGGGTGGTTCAAGACGTGACACTTTTTCTCAAAGGCAGGAATCATGAATTGGTTGAAAGTTTGCACAAGAAAATGGAGTTAGCTTCCAGCCAATTACGATATGAAGAAGCTGGGATTTACAGGGACAAAATACAGGCTGTTAAAACGGTTTTGGGGAAACAAAAGATCATATCCACTTCTCTGGAGGATCAGGATATCGTTGGATACTGTCGTGAACGTAACCATGTGATGGTTCAAGTGCTCGTGGTTCGAGGCGGCAAGATGGTGGGTGAAAAAAATTATAAAATGAAGACCCTGGATGATACCGATGATAACGAAACGCTGTCATCATTTCTCAAACAGTATTATGCCGATGAAATCATCTTCCCCAGAGAAATCCTGTTACCGCATCCGATAGACGAGTCCCCGTTAATATCAGACTGGCTATCGGAAAAAAAGGAAAGCCGGGTTCGTTTGGAAGTCCCTTCACGTGGGAAGAAGAAAGACCTTGTGCGTATGGCAGAGGAAAATGCCAATTTCGCCTTGAGGACGGAGTTGGATAAAGGAGAGCTTGGACTCCGAAGTCTGGAAGAGTTGAAGGAAACGCTGGGGCTGAAATTTTTTCCGGAAGTCATCGAAGGATTCGATATTTCTAATATATCAGGAAAATATGCAGTTGGGTCGGTTGTGGTCTTTAGAAACGCTATGGCCGAAAACTCAAAATACCGACGCTATAAAATTGCCGAAGTGCAGGGCATTGACGATTATGCGATGCTAAGGGAAGTGATCGATAGGAGATACAGTCGTTTGGTGCGGGAAGGAAAAGCATTGCCCAATTTAATCCTGATTGATGGTGGTCGCGGACACCTTTCCAGTGCGGAAAAAATGATACTAGAGTTGGACCTTTCCGGGAAAATGGATATCGCCTGTGTCTCCAAGGGGAAATTGCGCAACAATGTGGAGACTGATGAAGTGTATCTTCCCGGAAAAAAGGATCCGATCCTTTTTCGGGAAAACGCGCCTTCCCGGTATTTACTTCAGCGAATCAGGGACGAGTCACACCGGTTCGCAATATCGTATCATCGGAAATTACGCGACAAGAGCACACTGGCTTCACCGTTAGAGTCGATCCCGGGTATTGGAAAAAAAAGGCGATTGCAACTTCTCAAAAATTTCGGCAGTCTGGACAGTATAAGAGAGGCTTCGCAGGAGCAATTACAAGCCATGCCGGGAATTACAGAGGACTTGGCCCTGAAAATACTGACCGCCCTCGGTAAAGGAGGGGGCGGAGCGCCATAAATGGCTAATCCTTAACAGTACAAATGGCGATATAATAACGATATCAGGGCCGCAGAAGGTAGTCCTGATAATGCAGTATTTTAGCATTTCGGATTCTGAAAAATACGGATCAGTTCGTCCAATGCATCTGACCCTGAGGCGCGAACCAGTTTTTCTACCTGGCTAATAAACTGCTCGCGGGTGCGGAATTTCATTTCAACTTTTATTTCATCACTCTCAAAACTGTCCTGAATGTGGACCCGTGTTCTGTCATCGAGTTTCAATGCATCGAGGGCTTTGGCCAAACGAAGGTTCATATCGCTAAGCATGGGATAACGTCGGGAATGAAGAATTTGACGAACCCGATCGTAGCGAACATTGGGAGGAAGGTCGTTTTGTTTTAGAACCAATTGTAATTCGGGCAGGCCGAGTAATTCATCAGGAGTTATTTCATCTCTGATAGAAATTTCGTCAATCCATTCCAGAAGGTCTCGCCATTTATTGGCCCCTGGACGAAGTACGGAAAAGAAGTTTTCAGTTGCTGAGGCACTTTCAGAGTTCCAGCGAAATAATATTGAAAAGGTTCGCAGGGGAACATTTGTTTCATGGAGCAGGTTTTGCAGACCGGAGGTCAATTGAGCGGTACAGAGATAACCATCCAATAATTTTTTGCTTCGTTCCAGACCAAGCACAGGCATAAACTTTTCCATGATACGGTTTGCTGGAACTTCACTTTCTGATAATTTAGAGAGGATGAGCCCTTTTTCAATAGCACTGTAATGACGATGAACCTGATTTTCTGATAAATTAAGCATCAGCATCGATTCTTCGCTGGATGAAGAATCCAGAATCCGTGCAGGAATTTCATTTAATTCAAGCAGAGAAGATATCATTACACGACGATGACCGCAGGCGATACGAAAGCGGTTTCCAATAGGGACTAGGGTGACCGGGTGGGTTACGCCAACCTCTTCAATTGATTGCTGGAGAGAATTGGCAGGAGCGCTCAGGGAGAAATTGGTCAATCGGTCATCCCTGTCGATATTTTCGATAGGGACAGTTTTAAAGAAGTGAGTTAATTTATTTTTCGTCATAAGGGCTATCGTAATCTTTCATTTAGAGAATCTAATGAAGCGTTTCATAATAATCTGTTTATTGCTCACCGGCATGATTTTAACCGGATGCGAATCTTCGCCTGAGGGAATGGTCCTAGTGTCCGCCGGTAACTTTATCATGGGAACCGATGAGGTTGATACTGACCAGCATGCCCTCAGGTTGGGGCTGGATAAACCATGGTATGCCGATGAGTCCCCGGCATTCAAACTTTATCTCAAAGATTATTATATCGACAAATACGAAGTGACTCGGCTTCAATATTACATATTCTGCCAGGCGACGGACCATAAACCGCCGCGTACATGGGGCGGAGACAGGTTTCCGGAAGGTACCGGGAATCATCCTGTTTCGCATGTCAATTTTTATGATGCCGCCGCCTACGCGAAGTGGGCCGGGAAAAGGCTTCCAACGGAAGCCGAATGGGAAAAAGCCGCCCGCGGACCCGACAATTATATCTATCCGTGGGGTCATGAGTTTGACTTTTCTGCCGCCAACGTCAGTCCATCAGCAAAAAAGAAGCGAGGTCAAGGGCTGAAACCCGTGGGAAGCTTTCCGCAGGGAGTCAGCTTCTATGGAGCTTATGATATGGTCGGCAACGTTTGGGAATGGGTGTGGGACTATTACCTGCCCTACCCGAATAACACAGACGCCTGGAAGGAAAAAGATAAAAAACTGCTTGTTGTTCGCGGGATGTCTTATCTTGGTGTGGGCCATTTCCCTGAAGAAGAATTTAAGAAGGTCATTGCCTTGAAATCCCGGGTAACCTCTCGTGAGCGCCTAAATCCTTTCTCTCGAAAAGGTGATGTTGGGTTTCGCTGTGCTAAAGATAAGCTCTCCGTCTACGAAAATATTTTTGGGAAACCTGTCAAAAATTCGAAAGGTTCTGAAGTGGGTCGTTGAAAAAACAAGTTATAGTTTTAGGGTAGTCAGGATAGAAGTGCTTGCAAAAAATTTTAAAATACTGATTTTAGGGCATGCTACATTATTACACCCATGCTATAAGTAAAATTTCCCAATGCCAAATTTTAATATTTTATTAAGGATGTGGCATGGAGAAGATGCTTTTTGAGAGCTCATCCATCTAAGACTTTAAGTCTTTTTTAGTCAAATATATAGGTCGCAGGGATCTGGATTTTTGAAATAAGTGGTCTATTTTAATTGAATTCATGCGAACAAAAGTTGAAGCTGGTATAAGGGTGATCTGTGATCGCTTCAATCTTACAGAATAACAGTTTGTGTTTTTATGGTTATTCATTGCAGGATAACGGAATTGGATTTGATCCCAAGTACCTGGAGAAAATTTTCAAACCTTTCGAGCGTTTGCACACGGCGCCAGAGTTTGAGGGTAATGGAAAGGGGCTGGCGATTTGCCGGAAAATAGTCGAACTGCAC
>FUWD013190249.1_pt1 | contig 14714 bp, 17 predicted proteins | sample 1063281 | NCBI WGS metagenome assembly FUWD01 (sample SAMEA79048168, study PRJEB19326) | metagenome | biome: marine | reverse complement strand
TTACAACTAGAACTAGTGCAATGACAGCTTTGATCACAGATGTAATAAACAAATCAAGTTGACCAAATCCTGAAATTGAAATTGGTCCCAAAAGTGTAACTAGAATTCCACCTCCAATAATTATCAGAGCCCACATTGCAAACAAAAATCCAAAAAGGCCAGATTTCAAATCGATGCTCCCATCATAAATGCAGTAATTATTGCCAATATTCCTGAAAATATTGCCAATTTGAAAATTGTAAAAGCAACTTGTTTTTCAGACATTGGCCCTCCTGCAAGAATTAACCTTACCAAAGTAACAGGTGCCTTTTTGTCATCAGTTGCCTTTAATCTAAAATCATCAGTGTGTTCTACGGGTTTTCCCTTGATTTGCCTATGTTCTACAATACGTTTGACACTTGATAGGAACAGAAATGAGTTGATTACTGCCGGCAATAGAGCAACTGCTGCAATAATTTCTACACCACCTACAATTGCAATTGCACCATACATTGCACCGAGTGTTAATGCTCCAGAATCCCCAGGGAAAATTTTGCTTGGAATTTTATGGTATTTGTAAAATGCTAATGAGACAAAACCAAGTGGCAAACTAACAATTGCAATCTCATAATTTTGCACAATAAATAAACAAATTGATAATGAAAAACTGGCAATTACCATAAAACCACTTGCAACTCCATTTAGAACATCAATAGAGTTGATTGTGTTTCCAGTGATTGGTATCATGAATATAATTAATACAAGGTATAATGCTGGAATTTGTACAGTTCCAAACAATGGAAATGCAAGATTTGAATCATAAGCCCCAAGTGCAATTATTGGAATTGCAGCTATTGCAAGTGCAACTGGTTTAAACCATCCACCCATTACTTTTCGATCATCTACATATCCAATTACAAATGCTGCAGATGTTGTAATGAGTATTGCAAGAATTTCATTCATCTGTAAAAATGCATAAAGAACAAGTTCTGATGCAATAATTCCTGCAATAATTGCAGGGCCACCAGGCCTTACCACCATAATATTCTCTTTTTTGTTCACATCTTTTACCGCAAAATTTCTTTTTTCTAAAATTTTGATTAGTGGAGGAGTCATAACAAATACCATTACAAATGCAACCATGCATGAAATTATTGCTGGAACAAGTAAATCAATCAATTATCTAACCTTTCGTAATTCTTCTTTTATCTTATCTGCAATGGTTGAACCAATTTTATCAATCTCTCCTAATTTATTTACAGGAATTTTCTTCAAATCTTCTAGATTCTTTATTCCATGTTTGAATAAAATTCGTGCCCTGACCCTTCCAATTCCCTTGACTTTTACTAAATCAAGCAATTCCTCTCTAATACCATAAATCACTCTATTTCTCAAATCACTTAATTCTTCAAGCAAATCCACCCTCTCCACATGCTTTGAAATCTCCCTAAGACAATATGAGAGCCAATTGGCATTTTCAGTCATTCTATGCACATCTCCGGACTCCATTCCAAGGCTATCAGAGAGAGATAATTCAGTAGATTCAGTAATCCAGGATTGTAAAGCCAAAAGGCTTCTTGAGCAATCATACTCGGAGATTGGTTCTAACAATTGAGAGGAATTGTTCTCTATCATCAAACTGGCAGTTTCATAGTCTTTTTGTCGAAGCGAAAATTTTGGGAAAAATTCTTCACAGTTTGTAATTAAATGTAAAAATCCAAAAGTATGTTTTCTTTCTTGAGACACATTTTCAATTGAATCTCTAAAGTATGTTGCAGTTAGTGGATCAATGTATAGCATTGATGTCTTTTTTCCAAATTCAGTGGCAGCATATCTTTCACCTTTTTTGATAATCAAAAATTTACTAGAAAGAAAACGCAATGATATATCAATTGCAAATTTTAGCGTAGGTTTTCTTGTCTGTAGTCCACCCAATGTTTGTAAAAAGAATTCTAAAAGATCTTCTTTTTTAATTCCGGGATGTGTTACTATAACACTTAGAATGTGAGTTCGTAAAGATTTGTCATCAGTTATTTTTGATATGATTGGTTCAGGTTCTCCGTTAATATAATATTCAATTAGATCTTCTGTATTTCCATTTCCAACTATAATTGATTCTCCATAATCATCGTATTGTGGTCTTCCAGCTCTTCCACAAAGTTGCTTGTATTCTAAAATACTAATTGGTCTGTTTGCTCCAACTTTTGCATTATATCTATTGATATTAGATATTACAACTCGTCTTGCAGGAAGGTTGACACCAGCAGCTAGTGTCGGAGTGGAGGATAATAATTTGATTGTACCTTTACGGAATTCCTCTTCTATTGTTTGTCTACATTTTTGATTTAATCCTGCATGATGAAACGCAACTCCTTTTTTACAAGTAATGCTAATGTCTTTACTAATTCAGTATGCTCATTTTCTGATAAAAGTTTTTTAGATGTTTTTTCTAATTCTGAAATTTCTTTTTTATCCAACATCTGAAAGATTGCATCAGATGCTTTTGTTGCAAGTGATTTTGAGCGAACTCTAGTCTCTGCAAATACAAGTGATTGCCCTCCTTGCTTTACTGATTGTACGCCTAAATCAATAGGTGTACCCATCAAACTACGCTCAACTTCAAAGGTTTTCCCATCACTCATTGTTACTTGTCCACCATCACATACTCCTTCAGATAATGGAACAGGTCTCCAGTCGTTTTTTACTAGTGTACATTCAAGCCAATCTGCAATTTCATCAGAATTTGTAATCGTTGCACTAAGACCTACAATCTGAGGTTTTGTTTCCAATAGTTTGAGTTGTGTTAGAATCATTTCAAGTGTAGGGCCTCTGTTTTCATCTCCTATCAAATGAACTTCATCAGAAATCACCAATCCAATTTCATCAACCCATTCAGCACTATGTCTAATGATAGAATCCATTTTTTCATTTGTTAAAATTAATAAATTACTGATCTCTAGATTTTTTTCAATATTTTCAAAATCTCCAGTAGATATTGCAACTTTTACTTTGTTTCCTAAAGCAACTTTTTCTAATTTTTTAAATTCTGTAAACTTTTCAGCAGCTAGTGCTCGTAATGGGCTAAGATAGATTACTTTGCCTTTGTTATTAGATAAATAACTCATTATTGCAAGCATTGCAATCAAGGTTTTACCACTTGCAGTAGGAGCTGATACTAGAATGCTTTTTCCATCTAATAATCCAGACTTTACGCTATCAGCTTGTGGAGGATATAATTTTGTATAACCTTGTGATTTTAGAAATTTAATTGCAGATTCAGGAAGTTTTAGTTTATCTATATTCATACTCGGTTATAGTGACCGGGTTTTGATTCATAAATAGATGCTTCCCTGAGCATTCTTCTAACATAGTTTCTTGCCTCTTCTTCTGTGAATTTTTCACTCTTTACTAGTTCTTGAACAAAAGTTCTCTCTTCTACTGGAACCTTGTTGTCACCTTCTAAACTTTTTAGAACATCCATGAACAACTGCATCTTTGAGACCTCACTTCTTGGTTTTCCTTGTAACACACCAAGATCTACCTTTCCAGTGTTGACATCCACTCCTGCATCTTGCAGCATACTCTGAATTAGAAAAATTGCACGCTCAGCATCTTCTTCCTCCACTTTATCTTTCATGAGTAATCTTGCTCTAGCAGTTGAAAGTCTGATAATTCCCTCTAATTGTCTAGGAGTAACTGTAATCATTTCTTCAGATTCTACATTTCTCATCTGTAGATAGTAATCAAGAATTTTAGTTTCAGCCTCTGGTGTTAACTCTGGTACACCACGTTTTGCATATGAAAGATATTTTGTTAGTAAATCAACTTCAATAACAGATTTTTTGTCTGTACCTTGTGATGTGTTTCTTTGAATAATGTGTTTTGCAATTTTGATATCTCTTTCTTTAGATGGAATATCTCTAACTACAAAGATTAAGTCAAATCTTGTAAGCAATGGAATTGGTAAATTTACATTTTCTGTGATATTTTTAAAAGGATCATATTTTCCATACATTGGATTTGCTGCAGCTAAAATTGAAGTTCTTGCGTTTAGTGTAGCTACAATACCACCCTTTGCAATACTGGCAGATTGTTGTTCCATAACTTCGTGCAGTGCACTTCTATCCTCAGGTTTCATCTTGTCAAATTCGTCTATACTTACAAGACCTTGATCACCTAATACTACTGCACCAGCTTCTAGCATCATAATTCCTGTCTTATCTCTAACTACAGCAGCTGTAAGACCTGCAGCTGTAGAACCTCTACCAGAAGTGTACAAACCTCTTGGTGCAATTCTTGCACAAAACTTTAGCATTTCTGATTTTGCAGTACCAGGATCTCCAACTAAAAATACGTTAATGTCTCCTCTAATCTTACTTCCATCACCAAGTATTCTTTGGTTTGAACCAACAATCAGTAATAGAATAGCTTCTTTGATTAATGATTGACCTTGAATGTGTGGAGCAAATGAATCAATTAGTCTTTGATAGACATCAGAGCTTTGACTAAGTGATTTGATTAGTTTTTCTTCTTCAGGTGAAATTTCTTCTCTACCAATTTTTCTATCAGTCTTTGAACCACGTCCACTCAAAAATTCTATATTGTTACCTTCAATTCTTAATCTGTATAATCCACTGTGTCCTCTCTGAACACCTGCAATTGATTCTTGTTCTACTCGAACTACACCAGTGAGGATAATTCTATCCCCCGGCCTTGCATTATCTACTAAATCCTGCCTAATTGTGACATCAATATAGTGAGGTAATTGTCCTGGAGGCAGATCTTCTGGTAGTTCTTGTAATCGAAGTATCTGAAAATCAATAAACTTGCTAGCTTCAGGATTTAACTCAAAGTCTCTATTTTTACAACTTGGATTATCACAAACTATAGGCATTTTAACATCCATTCCCTTTAGTTGAATTATTTTTGTTTGATGTTCATCAGGACATAAAAAGACTAGTTCTTTTGCAAGAGGTTTCACTTCAGATGCTCTTACCACCATTCCTGAAACACTTGTAATCTTTCCAATAGTTTCAGCAGTGATTTGTCTTAGACTTCGCTCTAATGGGAAATTGATTAATCTTACACGAACTTCATCTTTAATTTTTTCTGCATATTCTGGAAATCTTGTTTGTAACGCTTCTTTGATTGCTCTTCCAAATGCATCAAATAGTCTATCAGGATTTTTAGAAAATATTATCTCAATTTGTGGCTCTACTACCAAATCATTGTAATCAACGATAATGTATTTTGCATTCTTTGGCATCATCTCGTCGATTGCATCTACATACTTGTATGCGCCATCTCTATCCTTGAATCGAGTTAAGAATTCTTTTACTTTATCTGATAAAGCAGAATCAGTAAATGTACTAGTTTGAGTGCTACTCATTTTGTTCTCCTCTTATCTGTTTTTCAAACTCTACACTGTTATCATGAATAGTTTTGTAGAAAACATTTTCTTCAACAGTTATCTTGTTATATAATTCTGAATTTAATTTGATAGTATCGGCAATCTTTACTAGTTTACCTCGTCTCATTCTAAATAATTCCAACATCATACTTTCAACTTTATCAAAATCATCACGGTTTAGTTCTTTCATGGATTCTTTTAGCCGGATGTAAAAGTGAGGATCAAGTGTAGAGATTTGATATTCACCAACCATCTTTTCTTTTGACAGTGCTTGTTTTAGTTGAGTAATCATGTCTGGAGAAATTAGTGTTCCTATTTTATTCTCTGAGAGAATTTTCCCTATCCATTGAGGCATGTTATTTGTATCACCTTGGGTACCCTCAATTTTCATACCTGCAACATTATACTTGAAATCTTGATTAATCGTAAATTTAGCATCCTTTAAGCGGTATCCAATTGAATGTACTTTTTCTACTTTGTCTATTTCCATTTGAGATCACTTAGTCTGATTTAGATCCTCAAGTAGAGGATCGATCAATTCTGTTAACAATTTAGTGAGATCATTTGATCCTAATTAATTTCAGGCTGATCGCATCTAATAATACAAGATTTGATTTTAGGATATAGCATATTACAATAACCAATTCGGATTTATTAATGGGATTTAGTCTTTGATACTCATGACTGCAACTGGGATGTGGGTAGAAAAGTATCGGCCAATGAAACTTTCTGAAATTGTAGATCAAACTGAGATTATTGGTAGTTTGGAAGCTTTAATCAAAGATCCAACTGATATGCCACACTTGATGTTTTCAGGTTCTGCAGGAGTCGGAAAAACTACTACAGCACTATGTGTTGCAAGACAAATTTTAGGAGAGTATGCTAGAGACAATACCCTAGAGCTAAATGCATCTGATGAGAGAGGAATTGGAATGGTCAGAGAGAAAGTAAAGAAATTTTCAAGATTTGCCGGAATGGATGAGGTTCCATTCAAAATTATAATTTTAGATGAAGCAGATGAGATGACAAATGATGCACAGACTGCTCTAAGACGAATTATTGAAGATACTGCAAAGATTTGCAGATTTATTTTCATTGCCAATAATATTTCAAAAATTATAGACCCAATTCAGAGCAGATGTGCTACCTTCAAGTTCACATCAGTTCCTGAAGAAGACGTTATTGGTAGATTAGAGGAGATCGCCAAAAAAGAGAAAGTAAAGACTGACAAAAAAGGTCTCAAAGCAATTTATGATTATTCTGAAGGAGATTTGAGACATGCCATCAACATAATGCAGGCAACTGCCAGTATTGGAGACATTACAGAAGAGAATGTAAAATCATCAGCTGGATTGACTAAAACCAGTGATGTTGATGAAGTTCTAAAAATTGCACTTGCTGGAAAAGTTCTAGAAGCCAGAGAGAAAATGATTGAGTTAATCAAAGTTTATGGAATGTCAGAATCTGATTTTCTAAAATACATCAACTCTGCAGTATTCAAATCAAAACATGAAAAGTTGGCAGACATTTTAGAAATAATTGCAAAGTATGATTATAGAATATTATCTGGAGCAAATTCTGAAATTCAATTATCTGCAATGTTAGCAGAACTAGCTAGAGTAGAAAATTAAAACGCAGAGAGGGGGATTTGAACCCCCGTGTCCTTGCGAACACAGGCTTTCAAGGCCCGCGCCCTACCGGGCTAGGCGACCTCTGCAAAAAATATTGTAGAAAAGCAGTTAAAATCTGTTGATGTAAAATAGAAAAATAAGAAAAAAAGAAAAAATTCTTTTTAATCGTGTGCGTGAGGTCCGCCACCGCCAGATGGCATTTTGACATATGTTCCGGCTGCTTTTTCGTGCCATTCCTGGTTTGATGATTCGATTAGAATAGCTCCTTCAGGACAGATTTCTTGACATGCCATACAAACTGTACAATCGTGTTCTCTGATTGGTTGTGATTTGTCTGTATAATCTAATCTTTCATCTTGTTCTGTCAAGCCAGTACCTTCAAAAGTTTCACCTTTGCAAGCTGCTGCAGTGATATCTTTTTCGGTTCTGAACCATTGGAATGTTTGAACGGGACATACACTCATGCATGCACCTGCTGCAACACATGAATCCCAATCGACTGCAACTGTAGTACCATGAATTCCTAGAGGAACTTGTGTTTCTCCTCGGTCTGCATAGGCTGCCTTTACATCTTCGTTTGAGAATGCTGCACCATCAGTTCTTCCGTCACCCCAAATAAAATGGAGATTTTCACCATCGGAATGACTTGTTTTTCCGGTTGGTTTAACATCATTGTGACAAAAGTCTTCAGGTATTTGTAGATCTACCATGTATAAGATAATTTCAGAATATTATTTAAAGCTAGATAAAATTAGTTGGGACTAAATTTAGAAATAAATAGAAAAATCAAAAATTTTTAGGTTCGAGATATCTGAAATTACAAAGTTTTTGCAGCGCTTTCATGTTTTTCAACATTTGCTTGATCAACTTTGATAGCTGCTGGTGGACATACTGAAACACATGCCATACACCAGATACAATCATGTTCTCTGATTGGATCTGCTTTATCTGTAAGATCTTTGCGTTCATCTTTTACATCACTGCCAGTACCTGCAAAGGTTTGACCAACAACATCTTTAGCTGGAATATCTTTTTCAGTTCTGTACCATTGGAAGACTTGTACAGGACAAGCCTCAATGCATGCACCATCTGCAACACAAGAATCCCAATCTACTGCAACCATTGTACCGCTGACACCAAGAGGAACTTGTTCTTCGCCTCTTGCTGCATATGCTGCAACAACGTCTGCATCTCCTAGCACTTCAGCTGGTGAGCCGTCAGTGTTTTTAGTTTTACCTGGACCCCACATGATATGGAAATTTCCATCATCGAGATTAATTTTTCCAGTTGGCTTTAGGCCTTCAGGGAAATTTTCTGCTATTGGCATGATATAATTTTCTTGGAGTTATTATTTAAAGCTAGATAGCTCAGATACGAACAAACAAGTAAAGAATCGATCAACTAGGAAGGGAAAATTCCTTACGTTCATAACGATCAATTGATAATACTCTGGATATGGATATTATCAAGTATGATGTGTATAGAGGACCAAACCTTGGAGTGTACATTGCAGTCAATGATACCATTGGTCTAGTTCCAATGGGATTTGCTAAAACTAAATCTGACAAGCTTGCAGAATATCTAAACATAGAAATTTACAATACTGCCATTGCAAATACCAGATTAATTGGTGCATTGTCAGTGATGAACAATAAAGGAATCTTACTTCCAAATACTGCTTATCAAAATGAATATGATTATCTAAAAGATGAAACGGATTTAGAAGTTGGAGTTTTAGATACTAAATTTAATGCAATTGGAAATGTAGTCTGTGCCAATGACAAAGGAGCAGTTGTATCGCCTTTACTATCAAAACAAGATTGTCAAACAATATCAGATGTTTTAGGAGTAGAAGTACTTCAGAAAAAAATTGCAGGATTCAACCTGACAGGTGTTGTTCTAGTAGCAAATGCAACTGGTGCTGCAATCCATCCAGAAGCAGACGAGGAAGAAATGAAGACCATATCTGATTTTCTAGGCGTAAAAATTGAGCCGAGCTCCATAAACAATGGTGTCCCATATGTCTCGTCTGGAATTTTGGTAAATAATCATTGTATGGTTGTAGGATCAATGACTAGTGGTCCTGAAATTATGATGTTAACTAGAGCATTTCTAAATTAAGAATAGATTTTGGATCTTCAGTTAGTTTTTCCAAAGATATAGTTCCTTCAGTTCCATTTACCATATCTTTGAGAACAACATTTCCATTTTCTAATTCCTGTGGCCCAACAATTATTGCAAATTTAGCATTTGTTGCAATATCCATTTGTTTTTTTATGTTACGTCCTGCCAAATCAATATCAGTTGGAATATTGTTTAGTCTTAATAATGATGTAATGGAATGAGCAACTTTTTGCATTTCTTCGTTTATGTATAGTACTGCAACTCTATTTTGTTTTAATTCAGAAATTATTTTTTGCTCTTGCATTGTTAAGATAATTCTTTCAACTCCACCTGCAACTCCTGTTGCACCAATATCTTCTCTGTTGAATGCTTTAGTTAGTGTATCATATCGTCCACCACCTGCTAGTGCACCTAGAGTAGAATTTTTATCAAATACTTCAAAGACTATACCTGAATAGTAGTCTAATCCTCTAACTATACCAAAATTAATTCTAACATTTGAAACTCCTCTATTCTCTAGTGAGTCGATTAATTGTTTTAGTTCATCCCAAGATTCTAGTTGTGAAACATCAAATGCCTTTTCTACGTCTGCAATAGAGCCTTTAATTTGTGAGAATTCTAGAATTTTTTCCAATTTTTCTGTTGCATAGCCCTTTTCTTGGAATTCTTTTAGGATTTGCTCTTTTGATTTTTTTGCAATCTTATCTACTGCACGTAAAATATCAGCAACTAGTTGTGGTTCTTTTGAATCAAAGACTTTGTTGATGTAAGACTCTACAAGATTTCTGTGATTAATGTCAATTGTGATATCCTTGAGTAATAGGGAATCAAATAATCTGGATGTAATTTCTATGATTTCTGCTTCGGATTCAAGGCTAGCCTTACCATAAATTTCGATATCCCATTGGTGAAAGTATCGGTATCTTCCTTTTTGCGGCTCATCATATCTAAACACCCCTCCAAATGCCGAGATTTTTGCTGGAAGCTTCATTGATTTTTGGGCAGTTGCATACCTTGTGAGTCCCATTGTAAAGTCAAAACGTAATGCTACTTCTCTGTCTCCTTTGTCTTTGAAATAATAAATTTCATCTCTAATTCCAGGACCGGACTTTGTCTCTAGTGTAGATAATAGCTCAATTGGGGATGGATCCATAAATGAAAATCCATACAAGTTTGATAATTTCTTAAAATGTGATCTAACGTGTTCAATGTTTGTGTTTTCTTCTCCCTCAAAGTCTTTCATTCCACGTGGTAATTCCAAGATAATTCTTTGTTAGATAGTAGTGATTTAGATATTTCTGTGATAACTAGCAATAGGCATAAATGAATACAAAGAATTTGAAGAATACATCATGAAAGTTACCGTAAAAGAAGGATGGAGTGAGAAAAGCAAGTATGCAATAGTTGCCATGATTTTTAGTCTTGTAGCAATAATTGCTGTAGTGGTATTAGACTAGTTTCTTTTTGAAGAAAATACAGATAGCCAATAGTGTATTATTTTTCTGTTCAAATCCACAAATGTTTCAGCATTATCATTCCATGTCTTTGAAGTATTTTTTATAGATTCAATATTTGATATTGTAAGTTTATTGTATATAGAGCGAAATTTTAAAGCCTCCTCACTCACATTTTCTACAAGATCTTGTGCAGACTTTGGGAATGCTGATCCTGAATTATTTAAAAATTCTTTGTATAGTATGGTATTTGCAGTAATTGCATTTCTCCATGTCTTGTAGAATTCATTTTGTAAATCAAATAGGGTTTGTTGAATATGTGGGACTGAAGTCTCAAGTTCTGTGAAATATTTGTTGTTTAGTTTATCTAAAATTTCAAAATCTTTATTTTCACTCATGAATGTACTAGGAAATTTATAAATTTAAGATTTTTGAATTGGTTTGAGGCTAATTTAGGATTTTAACTGGACAGATATTGGTCTCTGACCAAACTTTACAAAAATTACATTAGTACTTTCTATAAGAGACTGGACATATGGATAGTCTGTATTTCTTATGATATCATTTTGGATAATGCTAAGATAATTTCTCAGTTGTTTAACTATTCGTAGTTTCTTTGATTTTGATGCTTCATAGTTTTTTAGATCACTTAGGTTTGCAGAAATATCGCACAGTTTGATTAGTTTTGCATTAAATGATGATTCTTTGAGTTGAATTACATATGCTTGCTCTCTTTTTTTTCTAGTCAATGTCATGTCTTTTGATAGAGAAGAGACCAACACTGCAATTTCACTTTCAAACTGCTCATACAAATTATCAAAAGTAGTTTCTGTTTTTTCTATGGTATCATGAAGCCATCCTGCACAAAATATCTGCTCGTCAATTACACCTAAACTTTTGAGTCTGTTTACAACATCATCTAGATGTTTTGAATAAGGTGTAGTTCCATCCGCTCTGAATTGTCCTGCATGTTTACTCTTTGCAAATAATTCTGCACTTTTTACTAGATCCAAAATATTCTACAACTCTGAATGTTTCACTCAATATTAGCCAAGTAAACTATATTCCAAAGAAAAATTGTATTGTTATATGCCAATTGAGAAGACAATTCTTGGAGATTTAGAGATTTGTAGAGTTCTTAACGGAATGTGGCAAGTTGCAGGAGGTCATGGTCAGATTGATTCAGAACTAGCAGTTAGTGATATGGAAAAATATCAAGATTCAGGATTTACAACATGGGATTTGGCAGACATTTACGGTCCTGCAGAATCTTTGATTGGAAAATTTAGAGAAAAAATAGATCCAGAGAAAAAATTTCAAGCACTAACAAAGTTTGTTCCAAATCCAGGTCCAATGAGCAACAGTATAGTAACTCACTATATCGAGCAATCATTGCAAAAAATGAAAACAGATTGTATTGATTTGTTACAGTTTCACTGGTGGGATTATAACGATATGAGTTATCTTGATGCACTAAATAATTTATCAAAATTACAAAAGGAAAGCAAAATCAAACATATTGGACTGACTAACTTTGATACAGAGCGAGTCAAAATTATCAAAGAGCACGGGTATGAGATTGTATCAAACCAGGTTCAGTATTCCATTTTAGATCAAAGACCAGATAAGATGATGGCTCCATTTTTTGCAAAACATGGAATAAAGATTCTATCCTATGGTACTTTGCTTGGAGGGTTTTTTTCTGAGAAATACCTAGGAGTTGATGAACCACACAGAGGTGATCTGACTACATCTAGTGTACAAAAATACAAAAACATGATTGATGCATGGGGAGGATGGCAGTTATTCCAAGAGTTGCTATCTGTATTAAACGGAATTGCACAAAAATATAATTGTAGTATTGCAAATGTTGCAACACGTTTTGTTTTGGATAAACCGCAAGTTGCAGGAGTAATAATTGGTGCAAGGCTAGGTATTGCCGAACACAGAGAAGACAATGCCAAAGTCTTTGATATAAAATTAGATGAGCAAGATATTTCATCAATAAATTCTGTCACTACAAAAGCAAATGATCTCTTTGATGTCATTGGTGATTGTGGTGGTGAATATAGATAATTTGGGATATTGAAATTTATACAATAAAATGACTATGATCATTACTTGACTGAGAAAGTTTTACCCAAAGAGGATTCAGATTTTAGTCTCCCAGGAAGAATAGAGGAGAGTGACTCGGCATATTTTGAACCTGAAATAAAATCAAAAGGTAAATCACTTACCATATTTGGAATAGTCTTTGTTTTAGTTGCTGTAGTAGTATTTTCATATTATTTTCTAAACCAAAGTGAAATTGATTCACAAATTTTGGATAATACTAGTTTTAAGACACTAGAGGAAAAGATTGCAAATCACTATGGAGTTGGGCAATTTGGCAGTGAGCATGCACATGCAGCATTGGTAGTATATGTGAATGGTGACAAGTTAGATTTTTCTCATCCACAGTTTCAGATTCAAAGTAAATACATACATTTTGAAAATGATAACCCATATCTAATTCACAAACATGCAACTGATGTTCCATTGGAAATGTTGTTTGCATCATTTGGATTAAAGATAACATCAGAATGTGTCGAGTTAGGCTATGAAGAAAGTCAATATTGTACTGATAAAGATAATTCTATGACAATTTTAGTAAACGGAATATCTCAATCAAACATCAATCTCTATGAAATAAGACATAATGATAGGATCTTAATTTCATTTGGTGATGTAGAATCAATTTCAGAACAGCAGGAATATTTAGAGGGACTAGAAATTCACGACATTCCAAAAATCAGCAAGATAGTTCCTGGAAAAGATATTTCCATATGAGTCTGCAACTATTTTTAAGAATGATTTTATTATTCTAATAATGGGTTTGAAAATTAATTGTCAGTGCTCCAAATGTAACTGTAAAATGAATTTTGAAATCATTAATGGTGAGGAACTACTTAATTTGATACAGCACGGACGGTTAACTGATGAGCAAATCTCACATCTAAAGACCAGAGTTGAAAGTAAAATCTGCAAGCACTGTTTTGCAGGTAAACACACGTGATAATTTACAGTACGCTTAAGTTTATGATTTGTAATTTCTAGTCATGAAAGATTCAACAAAAGGAGTCATTGTAATTATCATTGCAACTATCGCGTTTTATGGAATCATGAGTATGTTATGGCAAATGCCGAATCTAAATTAAATTCACTAAAATTTATACAAAATTTACTGGTAAAATAAACAAATTTTCAAGATTTTCACAATACTATTTTTATTTCTTAATGCTCTACTTTATTCAGATAGTAATCAACTAGAAAAGACATCATGGAAGTAGGGTTTTGGTGTTTGGACCATAACACAGAGTTGTCAATGGATAACTACTTGGTTTTGATTACTGTCTGTTTTCAAATAAATTCTTAAATTCATACAATATTCAGCATAAAATTAAACAGATATTTGCATTCTGTGTGATCATACTCTTATGTTCTTGCGTAAACTAATCTCTATGGTATCTGTTAGATGTGATGAATGTGGTTTTGATTGTGAATTTACCACAACAGGAAATATCGAGAAAGTGATCTTTGATTATTGGGATCATATGAACAATGAACATGGGATAGAGTATTCTCCAGAAACCTTGGCCAAATATGTAAAAAAGAAAATCCCAATCCAAATTTCAACAATTTAGAATTGTTGTAATTTCCATTTTTCTGAATTTAATACATTTAAGTTTGAAATTTTTATAGATGATTCATGGATCTTAATGAAATACTCACTAGGGAAAGAGATTCTCTAAGAGATGAAAATATTGAATTAAAAAATAGAATAAAGGAACTTGAATTAAAAATACAGGAATTAAATAAAAAAGAAAAAAATTAGTTAGCAGGAACTACAAGTCCTCTATCTACCATCTTGAGTGCTGTATCTACTTTAAGGCACATTGCAACACCGTTTGATGCTTTCATTACTAGGCTAAATCCTTCACGACATTCTACTTCTGCTGAATCTATTCCGGCAGTCATTTGAATGCGTGGATTAATCCATGCTAATTGCATGTCTTTTGCCTGTTCAATGAAGTCTGATCTAAGTTCTTGTTTTTCCTCTATCAGTCATTTCAGATG
>FUWD013175217.1_pt1 | contig 14714 bp, 10 predicted proteins | sample 1063281 | NCBI WGS metagenome assembly FUWD01 (sample SAMEA79048168, study PRJEB19326) | metagenome | biome: marine | reverse complement strand
TCTACACCTGGTCGTCCGGCGTCGTATCTGACGATTCTGGTGCCTGGAGACAACGTTCTCTGGGTGTCCGTTGAAGCGGTGCTGATGATTCGAACCCGCTGGGCAAGGAAGGTGGCGAGAACCACCAGCAGGAAGATGGCTTCACTGCCTTCGGTGCGGACATGTGCACGCAGCCATGTCAGCTGGGCTGGTCGGCTGCAGACATTCAGGTATCGGCGAACACGTCGATGCTGGATGCCAATCCGTATTTGCGGAAGTTGCTGCCATTGGTCAAGCCGTCCATTCTGGACCTTTCGTTCCTGCAGGTCGACCAGACCGATGGTGACGGTTCAGAAGCACACGTCGTCGAGTTGGCTTCCGGTTGGATGGCCGACAACGCCGACAGTGTCGCAGCGTGGATCGCCGAGGCGGCTGGTTGATTCAGCTGAATAGTTGACCCGGTTCCCCGCCCCCTGATTGGGGGTGAAGAACCGGTACTGGTGTGGAGGCCGGGCCCACAGGGCCCGGCCTTCCACCGTGTTCAGGCCTTGGACTATCGGCTGAGACCTATGGAACGATCAAAGTCGGCGTGTTACCTTGGTTTTCTGCAACGGACGTATCAGCTGCTAGCGATGATTGGCTGTAGGCGGGTACCACACCACCATGGGGGAACGGATGCCGGGCGAAGAACCGATCATTGCACTTGAGAACGTCTACAAGATCTTCGGCCCGAACCCGCGGGGCCGGGCCTTTGACCTCTGTTCATCTGGAGTCGAAAAGGACGAGGTTCAGCGCCAGACCGGTCACGTGGTCGGCATGCGGGACATCTCGTTCTCGGTCAACAGGGGTGAGATCTTCGTGGTCATGGGCCTGTCCGGTTCCGGTAAGTCCACAGCCATCCGGACTGTAAACAAGCTTCATGAAGCGACTCATGGCCGGGTCATTGTGGAGGGGACCGATGTTCAGCAGCTGAGAGGGTCGGCCCTGCAGGCTTTCCGCCGCGAGAAATTGTCCATGGTGTTTCAGCACTTCGCCCTCTTCCCCCATCGCAACGTGATCGACAATACGGCATACGGTCTGAAGGTTCAGGGCGTTGAGAAGGACGAGCGCCACGAGGCCGCTATTGAGGCGCTGGCCATGGTCGGTCTCGAGGCCTACGCCTTCAACTCCACCAGGGAACTCTCGGGCGGCATGCAACAGCGGGTCGGCCTCGCCAGGGCACTCTGCACCAACCCGGACATTCTTCTCATGGACGAGGCATTCAGCGCCCTAGATCCGCTCATCCGACGCCAGATGCAGGATGAACTGATGGCCATCCAGTCAAAGCTCCACAAGACGATTCTCTTCATCACACATGATCTCAACGAGGCGCTACGGCTCGGCAACCGGGTGTGCATCCTGCGCGACGGAAAGGTCATTCAGATCGGCACACCCGAGGAGATCCTCACCGAGCCAGCCGACGGTTACGTGGCGGAGTTCGTGCAGGATGTTGACCAGGGTCGCGTTATCGACGTTGGAAAGATCATGCACCCGGCCGTCCTCCTCGACACGAGCCTGACTCTCGCCGAGTGCCTGGACACACTGGGAAAGCGTCGGGGTGGATTTGTATGTGACACCGACGGTCGACCAACCGGAATTCTGACGAAGACCGATGCAGCAACGGCCCTTGCCAGCGGCACCACCGAATTGGCTTCGGTTCTCCGGACCGATTTCGACTCAACAACCGCTGCGGCGCGGTTCAACGACAATTACGCTGCGGCTGGGCGGGGTATCCCAATCGCGGTGGTGGATGATGCGGGATGTCTCGTGGGTGAGCTCGAGCCACAGGAGATCATGGAGGAGATGGGCCGCGTCGAGCAATTGGTAGACGGCTTCGAGAGGGAGATGTTCCTGTGAGCTTCACCAACTGGATCTTCGCTGCCGAGACCGGCGATTGGACTGGCCGCAAGGAGGCCGTTGGTCTGGCCGAGACCGATGTCCTTGATCAGTTCCAACTGCCTGTCGGTTACTGGTTTGACCAGATGGTCGACTGGCTTGACCTCAATGCCCAGTGGTTTCTCGACGGTATCAAGTGGCCTTTCGACTTTCTGCTTGACAACATTGTCAACGACTTCCTGCTGGTCATTCCCTGGTATCTGGTGATCATCTTCACGGTTGTTCTGGGTTCCCTGGTTCGCACACCCAAGGTCGGCCTCATGTCGGGAGCAGGTCTGGTCATGTGTGGTCTTCTCGGCTCCATGTACTGGCTGGAGACCATGCGCACCATTGGCATGGTGCTCGTAGCCGTTGGGCTCTGTGCTCTCATCGGGATACCACTGGGGGTCATCTGCGCCCGAGTGGATTCGGCATGGAATGTGATCAGACCGATTCTGGACGCCATGCAGACGGTGCACACCTTCGTCTACATGGTTCCGTTTGTGTTCTTCTTCAGCATCGGCGTTGTCCCGGCCACCATGGTGACCATGATCTATGCACTTCCGCCCCTGGTACGAATGGTGAATCTGGGAATCAGACATGTTCCCGAGGATGTGGTGGAGGCCAGCAGGGCCTACGGTGCGACCGAACTTCGCGTCTTGACTGATGTTCAACTTCCGCTGGCCAAGCCGTCGATCATGGCCGGACTCAACCAGACCCTCATGTTGGCGATCGCCATGGTTGGCATCGCTGCAATCATGGGAGCGTCGGGGCTTGGTCTTCTGGTGTTCCGGGCTGTTCAGAACCTCGACGTGGGACTTGGAATCTCCTCTGGTCTCGCCCTGTGGACTGTTGCCGTTGTGCTTGATCGTCTTTCTCAGCCTGAGGAGGACGGCGCCAATCTCCTGACGCGGGTCAGGGAGGCCATGAGCCAACGCCGTGATCCAGAGGCACTTCTCCGCAAGATCGAGGCAGCCGAGACCGAGGATCAAAAGGCCAGTAAGGCCGTTCATGTTGAGCATGAGGTCGTGTCGTCAGGGCGGGAACGCCTCGGTATGGCCATCGTAGGTTTGGGGGGCGTGGTTGCCGTCGTGTCCACCCTGATGACCTGGGGCAGCGATGCCGGCCTGCTCTCAAGCCACTCGCGGGCTGTTGATATCGATCTGGCTGGCCAGTCGTTCAACGGCTATCAGGCTTCTGGAGGCAGTTGGGCGGGCATTGTCGTGTTGTCCATGGGCTTCTTCGCGATCATGGCAGCAGGGTCATGCCTGTTCTGGACTGGCGGGATCGGGCGCCTTCGTGGGCTTGGCGGTCTGGCAGCAGCTGCCGTAGGAGCCTTCGCCACCATGATCGTATTCCCGATCCTTGCTCAGTTCGATGGCTTCGTAACACTTGCCAACCTGGCGGGAGCCGAGGCGCAGTCCGTTTGGGCAGTGGCAATAGAGTCGATCGCCATTCCAGCCGCCCTGACCCTGGTTCTTGGGCTGGCAAGGACGTCGGTACCGGTCCACTGGCGTACTGCCGGCGTCTGGGCCTTCACGGCCAGTGTCCTTGGCTACTGGTTTGAGACACCTGTCGGGTTGGCGGCCGAGATCGTAGCGGTAGTCGTAGCGGTAATCGCCGCCGGTGCAATCGTCGCTCTTGACCGTTCCAACCTGCTTGATGCCACCAGGAACACCTGGAATGACCTGGGCGCCGGCCTGGCGATAGCGCTGGTTGGCCTGGTCGTGTCACCGTTCACAAGCCTGTTGGATGTCAGAGGCGTGGTCGCGCTGGCTGTCGCAGCGGTCGTCTACATACTCCTGGATCAGCGGTTTGACCAGAAGATTTCCCTGACAACCGGGGTTCTGGCCGGGGCCCTCATGCGGTGGCTGATCCTGGGGAGTATTGGCGGCGGCGACTCCGCCGTCTTCTTGGACACGCAGATTCTTACAGCACTTGTTATTGGCGTAGTCGTGGCCGCTTCGATCCGGTCAGGTTCCCGCTGGTTCGCTGCCGATGCCATGGTGATCGCCTCGGCCTGCATGCTGGTCGCATCGATTACCTATTTGGTGGTTTCACCCCATCTGGCGGTTGAGGTCTACAACCGCGGCTCCGGTGTGCTGGTGGCCATATTGGCTAGTGCCGTCATGCTTGTTGGCTCCCTGCTGGCCCTCCAGACAGCCCCCTACTCAGCGTTCCGTCCCCTTGATCGGATCGTGGGATGGGGCCGCATGGCCACTGGGATACTTGCCGTTGTTCTGGTAGTCGTCGGCGGCTATTCAGGCTGGACATTTGACGAGCGCGGTGGAACAGAACTCCCACCCGAGCTTCTGGAGCAGATGGAGATCCTCCGTGCCGAAGCCGAGGTGAACCCTGCGCTGGCGGCCACCAACACCAGCAAGCTCACCTCAATCCGGAACAAGTTCCGCAAGTCAGCCAAGGTGACGACAGATGGCTTCAGCGAGGAGGGTGGCGGCCTGTCCAAACTGGCCATCGTGGTTTCGGTCATCGGTGCTGCCCTTACGGTGCCGGCGTCCGGCCTGTTGGGTCTGGATGAGCAGCGTCGATGGAGGTGGAGCGCTGCCGTGGCCGGAGCAGGCGGTGGTCTGGCGCTAATCGGCATCATCTGGATTGCAAGCCTTGCCAGGGTCTCCGATTTGAACGTGGTCACCGGTGCCGGGGCCTTCTTGACGATGTTCGCCGGGGCCATCCTTATGGTGACCTCAAAGAAGATTCTTATCGAGTTTCGCCGGAATATGACCTACGACGATGTAGAGGCCGTAACAGTCTGACATTGTGCCTCGTGGCGACACTTCGGCCGCCTGCGGGTCGCTGCTCAAGTTGGGGCTAGGGTCCCGCCATGATCGACGGTACCGACGATCTCAAGGTCGACAGGGACGGGGCCGTGGTAACGGTGACCATCAACCGGCCAGAGGTCATGAACGCCATGACCTCGCAGATGTTCGTGGACTTTGGCCACATCTGTCGGTCGGTGAGCGAGGACGACGCCATCCGGGTGCTTGTGATAACTGGTGCCGGTGGGAACTTCTGTTCCGGTGCAGACGTATCAGGACAGGTCGATCGGACCTCCGGCGAGACGCCCGCCGTTCCCCTGCGGAACATGCGCCACGTCAAGGAGGCGGCAATGGCTCTGCACGATGTGCAGCACCCGGTCGTGGCCAAGGTGCGCGGCGTTGCAGCCGGTGCTGGCCTCAACGTCGCCCTCGGCTGTGATCTTGTCTACGCCGCAGATACTGCAAGGTTCTCGGAGATCTTCGCCCGGAGGGGGCTGTCACTGGACTTCGGGGGCTCGTGGCTGTTGCCACGGTGGGTCGGCCTGCACCGTGCCAAGGAACTTGCCCTGCTGGCCGAGGTCATCGATGCCACTGAAGCTGACCGGATCGGCCTGGTCAACCGTGTGCTTCCAGAAGGGGAACTGGACGCACATGTGGATGACGTCGTGTCACGAATCGCATCAGGCCCGCCTCTGGCGCTCTCGATGAGCAAGGCACTGCTGAATAGTGGCGCCGCGTCATCGATGGGGCAGGCGTTGGAGGCCGAGGGCCTCGCTCAGAGCGTCAACTTCGCAACCAGCGACCTCCGCGAGGCCGGCCTGGCCTGGATCGAAAAGCGCGAAGCTGACTTCAAGGGCCACTGACCCGCGAGCGCTACCCGGCGACGTCCGAAAACGTGAGCGAAACGGGTGAGGTCGGAGAGGGCTAGAGACCCTGAGAAGGAAAGCCAGGACCCTCATGGTCCCCGCCTGACATATCGGCGTTCAGCCGCGCCGCCTTCATGAGGCCCTCCACGACTGATCCCAGCTCACCGGGCTCGTCGGGCTGTTCGGCTGTCGGTCCCAGGTGCCAGCCCTCGGCGATACCGAGGTGCTTGCCGCGGATGTCGAACACCCGGCCGGTGACGTTTTGAGCTTCCGTGCTGCAAAGCCAGGTAGCGATCAGGGCGATCCACCGGGGAGACATTGCCTCCTTGGCCGAGTCGGAGATGTTCTCAGATCCGCCCATGAGGGATTCGGTGAGCCTTGAGAGGGCGGTGGGTGCCAAGCAGTTGACGGTGACGCCGTAGCGCACCAGTTCCTGGGCTGCGATCACCGAGAAGGAGGCGATGCCGGCCTTCGCTGCTCCGTAGTTGGTCTGGCCCACGTTGCCGTAGATGCCCGACGGGGAAGTCGTGTTGATGATGCGGCCGAACGGTTCACCACCCCCCTTGACATGGTTGCGCCAGTAGGTGGCAGCGTGGTGGGAGGGGGCGAACGTGCCCTTCAGGTGAACGGCGATCACCGAGTCCCAGTCGTCCTCGGACATGGAGAACACCATCCGGTCCCGCAGGATGCCGGCGTTGTTGATGACTATGTCGAGGCGACCCCAGGTGTCGATGGCCTGTTGCACCATGTCGCCGGCAGCGGCGAAGTCGGCCACGTTGCAGCCGTTTACGACGGCCTCGCCACCCATTGCCTCGATGTCGTTCACGACCTCCTGGGCCGGGGTCAGGTCTTCACCACCGCCGGCCTCGTCGCCTCCGAGGTCGTTGACGACGACCTTGGCACCCTGCTCAGCGAGCATCAGGGCGTGCTCCCTCCCTATGCCACGGCCTGCACCGGTGACGATGGCGACGCGGCCTTCACACATCTTGCTCATTGGGTTCTCCAGCATGGTTGAACGGACCGCATGAGGGTACCGGCAGGCATGTGGGGAACCAGAGTCGGCCGGGTCAGAGAATGTGGAACGAGTCCAGGTCCAGCGACCAGGGAGACAGGTTCTCGGGCCCGTTCTCGGTTACAAGCACCTGGTTCTCCAACTTGATTCCCTGTCCGCCGGCATAGGGCCCTACGTAGGACTCGACGGTCAGGACCATGCCGGCCTCAAGCACGCCGTCGTAGCCGCCAGCCTCCCAGTCCTCGGGGAACTTGATGTCAGGCCATTCGTCGCACTGGCCGACCCCGTGGTACAGACAGGAGTAGTGCCTGTACTCGTCGACAGGTGGCATCCAGGCCCCGTGTACCAGTTCATGGAAGGTGCGACCAGGTGTGAGGAGGTCGGTGTTGCGGGTGATCTGTTCGACGGCCAGTTCATGAACGTGTCGTTGTTGCGCGGTGGGGTCCGCATCACCACAGATCCAGGTACGCGAGATGTCGGTCATCATCCCGTAGGCGCCTATCAGATCGGTGTCGAAGGCCACGAAGTCGCCGTTCTCTATCACGCGGCTGCTGCACTCCTGGAACCATGGGTTGGTTCGTGGCCCCGACACGAGCAGGCGGCACTCCATCCACTCGCCGCCCCGAGCCAGCATCTCCGCCCAGAGCACGGCCCAGAGTGCCTGTTCCGTCATGCCTGGTTCCATGGCCTCGAACATCCTCAGGCACGAGATCCGGGTGGCCTCCACCGAACAGCGCATGGCGGCGATCTCATCGGGGCCCTTGATGGCCCGTGCCCGCTCCATCACTGCCATTCCGTCGGTGAGCACCAGGCCCTCGGTGACCAGGGCCGAGTAGCCGGCTGGTGGGATCACGTCGACCGCCAGCCGGTTGTTGCCGCCACCGTGGGTGCGGACCAGGTTGGCGATCTCGGCTGCGAACCTCGCAGCGCGCTCGTCCACCCGGGTACCGGCCGGAAAGTAGGTGAAGGTGGTTGTCGGACGAACCTCATCGATCAACGGGTTGTGGGCTGACAGGAACTCGCATGCCTGGTAGTCGAACAGGATCAGCGGGCCATTCGTGGCAACGAATGCCCAGCGGGCATGGTTGTGGGTGAACCACATCTGCATGTTCGGCGAGTTGGTGGCATACATCTGGTTAAGCGGGTCAAACAGGAGCACGCCGGCCACGTCCTCGACCGCCAGCCTCTCCTGGATACGAGCAAGGCGGTAGCGCTGCATCGCGTCCAGGTCCGGGAGTTCCAGCCCGACAGCAGCCCACTCGGAGACGGCCGGCTCGCCCGGCCCCATGACGTTGCGGTTGCCGATCGTCGCTGCACGCTGAACCAGGGGATCGTTGAGGTCCTCTGGCTTCGTTCCGGGTGCACCCATGGTGGTCTTCCTTTCCTCAGGAGCGCATCCGCGTTCCGGCCGGGTCAAACAGCGGTTCGCTCTGGCGGGTTGCCGTCATTCGGGTTCCGACAAGTTCGATCTCAAAGCCGGTGTCGGTGTCGGCGAGGTGGGCAGGTACGTAGCCGAGGGCGCAGGAGGCTCGCGACCAGTGTGCATAGCCACCGGAGGTGACCCAGCCAACGACCTCGCCGTCGTGCCAGATGGGTTCATTGCCGATCACGTCGGCGTCATCCACGTCGACTGTGAACGCGGTGAGCAGGCGGTCCGGACCGGCCCTGTGTGAGGAGGCGGCGGCTTCCCGACCTATGAAGTCGTCCTTGTCGAGCTTCACGAACCTGTCCATGCGGGCTTCCCAGGGTGTGTAGATGGGTCGGTACTCGGTGGCCCAGCCACCGAAGTTCTTGTCGAAGCGCATGCTGTTGAGTGCGTTCAGGCCGAACAGGCGGAGGTCGTGTTCAGCGCCTGCTTCCATGAGCATGTCGAACAACCCGGCCTGCAGTGATGCCGGTACCCAGATCTCGTAGCCCAGGTCGGCGGTGAAGGTGATGCGGCCGACGAGTGCCTGGATCATTCCGAGCGACATCGGACGGATGTCGAGGAACCTGAACGCATCGCCGGACACGTCCTGTTCGGCGACTGCTGCCAGAAGGTCGCGTGAGGCGGGCCCTGCAATGGAGAGGCCCGTCAGTTCGTGGCCCAGCGACCTGTAGATGGCACCGTCGCCGAAGTCGTCCAGGTTCTCCCTGAACCAACGCTCGTGGTACCCGTCGGCAATCCCCGAACCCAGTACCAGGAACCGCTCGTCGTCCCCGAGGGTGGTGGGAAGTGCTGCAACGGTAAAGTCGCCGATGAGCATTCCCTGGTGGTTCAACATCGGGGTCAGCGCCATGCGGCCCTCGGCGGGGATGCGGTTGGCCATCATCCGGTCCAGGAAGGCCCGTGCATCGGGGCCGGTGAACTCGTGCTTGGCGAAGCCGGTAGTCTCGATCATGCCGACGCCCTCGCGTACGGCCCTTACCTCGTCGGCGACCACGTCAAAGGCGTTGGAGCGTCGGAAGGTGACGTCCTCGACCGGTTCCTCTCCGGGCCTCTGGAACCACATGGCCGTTTCCAGGCCGTAGTAGGCGCCCCACACGGCGTTGGCGTCGGTGAGGCGACCGTGGATGGGGGAGGTGAACAGCGGGCGACCGGCGGGTAGTTCCTCGTTGGGGAAGGAGATGCGGAAGCGACGGCTGTAGTTCTCCTGAACCTTGGCACGCGTGTAGGCGGGTGTGGTCCAGTCGCCGTAGCGGGCCACGTCCATTCCCCAGACGTCGAAGCCCGGGTCGCCGGTTGTCATCCAGTTGGCCATCGCCAGGCCAACACCGCCGCCCTGGCTGAGCCCGGCCATGACGCCACAGGCCACCCAGTGGCCGCGCTGGCCACGTATCGGCCCTATCAGCGGGTTTCCGTCGGAGGCGAAAGTGAACGGCCCGTTGATGACCTGCTTGATTCCGACCTCGTTGAAGATGGGGAAGTGGGCGAAGCCCACCTCTAGTGAGGGTGCGATCCGGTCAAGGTCGGGCGAGAGCAGTTGGGAGCCAAAGTCCCACGGGGTCTCCCTGGTCTGCCACGGCACACCTGCCTGTTCGTAGGTGCCCAGCAGGAGGCCGCCACCCTCGGCCCTGATGTAGATCTCGCCACCGAAGTCGACGGCGCCCCGGCCGTGCCCGTCGGTCGCATCAAGCCACGGCCTCAACTCGGGGATCTCCTCGGTCAGCAGGTACTGGTGTTCCATTGCCAGAATCGGTAGTTCGATTCCGCACATGCGTCCGACCTCGCGGGCCCAGAGGCCTCCGCAGTTCACGATGTGTTCAGTGTTGATTGTTCCTTGCTCGGTGACGACCTCCCAGGTGCCATCGGCCCGCTGGACGATGTTCTCGGCCCATGTGTTGCGGTAGACCTCGGCACCGGCCATGCGCGCACACGTCGCATATGCATGCGTCACTCCGGACGGGTCCACATGGCCGCCCACAGGGTCGAACATCGCTCCCACGAAGTGCTGTTCCTCCATGAATGGCACGTGTTCCTTGGCCTCGGCCACCGAGACCAACTCGGTGTCCATCCCCAGGTAGCGGCTGCGGGCGTGGACCATCTTGAGCCAGTCCATGCGCTCCTCGGTCTCGGCCAGCATCAACTCACCGGTCAGGTGGATTCCGCATGGTTGCCCTGAGGCCTCCTCGAGGTCCTTGTAGAGCTGGATCGTGTAGCGCTGTAGGGCCGCCACGTTGGGGTCGCCGTTGATTGTGTGCATGCCGCCGGCCGCATGCCAGGTCGACCCGGCGGTCAGTTCCTTGCGTTCCACGAGCACAACGTCGGTCCAGCCGGCCTTGGTCAGGTGGTAGAGCACGCTGCACCCGACGACCCCGCCACCGATTACCACCACCTGCGCCTGCTGCTTCATCTATCGGGCTCCTTGTGGATTCGTGTTGCTCAGTAGTCGGTCTCTATGCCGCCGTCGGCTATCCGCTGGGCGACAAACTCGTCGAGTTCAGCACGAACGGAGGCGTCCATGGGCGGCTCCTCGTGGGCGTCGAGGAGCTCCCGGGCCAGTATCTCTGCCCGCTGGTGGGCCTCGATGCGGCCGTTCTCTTCCCAGCTCTCGAAGTTGCGCCAGTCCGAGACCATCGGAGCGAAGTGCTCGGTTGTGTAGCGCTCCCGGGTGTGAGAGGTGCCAAAGAAGTGTCCGGCCGGCCCAACCTCGGCGATCGCCTCGACAGCCAGCGAGGCGTCGTCAACGGTGATTGGCTTCAGCATGGTCGCCACCATGTTGAGGTTGTCGGCGTCGATGACCATCTTCTCGTAGGAGGTGAGCAGGCCGCCCTCCAGCCAGCCGGCCCCGTGGAGGAGCAGGTTGACGCCGCCCATGACCGCACCCCACAGGGAGAACACGCTCTCGTAGGCCGCCTGGGCGTCGACGCTGTTCGAGGCGTTCACGTTCGATGACCGGTAGGGCAGCCCGTAGCGTCGGGCCAGCTGACCACCGATAAGGCATGCCTGCCAGTACTCGGGGGTACCGAATGCCGGGGCACCTGAGCGCATGTCTACGTTGGAGGTGAAGCCTCCGTAGATCACCGGGGTCCCCGGCCTGACGACCTGCGTGTAGGCGATGCCGGCGAGGGCCTCGGCGTTCTGGAGCACCAGTGCACCGGCAACGGTTATCGGCGCCATTGCACCGGCCAGGGTGAACGGTGTTATCACGATCACCTGGTTCCTGGCCGACATCTCCTGGATGCCGTGGAGCATGACCGTGTCGTAGCGCAGCGGTGTGCTGGCGTTGATCACCGAGATGATCGATGCCTGCTCGTCGATGGTGGCCTCGTCGATTCCCCGTGCGATGCGGGTCATCTCAATGGCATCGAGGTTTCGCTGCCTGCTGAGGCTGTAGACAAACGGTGGTTTGTCGGAGAGCGTCAACATGTCGTGTGTGGCGTGCAGGTGGCGCACCGAGGGGTGCAGGTCCATCGGTTCCACTGGGTAGCCGGCCGAGGTGTGGATGATGTTGAGTACCTGCCCCAGTTTGATCAGGTTGCGGTAGTCATCGCGGTTCCCGTCGCGCCGGTCGCGGCCCAGACCGGTCACGAACGGTGGGCTGGCCACAGAGGTGTTGGTGATGAAGTTCCCGCCCATGGTCAGGTTCCGCTCGGGGCGCAGCCCGTGGAGCGTGAACTCTGCTGGAGCTGTGTCGATCAGGCTGAGGATCAGGTCGGGATCGAAGCGGACCCTGTCCCCGTCAACCTCGGCACCTGTTTCGGAGAGCTGGTGTCTGGCTGTCTCGTCAAGGAAGTCGATGCCGGTCTCGGACAGAACCCGCAGGGACGCCTGGTGGATCGACTCCAACTCGTCGTCGGAAACGGCCCTTATCGGGTCGAGCCGCATCCTCGGCTGTTCGAATGGTGGCTGGTCGGCGGCCACGTTTCGGGTTCGGGGCCGGTTGCTCAGGCGGCCCCTTTGCTCGCTCATGAGGGTAGGTCCTCTGAGGTCGGCTGAGGGTCAAGGGCCGGGGTCAGGTGCAGCTCGTCACCCTCGTAGGGGTGGGCCCGGGCGACGTCCTCGTTCAGCACCACGCCCAACCCGGGGTCGCCGGACGGGATGACCATTCCGTCCTCCCACCTGATCGGCGTCTCCAGCAGGTCGGCGTGGAAGCCACCCCAGTCGTCGATTGACTCCAGGATCAGGAAATTGGGTGAACAGGCTGCCAGTGCGATGTTCGCTGCCGCTACGACGGGTCCGCAGTAGCAGTGGGGAGCGAGCAGGGCCTGGTGCACCTCGGCCATCGAGGCGATCTTCTTGCCCTGGAGGATGCCGCCGCTCCTACCCAGGTTGGGTTGGAGGATCGATGCCGCCCCGGCCCGGAGGACGGCTGCGAACTCGCCTGCGGTCGTGAGCCGTTCACCAGTGGCGACGGGGATCGTGGTTCCGGATGCCACCCTCGCCATGCCGTCGACGTCATCGGGTGGGACGGGTTCCTCGAACCAGAGTGGGTCATAGGCCTCGAGACGCCGGGCCATGCGCAGCGCACCTGACGGGGTGAACTGTCCGTGGGTGCCGAACAGCAGGTCGGCCCTGTCCCCGACGGCATCCCTGATGGCCGCCGTGTAGCGCTCTGACAGGTTGAGGCGCTCGAGGGAGGGCTGGCGGCCGTCGAACACCGTGTAGGGCCCCGCCGGATCGAACTTCACGGCTGTGAAGCCCCGCTCCACTTCTCGAACAGCCTGCTCTGCCGCCAGTACGGGATCGGTGTAGACGTTGGGCCCGTCCCTGGGTGCGTAGGCATCGGCATCCTGCGGGTACAGGTAGGTGTAGGAGCGGAGGCCCTCATGAACCCGCCCACCCAGGAGGTCATAGACCGGCCGGCTGGTCTCCTTGCCGATGATGTCCCAACAGGCCATCTCGAGAGCGCTGATCACCCCGCACAACGTCGGATCAGGTCGTAGCGAGTAGCCGCTTCCGATCGCCCGACGCCAGAAGGACTCCACGTTGAACGGGGTTTCACCCACCAGGTGACGCTGGGCGACGTCCTCGATCATCTCAGCGACGATGTGGGGAGCGACCGTAGCCACGTACGCCTCGCCGACACCCTTGACGCCACCGTCGGTGGTGAGCGTCACAAAGATGAAGTAACGGCCACCATGATGTGGCGGTGGGTTGCCGACAACGAAGGTCTCCACGTCGACGACCTTCATCCGGTGGCCTCCTCCAAGCGGTCGGTGTGGTCAAAGACGACGACCGTTCGGATTACCTCGCCGCTACGCGCTTCGGCGAATGCTGTGTCGATGTCGTTGAGGGGGTGTGTCGAGGTGACCATGCCGTCCAGGTCCAGGCGGCCGGCCAGGTACTGGTCGACCAGGCGGGGGACGTCCTCAGCCAGGCGGGCGGTGCCCATCTTGGAACCCAGGATCTTCTGGTTTGAAATGGCCAGAACACCCGGGTCAATGTTGACGGTCACCCCCTCGGCTGGAATCCCCACGAGCACCAGGGACCCCATCCGGTCGAGCAGGCTGGCTGCACCGGTGAAGGCCCCCGGTGCTGCTGTTGTCACGAACACGTGGTCTGCCAGGCGACCACCGGTCGCCTCGACCAGAAGGTCGGCGATCCCGTCAGGCCCCGTGGCTTGCGTGGCACCGAACCTCAGGGCCGCCTCCTGCTTGGCCACCAGGGGGTCGACGGCGATGATCGGATCGGCACCGGCGAGCCGGGACCCCTGAACAACGCTCAGGCCGACTCCTCCGCATCCGATGACGACGACAGCGTCCTCACTACCGACCTGGGCCGTGTTCGTGACAGCCCCGACCCCTGTGAGGACCCCACAACCCAGGAGGGCTGCCACCTCGGCTGGGACACTGTGTTCGAACGTCACCACCTGGGAACGGTGGACGACCACCTGGTCGGCAAATGCTGCAGTGCCCAGGCCGTGGGTAACCGGTTCACCGTTGAGGTCCGACAGCGGACTCCGATGTCGGAGGGCAAGGTCGCCGGTGCAGGCGACATCGTGGCCGCGTCGGCATGCCCGGCAGTCGCCGCATGCACGGATCAGCGAGACGACAACCCGGTCACCGACAGCGACGTTGTCGACGCTCTCGCCAAGTTCCACGACGCGGCCGGTTGCCTCGTGGCCAAGAACCACGGGAAAGTCGATCGACCAACCACCGTCAAGGAACATGAGGTCCGAGTGGCATACGGCGCAGGCGTCGATGGCGACACGCACCTCGTCGGTACCGGGTGCAGCCAGGAGGAGTTCCTCGATTGACGTGGCCATGCCGATGCCACGACTCACTGCTGCACGAACCGTTACGCCACCGTTCCCTGACATGGCGCGCACGCTAGTCAACGGTGGGTCATCCGGATGGCGGTAACGGGCTCAGCCAAGCGCGATCTCGGCTACCTGACGAAGGTCGTCGGGGCTGCGGGTGGAGACGTTGAGCATCGTGACAGGGCTGTCCTCCCACGCCTGCATGCGGTCACGGATCCGCTCAGATGGCCCGACAAGGCTGATTTCGTCGGCGAACTCGGTGGGAACCGCCGCGACAGCCTCCTCACGCTTCCCCGCCAGGAACAGGTCCTGGATGCGGAGGGCCTCCTCTTCGAAGCCCATTCTTGCCATCAGCCGTGTGTGGTAGTTCTGGCCCTTGGCTCCCATGCCGCCTATGTACAAAGCGATGTTGGTCTTCACCGGGATGAGCCCTGCCTCGACGTCATCGGTCACCTGGAGAACTACGTAGACAGCGATCTCAAAA
>FUWD013229159.1_pt1 | contig 14723 bp, 18 predicted proteins | sample 1063281 | NCBI WGS metagenome assembly FUWD01 (sample SAMEA79048168, study PRJEB19326) | metagenome | biome: marine | reverse complement strand
ATAAATTATAGTTTTTAATTAAAATAATCCGTTATTATGATGTTTTTATCAATAAAATATAAAAATGCTAAAATTATATATTTATATAATTTTAAAAAATAAACGTTTTTAAAACGTTTTATTTTTAATTAATAAACAGAAATCAGTAATACATTTTTTAGTTAAAAAATATATTTTACACTGACCAGTAAGAACGTTTTTTTTTATACTAATAAGGTTTACCATTTTATTTTATATTTTATTTTTATATTTTATTTTTATATTTATTTATTTTATATTTATTTTATTTTTTTTATAAGTTTTTATAAATTTGTATAGTTTTTATAAATTTGTATAGTTTTTGAGTTGGGAGTGTGGATTTATACAATATGATTATCAAAAATAATTTATAGTTATGATGTTTTTATCAATAAAATATATCAATTCTATATTTATATTTTTATTTTTAATTAAAAAACAGAAATCAGTAATACGTTTTATTTATTTTACCAGATAGTTTAAAATGGTTTAAAATCTCATGAGAATTTAATCAACAAATAATTTTACCAGATAGTTTAATATTTCTTAATATATCAGGAGAATATAATCAACTAATTATATTACCAGATAGTTTAAAATGGCTTCAAATCTCAGAAGAATTTAATCAACAAAAAACTAAAATATACTATTAATCAATTCACCAATTAAATTGCTAAATAGGTTGTTGGGGATTAAAATCTTAGAAGAATTTATACAACCATTCAAGTCACCATAAATATTCTACCAGATAATTTAGAAGAACTTTATATAGTATTTTAATCCTAACAAATATATATATTTATAAAAATTAATTTAATAGCTAATAATACCTTATTAAGAATATAAAAATGATTTAAATAATTATAAATAATTATAAATAATTATGAACTCAGTAACATTATATATAAATAAACATATAATTGTTCTTTATGATAAACTAATTAAATTTGTAAGTAATAAAGAATCTAATCTAATAGAACTTCATATATCAGGAGAATTTATAGAATCAAATATTCTACGAGATAGTATAAGAGAACTTAAAATCTCAGGATAATTTAATCAACCAATTATATTACCAGATAATCTTGATTATCTTTGGGTTGGTGAAGAATTTAATCAACCAATAATTTTATCAAATAGTTTAATGTTTTTTCATATATTAGGTAAATTTAATCAACCAATTCTTTTAAAAAATAGGTTGGTATCTTTTGAAATCTCAGGAGAATTTAATCAACCAATAATATTACCAGATAGTTTGAGATTGCTTCAGATATCAGGAGAATTTAATAAACCTTATTGTTTTGAGTGAAATAGACGTTGAAATATGCATTAAAATATAGATTGAAATTGAAGGTTAAATATATAATAAAAAATGAAATATTTATTATATATACTTTGCTTCAATAATAAGTATGCTAAAGTCAAATATAGAAGAACACGATTTTAATATTAATATATCAGATATAGAAACAATAGTAGTAAATCTAAATAAAGAAACTGGATATCTTAGAATTATAGATAATTTAAATCCAATAACAAGAATACGAACACCTTTAGTGTATCTTCAAATCTCAGGAGAATATAATCAACCAATAATATTACCAGATAGTTTGGAATGGCTTCAAATCTCAGGAGAATATAATCAACCAATTATATTATCAGATAGTTTAATATGGCTTAAAATCTTAGAAAAATTTAATCAATCAATAACATTACCAGATAGTTTGCAATGGTTTAAAATCTCTGGAGAATTTAATCAACCAATAATATTACCAACTCGTTTGAAATGGTTTTATATCTTAGGAAAATTTAATCAAACAATTATTTTACCAGATAAGTTGGAACGGTTTCAAATCTCAGGAGAATTTAATCAACCAATAATATTACCAGATAGTTTATCAAAGCTTAGAATATCAGGAGAATATAATCAACCAATAATATTACCAGATAATCTAAGTGATCTTGAAATCTTAGGAGAATTTAATCAACCAATTATATTACCATATAGTTTAGTATGGCTTAATATATCAGGAGAATATAATCAACAAATCATTTTACCAGATAATATGAATATCACTTTAGATGATGAATCTTCAATTATGAATCCAAATTGATAATTATATACTCTATTTAAAAATATTAGGAACTTAATATATATTTATTAAACTCACATATACATTTTAGATTAAACACACATATATATTTTATAAACCTATATAAAAAAATGAAATATTTATATTATATACTTTGTTACAATTATAAATATGCTAACGTCAAATATAGAAGAATATGATATTGATATTAAAATTAATATATCAGAAAAACAAATAATAGTAGTAAATCTAAATAAAGAAACTGGATATCTTAGAATTATAGATAATTTAAATCCAATATCAGAAGAATCAAACCCTTTATATTCTCTTCAAATTTGTAAAAAATATAATCAATCAATAATATTACCAGATAGTCTGAATATTCTTGATATTTATGGAGAATTTAATCGACCAGTTATATTACCAGATAATCTAATATATCTTCAAATCTCAGGAGAATTTAATAAACCAATAATATTACCAGATAATCTAAAATATCTTAAAATCTCAGGAGAATTTAATGAACCAATTATTTTTCCAGATAGTTTGGAACGGCTTGAAATCTCAGGAGAATTTAAACAACCTATTATATTGCCAGATAATATAAAAAATCTTAAAATCTTAGGAGAATTTAATCAACCAATAATATTACCAGATAGTTTAGTATTTCTTCAAATCTCAGGAGAATTTAATCAACCAATAATATTACCAGATAGTTTAGAATGGTTTCATATATTAGGTAAATTTAACCAACCAATTATTATACCAAATAGGTTGAGAATGCTTAATATCTCAGGAGAATTTAATCAACCAATTATATTGCCAGATAGTTTAGAATGGCTTACAATCTCAGGAGAATTTAATGAACCAATAATATTACCAGATAGATTGACAAGTCTTGAAATCTCAGGAGAATATAATCAACCAATAATATTACCAACTCGTTTGAAATGGTTTTATATCTTCGGAAAATTTAATCAAACAATTATTTTACCAGATAGGTTGGAACGGTTTAAAATCTCAGGAGAATTTAATCAACCAATTATTTTACCAGATAATCTAAGAAATCTTTATATTAGTGGTAATTTTAATCAATCAATTACTATACCAGATAATAATCTAATAAATTTTTATATAGACGATGAGTGTAAAATACGTTAGAATATGCATAGAAATATAGATTGAAATAGAAGGTTATAAAGTATATATAATAAAAATGAAATATTTATAATATATACTTTGTTTCAATTATAAGTATGCTAACGTCAAATATAGAAGAACATGATATTGATATTAAAATTAATATATCAGAACAACAAACAATAGTAGTAAATCTAAGTAAAAAAACTGGATATCTTACAATTATAGATAATTTTAATCCAATATCAGGAGAATCAGAACCTTTATTGTCTCTTGAAATTTGTAAAGAATTTAATCAACCAATAATATTACCAGATAGTTTGAATATTCTTGATATTTATGGAGAATTTAATCGACCAGTTATATTACCAGATAATCTAATATATCTTCAAATCTCAGGAGAATTTAATAAACCAATAATATTACCAGATAATCTAAAATATCTTAAAATCTCAGGAGAATTTAATGAACCAATTATTTTTCCAGATAGTTTGGAACGGCTTGAAATCTCAGGAGAATATAATCAACCAATTATTTTACCGGATAGTTTGACATATCTTTATATCTTAGGAGAATATAATCAACCAATTATTTTACCAGATAGACTAGTTGGGCTTAAAATCTCAGGAGAATTTAATCAACCAATTATTATACCAGATAGTTTGACAGAATTTATTATATCAGGAGAATTTAACCAACTAATTATTTTACCAGATAGTTTGGAATGGCTTAAAATCTCAGGAGAATATAATCAACTAATAATATTACCAGAGAGTTTGAAATGGCTTTATATCTCAGGAGAATTTAATCAACCAATTATATTACCAACCATATTGACAAGGCTTGAAATCTCAGGAGAATTTAATCAACCAATTATTATACCAGACAGATTGACTAGGCTTAAAATCTCAGGAGAATTTAATCAACCAAATAATCTTACCGGATAATCTACTAGTTATTTATATTGACACGGAGAGTAATATATGAAATATAGATTGAAATTGAAGGTTAAAGTATATATAATAAAAAATGAAATATTTATTATATATACTTTGTTTCAATTATAAATATGCTAAAGTCAAAAATAGAAGAACATGATATTAATATTAATATTAATATATCAGATAAAGAAACAATAGTAGTAAATCTAAATAAAGAAACTGGATATCTTAGAATTATAGATAATTTAAATTCAATAACTGGAGAATCAAAACCTCTAATTTATCTTGTAATCTCAGGAGAATATAATCAACCAATAATATTACCAGATAGTTTGGAATGGCTTGAAATCTCAGGAGAATTTAATCAACCAATTATATTATCAGATAGTTTAATATGGCTTAAAATCTTAGAAAAATTTAATCAATCAATAACATTACCAGATAGTTTGAGATGGTTTAAAATCTCTGGAGAATTTAACCAATCAATAATATTACCAGATAATCTATCACAGCTTATTATCTCAGGAGAATATAATCAACCAATAATATTACCAGATAGTTTAACATTTCTTGACATTTCAGGAGAATTTAATCAATCAATAATATTACCAGATAGTTTAAAATGGTTTTGTATCTTAGGAGAATATAATCAACCAATAATATTACCAGATAATCTGAATTATCTTGATATCTCAGGAGAATTTAATCAACCAATAATATTGCCAGATAGATTGAGAGGGCTTAAAATCTTAGGAGAATATAATCAACCAATAATATTACCAGATAGTTTAGTAGGGCTTGAAATCTCAGGAGAATCTAATAAACTAATTTAATCGACCAATAATATTACGATATAATCTAACACATCTTAACATCTTGAAGGTTAAATATATATAATAAAAATGAAATATTTATTATATATACTTTTATTTAAATTATAAATATGCTAACGTCAAATATAGAAGAACACGATATTAATATAAATATATCAGAACAACAAACAATAGTAGTAAATCTAAATAAAGTAACTGGATATCTTACAATTATAGATAATTTAAATCGAATAACAGAAGAATCAAAACCTTTATATTCTCTTCAACTTTGCCAAGATTTTAATCAACTAATTATTATACCAGATAGGCTATTAGAACTTAAAATCTCAGGAGAATTTAATCAACCAATAATATTACCAGATAGTTTAAAATGGTTTCAAATCTTAGGAGAATTTAATCAACCAATTATTTTACCAGACAGATTGAGATATCTTAAAATCTCAGGAGAATTTAATCAACCAATTATTTTACCAAATACACTAACATCACTTCATATCTCAGGAAAATTTAATCAACCAATTATTATACCAAATAGGTTGAGAATGCTTAATATCTCAGGAGAATTTAATCAACCAATTATTTTACCGTATAGTTTGGAATATTTTTATATCTCAGGAGAATATAATCAACCAATTATTTTACCAGATTATTTATTTGAATTTAAAATCTCAGGAGAATTAAAAAAATAAAATATTTATTTATACAACCCATTCAAGCCGCCAGATAGATTCTTCAAGATAATTTAGAGGAACTTTATATAGTATTTTAATCCTAACAAATATATATATTTATAAAAATTAATTAAATAGCTAATAATTCCTTATTAAGAATATAAAAAAGATTTATAAAAGATTTAAAAATGATTTAAAAATGATTTAAAAATGATTTAAAAATGATTTAAAAATGATTTAAAAATGATTTAAAAATGATTTATGCAATATATAATTATGAACTCAGTAACATTATATATAAATAAACATATAATTGCTCTTTATGATAAATTAATTAAATTTGTAAATAATAAAGAATCTAATCCAACAGAACTTCATATATCAGGAGAATTTAATCAACCAATTATTATACCAAATAGTTTGAGACAGCTTGATATATCAGGAGAATTTAATCAACCAATTATTTTACCTGATAGGTTGATACGTCTTAACATCTCGGGTGAATATAATCAACCAATTATTTTACCAGACATATTGAGATATGTTGAAATCTCAGGAGAATTTAATCAACCAATTATTTTACCAAATACACTAAAATCACTTCATATCTCAGGAAAATTTAATCAACCAATTATTATACCAAATAGGTTGAGAATGCTTCATATCTCAGGAGAATTTAATCAACCAATTATTTTACCGTATAGTTTGGAATATTTTTATATCTCAGGAGAATATAATCAACCAATTATTTTACTAGATCATTTATTTGAATTTGAAATCTCAGGAGAATTAAAAAAATAAAATATTTATTTATACAACCCATTCAAGCCGCCAGATAGATTCTTCAAGATAATTTAGAGGAACTTTATATAGTATTTTAATCCTAACAAATATATATATTTATAAAAATTAATTAAATAGCTATTAATTTCTTATTAAGAATATAAAAATGATTTTTAAATGATTTAAATGATTTAAAAATGATTTAAAAATGATTTAAAAATGATTTAAAATTGATTTAAAAATGATTTAAAATTGATTTAAAAATGATTTTTAAATGATTTAAAAATGATTTATGCAATATATAATTATGAACTCTGTAACATTATATATAAATAAACATATAATTGCTCTTTATGATAAATTAATTAAATTTGTAAATAATAAAGAATCTAATCCAACAGAACTTCATATATCAGGAGAATTTAATCAACCAATTATTATACCAAATAATATAACATTTATTTCAATCTCTGGCGAATTTAATCAAACAATTATTTTACCAGATAGTTTGATAGAGCTTAAAATCTCAGGAGAATATAATCAACCAATAATTTTACCAGATAGTTTAAAGATACTTAAAATCTTAGGAGAATTTAATCAACCAATAATATTACCAGATGGGTTGATATGTCTTGAAATCTCAGGAGAATATAATCAACCAATTATTTTACCAGATAGTTTAAGATTTTTACATATATTAGGTAAATTTAATCAACCAATTATTTTAAAAAATAGTTTGATATCTTTTGAAATCTCCGGAGAATTTAATCAACCAATTATTTTACCAGATAGGCTGTTAGAGCTTCAGATATCAGGAGAATTTAATCAACCAATTATTTTACCAGATAGTTTGGTATCGTTTAATATCTCAGGAGAATTAAAAAAATAAAATATTTATTTATACAACCATTCAAGTCACCATAAATATTCTACCAGATAATTTAGAAGAACTTTATATAGTATTTAACCAGATAGTTTGGAATGGCTTCAAATCTTAGGAGAATATAGTTAACCAATTATTTTACCTGATGATTTGATATCGTTTGAAATCTCAGGAGAATATAATCAACAAATCATTTTACCAGATAATATGTATATCACTTTAGATGATGAATCTTCAATTATGAATCCAAATTGATAATTATATACTCTATTTAAAAATATTAGGAACTTAATATATATTTATTAAACTCACATATACATTTTAGATTAAACACACATATATATTTTATAAACCTATATAATAAAAATGAAATATTTATATTATATACTTTTGTATCAATTATAAGTATGTTAGCGTCAAATATTAAAGAATATGATATTAATATTAATATTAATATATCAGAACAACAAACAATAGTAGTAAATCTAAATAAAGAAACTGGATATCTTAGAATTATAGATAATTTAAATCCAATATCAGGAGAATCAAACCCTTTATTGTCTCTTGAAATTTGTAAAGAATTTAATCAACCAATAATATTACCAGATAGTTTAGGATGTCTTAAAATCTCAGGAGAATTTAATCAACCAATAATTTTACCAGATAGTTTGGATGATCTTAGTATCTACGGAGAATTTAATCAACCAATTATTTTACCTGATAGGTTGATACGTCTTAAAATCTCAGGAGAATTTAATCAACCAATTATTATATCAGATAATTTGATATTTTTTGAAATTTCAGGAGAATTTAATCAACCAATAATTTTACCAAATAATCTATTAAATTTTAATATTGACGCTGAGAGTAAAATACGTTAGAATATGCATAGAAATATAGATAGAAATATAGATTGAAATATGCATTAAAATATAGATTGAAATTGAAGGTTAAATATATATAATAAAAATGAAATATTTATTATATATACTTTGTATCAATTATAAGTATGCTAAAGTCAAATATAGAAGAACATGATATTAATATTAATATATCAGTACAACAAACAATTGTGGTAAATCTAAATAAAAAAACTGGATATCTTAGAATTATAGATAATTTAAATCCAATAACAGGAGAATCAATACCTCTATTTTCTCTTAAAATTTGTAAAAAATATAATCAACCAATTATATTACCAGATAGTCTGAATATTCTTGATATTGATGGAGAATTTAATCGACCAGTTATATTACCAGATAATCTAATAGATCTTGAAATTTGTGGAGAATTTAATCAACCAATTATATTACCAGATAGTTTGACTGTGCTTATAATCTCAGGAAAATTTAATCAACCTATTATTTTACCAGATAATCTAACAGAATTTAATCAACCAATTATATTGCCATATAATCTAAAACATCTTGAAATCTCAGGAGAATTTAATCAACCAATTATTATACCAGATAGATTAACGGATCTTTATATTGATGATGAGAGAAATATAGATTGAAAATGAAGGATAACGTATATATAATAAAAATAAAATATTTATTATATATACTTTATTTCAATAATAAGTATGCTAACGTCAAATATAGAAACACATGATATTAATATTAATATATCAAATACACAAACAATAGTAGTAAATCTAAATAAAGAAACTGGATATCTTATAATTATAGATAATTTAAATCGAATAACAGGAGAATCAAACCCATTATTTGCTCTTGAAATTTGTAAAGAATTTAATCAACCAATTATATTACCAGATAGTTTGGTAAGGCTTAAAATCTCAGGAGAATTTAATCAACCAATAATATTACCAGATAGTTTGGAGTTGCTTAAAATCTCAGGAGAATTTAATCAACCAATTACTATACCATATAGTTTAAAAACTTTTGATATTTCAGGAGAATTTAATCAACCAATAATATTACCAGATAGTTTAAAAACTTTGATATTTCAGGAGAATTTAATCAACCAATAATATTACCAGATAGTTTGCAATGTTTTTATATCTCAGGAGAATTTAACCAACCAATTATATTACCAGATAATCTATTACATCTTAATATCTCAGGAGAATATAATCAACCAATAATATTACCAGATAGTTTGATATATCTTAAAATCTCAGGAAAATTTAATCAACCAATTATTTTACCAGATAGTTTAAAATGGCTTAATATCTCAGGAGAATTTAATCAACTAATTATTTTACTGGATATTTTGAGATCTTTTTATATCTCAGGAGAATTTAACCAACCAATTATTTTACCGGATGGTTTGATATCTCTTTATATCTCAGGAAAATTTAACCAACCTATTATTTTACCGGATAGTTTGAAAGGGTTTAAAATCTTAGGAGAATTTAATCAACCAATAACTTTACCAGATAATCTAACATATCTTCATATTGATGATGAGGAGATTGAAAAATAGATTGAAAATGAAGGTTAAATATATATAATAAAAATGAAATATTTATATTATATACTTTTGTATCAATTATAAGTATGCTAACGTCAAATATAGAAGAACATGATATTAATATTAATATTAATATATCAGAAAAACAAAGAATAGTAGTAAATCTAAATAAAAAAACTGGATATCTTAGAATTATAGATAATTTAAATCCAATAACAGAAGAATCAAAACCTTTATTATCTCTTGAAATTTGTAAAAAATATAATCAACCAATTATTTTACCAGATAGACTGTTAGAACTTATTATCTCAGGAGAATTTAATCAACCAATTATATTACCAGATAATCTAACACATCTTTATATTAGTGGTGATTTTAATCAACCAATAATATTACCAGATAATCTGGAACAGATTTATATCTCAGGAGAATTTAATCAACCAATTATATTACCAGATAGTTTGACTGTGCTTCAAATCTCAGGAAAATTTAATCAACCTATTATTTTACTGGATAGTTTTTTATATATTTATATCTCAGGAGAATATAATCAACCAATAATATTACCAGATAGTTTGACAAGGCTTATTATAGATGGAGAGTTTAATCAATCAATTATATTACCAGATAGTTTGACAAGGCTTATTATAGATGGAGAGTTTAATCAATCAATTATATTACCAGATAGTTTATTATGGCTTCAAATCTCAGGAGAATTTAATCAACCAATTATTATACCAGACAGATTGACTACGCTTAAAATCTCAGGAGAATTTAATCAATCAATAATCTTACCGGATAATCTACTATTTATTTATATTGATGCGGCGAGTAATATATGAATTATAGATTGAAATATAAGGTTAAAGTATATATAATAAAAAATGAAATATTTATTATATATACTTTGCTTCAATTATAAGTATGCTAAAGTCAAATATAGAAGAACACGATATTAATATTAATATTAATATATCAGATATACAAACAATAGTAGTAAATCTAAATAAAGAAACTGGATATCTTACAATTATAGATAATTTAAATCCAATAACAAGAATACGAGCACCTTTAGTGTATCTTCAAATTTGTAAAGAATTTAATCAACCAATTATTTTACCTGATAGGTTGTTATGGCTTAAAATCTCAGGAGAATTTAATCAACCAATTATTATACCAGATGGACTATCAGAACTTAAAATCTCAGGAGAATTTAATCAACCAATTATTTTACCAGATGGACTATCAGAACTTGAAATCTTAGGAGAATTTAATCAATCAATTATATTACCAGATAGTTTGAGATATGTTAGTATTGGTGGTAATTTTAATAAACCAATTATTTTACCAGTTAGGATGTATGAAGTTAGAATCTTTGGAATATTTAATCAACAAATAATTTTATCAGATATTCTAAAATATCTTGTTATCTCAGGAGAATATAACCAACATATTATTTTACCGTATAGTTTGTTATATCTTGAAATCTTAGGAGAATATCACCAACCTATTATTTTACCAGATAGTTTGATATCGTTTAATATCTCAGGAGAATTTAAATACAACTAATTAATTCACTAGAAAGATTCTACAAGATAATTTAGAGGAACTTTATATAGTATTTTAATCCTAACAAATATATATATTTATAAAAATTAATTAAATAGCTAATAATTCCTTATTAAGAATATAAAAAAGATTTATAAAAGATTTAAAAAAGATTTATATAATAAATAATTATGAACTCAGTAACATTATATATAAATAAACATATAATTGCTCTTTTTTAATAAATTAATTAAATTTGTAAGTAATAAAGAATATAATCTAACAGAACTTCATATATCAGGAGAATTTATAGAATCAAATATTCTACCATATATTATAGGAAAATTTAATCAACCAATTATTTTACCATATAGTTTAGTATCGCTTAAAATCTCAGAAGAATTTAATAAACCAATAATATTACCAGATAGTTTGATATGGTTTACTATAGATGGAGAATTTAATCAACCAATTATTATACCAGATAGTTTAAGATATTTTCATATATTAGGTAAATTTAACCAACCAATTATTATACCAAATAGTTTGAGACAGCTTGAAATCTCAGGAGAATTTAATTAACCAATTATTTTACCGTATAGTTTGTTATATCTTGAAATCTCAGGTGATTGAAATCAACCAATTATACTACCTACAAATATTTCTAGTCTCAATTTTAAAGATAAAATATACATTAAATAAATATATCCTCAATAGAAGCATATAACTCATATATCATTAGTATATACTAACTCATATAAATATATATTCTCATACGAAGTATATATCTTATTTATTTTAGTATAAAAATTAATTAAATAGCTAATAATTCCTTATAAATTACATATATTACAACAAAATATTTATAATATTAGTATTTATCAAACGTAAAAAATTAAAAAAACTGATTTTATATATAATAAATACTTTATAATAATTAATTATGAATCCAGAAATAATTAAAAAAGAAAAAAAAATTAATATAACAGTTCAATCAGAAGCTGTAATATTATATGTAACTAAAAATACAGAAACTCTTGAAATTACAGGAAGTTTTGACCAAAATATTGAACCAGATAATAAATTAATTAAAATTGAAATTTATGAAGATTTTAATCAACCAATAATATTACCAGATAGTTTAACAAGGCTTAATATTTATGGTGAATTTAACCAACCAATTATTATACCAGATAGTTTGACACGTCTTAAAATCTCGGGTGAATATAATCAACCAATTATTTTACCAGATAGTTTGATAGAGCTTAAAATCTCAGGAGAATTTAATCAACCAATAATATTACCAGATAGTTTAAAATGGTTTCAAATCTTAGGAGAATTTAACCAACCAATTATATTACCAGATAGTTTAGAAGGACTTAGTATTAATGGTAATTTTAATCAACCTATTATTTTACCATATAATCTTATTAGACTTGACATTAATTTTTATGAATGTTCCTGTGGTAATTGTGATGATGGTAAAGGTAAATTTAATCAACCAATTATTTTACCAGATAATCTAACAGTTCTTGATATTTCAGGTGATTTTAATCAACCAATTATTTTACCAGATAGTTTAAAAAAGCTTAATATCTCAGGAGAATTTAATCAACCAATTACTTTACCAGATGGTATGGTATCTCTTAAAATCTACGGAGAATTTAATCAACCAATAATATTACCAGATAGTTTGACAGAGCTTAGAATCTTAGAAGTATTTAATCAACCAATTATTTTATCAGATATTTTAGAATCGCTTAAAATCTCAGGAGAATTTAATCAACCAATAATATTACCAGATAGTTTGATAGAGCTTTATATCTTCGGAAAATTTAATCAACCAATTATTTTACCAGATAGTTTGGAAAAGCTTCATATCTCCGGAGAATTTAATCAACCAACTATTTTACCAGATAATCTAATAGCTCTTGATATTAGTGGTGATTTTAACCAACCAATTATTTTACCAGATAGTTTGTCAGTTCTTAATATCCATGGATATTTCAATCAACCAATTACACTACCTACAAATATTACAAGTCTCGATTTTAAAAATAAAATATACATTAAATAAATTAGTTATATTGTAATATCCTCAGTAGAAACATATAACTCATATATCATTAGATCATACTAACCCAAATAAATATATATATCGTCAAGATAATCATATATCTTATTTATTTTAGTAAAAAAATTAATTAAATAGCTAATAATTCCTTATAAATTACATATATTACAACAAAATATTTATAATATTAGTATTTATCAAACGTAAAAAATTAAAAAAACTGATTTTATATATAATAAATACTTTATAATAATTAATTATGAATCCAGAAATAATTAAAAAAGAAAAAAAAATTAATATAACAGTTCAATCAGAAGCTGTAATATTATATGTAACTAAAAATACAGAAACTCTTGAAATTACAGGAAATTTCGACCAAACGATTGATTTAGATGATAAATTAATTAAAATTGAAATTTATGAAGAATTTAATCAGCCAATTATTTTACCAGATAGGTTGATAAGGCTTAATATTGATGGTGATTTTAATAAGCCAATTATTTTACCAGATAGTTTGTCGTTGCTTCGAATTAGTGGTAATTTTAATCAACCAATTATTTTATCAGACAGTTTGACAAGGCTTATTATCTCAGGGGAATTTAATCAACCAATAATTTTACCAGATAGTTTGACAGATCTTAAAATTTTCGGAGTATTTAATCAATTAATTATATTACCAGATAGTTTAGCAGAGCTTAAAATCTCAGGGGTATTTAATCAATCAATTATATTACCAGATAGGTTGTCATTGCTTCATATATCAGGAGAATTTAACCAACCAATTATTTTACCAGATAGTTTGACAGTGCTTATTATCTCAGGAGAATATAATGAACCAATTATTTTACCAGATAGTTTAACATTGCTTAAAATCTCAGGAGAATTCAATCAACCAATTATTTTACCTGATAGTTTGACACGGCTTAAAATCTTCGGGGAATTTAATCAACCAATTATTTTACCAGATAATCTAACAGATCTTGATATTGATGGTGATTTTAATCAACCAATTATTTTACCAGATAGTTTGAAAAAGCTTAATATCTCAGGTGATTTCAATCAACCAATTACACTACCTACAAATATTACAAGTCTCAATTTTAAAGATAAAATATACATTAAATAAATTAGATATATCACAATATATTCAGTAGAAGTATATAACATATATATCATTAGTATATACTAATCCAAATAAATATATATATATATCGTCAAGAGAATCATATATCTTATTTATTTTAGTAATAAAAATAATTAAATAGCTAATAATTCCTTAATAAATTACATAAATTACAAC
>FUWD013230544.1_pt1 | contig 14730 bp, 24 predicted proteins | sample 1063281 | NCBI WGS metagenome assembly FUWD01 (sample SAMEA79048168, study PRJEB19326) | metagenome | biome: marine | reverse complement strand
ATATGGAAGCATTAGATGGAGGAGATAGGCTAGTATACAATTAACAAGAAACAGGATTATGATATTCCAAGAAAAGTTATGATTTAGAAAGATATGAAGAATTAGAGAATTTACTTCAAAAAACTAAGTATTGGTCTGATATATCTACAATTGCAGATAAGAAATTAAAAGAATTACTTGATGAAAAAGATATTGATAATGATCTTAAAAAGAAGATTTTAGAAATAGTTCCAAGGAAAGATAGTATTAATTTATCAATAAGGAAGAAATAAGACATCTAAGGATATGAAAATAAGATAAAATCTTTGAAATTAGAGAAGGAGTATCTTAAAAATAGATTTGATATAAGGACTTGACGTGTTTTTTGATTTTAGTTATTATATTAATATATGGTTAAAAAAATAGATTTTAAAAATGTAATTTGGAAAGAAGGCAAGTATTACGTTGCTCAGTGTCTTAATGTTGATGTATCTAGTTTTTGGCAAAACCAAAAAAGAGGCTTTGGCTAATTTAGATGAAGCTTTAGAATTATATCTTGAAGATGTCAAAAATTCAGAAATAGTTAAAGTCGAGAGGCCAGAGTTAGTAAAATTATCTCTTCGTCATGCCTAAAATTTATTCATCTCGGTATATTATCAAAGTCCTTCAGGGCAAGGGCTTTATTTATATAGGACAGAAAGGTAGTCATGTAAAATTTCGTAAATCTGGCAAATCGAATTTAACAGTTATTGTTCCAGCTAATAGAAAAGAAATTCCATTTGGGACATTCAAATCAATTTTAAGGCAATCTAGTTTAATAAAAGAAGATTTTAAAAAATAAATAAAGATTTGGAGGGTTTGACAGGATAGTATTATTGTGCTATGCTGTTTTTAGTTCTTAATAGTTAAGAACTAGGGCAATCTCTTCCCTTAAAAGAGAATGTACTTTAATAGGAGGAAGAAAAATGAAAAAGATGATGTTAGTGGTACTGGTTGTTTTGGCAATTTCAATCGCTGGATCGGTGGTTGCAATCGCAGAAGAAAAACCAGCAGAGGCAGAATTTCAAAATGTCCTCATTGCGTTGGACAAACTGAAGAAGGGATGCCCATACTCATTCTCTGAGGAGCTGATTTTGAGCGACATGCTCAAGGAGCTAGTGAATGAATTCGAGATAAAAATTTCAAATCCTTCTTTATCAAAGAGGATAGCTTCTCAGTTCCTAACCATCAAGGCGAGAATAGAAGAAATTCTCGCCGGCCCCTGTTGTCAGACAACAAGGAGTTTCAAGGAAGTTCAGGAGATGCTTTTTGATCTCCAGAAGGACTTCAAGACTCCTTTTTATCGGAAATGGTGGGAGAAACCGGATTGGTAAAATCCTAACGTCAACCCAAAAGCGCTATCAAGCTAAAAACTTGCTCTAGTGCTTTTTCTTTTATAAATTTATGTTTTTTGATATAATAAAACCATGAAAGCATTGGAGATAAATAATTTAATTAAAGATTATGGGAATTTTAGAGCCTTGAAAGGCATTTCTTTTGAAGTGAATCAAGGTGAGATTTTTGGTTTGATTGGACCTAACGCAGCTGGTAAAACTACTGCTTTACGCATTATCTCCACCTTATTAAGAGTTACTTCTGGGAATGTGAAGGTATTTGATTATGATGTAGTTAAAGAGGCGAGTGAAGTTAGAAGAAAGATAAGTTATTTACCAGAAGAAGCTGGAGCCTATAAGAATTTATCTGGGAAGAATTATTTAGAATTTATTGCTGGATTTTATTCAGAAAATGGAAATGAAAAAAAAGAACTATTAAATAAAGGAATTGAATTAGCTAACCTTGGAGAGAAAATAAAGAATAAAGTTAATACATACAGTAAAGGAATGACTAGAAGACTATTAGTCGCTAGAGCTTTAATGATAAATCCTGAATTAGTAATTTTAGATGAACCAACTTCAGGTCTTGATGTAATAATTTCTCAAGAAGTTCGTGGAATTATTAAAGATTTTGTAAAACAAGGAACTACTGTTCTATTATCCTCACACAATATGTTAGAGGTTGATTTCTTATGCGATAGAATTGCTTTGATAAATAAAGGTGAAATTGTAGAAACTGGAACACCTCAAGGATTAAAAGAGAAATATAAGGCAAATAATATTGAAGAAGTATTTATTAATACTATAAAATGAAAAACTTTTTAAATATATTTAAGAAAGAAATAAGGGAATTGCTTACTAAACAATTATTAATTGGTTTAGTTTTTATGGTTGTTATGTTCATTGTTATGGGTAGTTTTATTGGTGGAATACAAGAAGAAGCAAAAGAACCCAAACCAGTAAATTTAGCAATTTTAGATTTAAATAAATCTGAGTATTCAGAAAATATTTTAAATAAACTAACAGAACAGAATAAATTAAAAATAGAATTAATTGAAGAAACAGATGTTCAAGAAGCAATAACTAAGGCAAAAGAAAAAGAAATGAAAGTTCTTTTAATAATCCCAGAAAATTTTGAAAAGGAAATTAAAGAAATGCAAGGAACAAATTTAAAAATTTATTCAATAATTGATGGATTTTCTTTAAAAGAAGCAATTTCAGGAGGGACTATTAATAGGACAATTAGTATTTTAAATAGAGAAATATCATTAGGTTTTATTCAAGAAGCTTTTCCTGGAAAGAATCCAATGAATGTAATAAATCCTTTGCAAATGGAAGAATTTGTAGTTATTAAGGGTAAAATATCTTCTGGAAGTCCAGGTATGGTTGAAGCTTTAGTTGTTTCTCAATTCTTAATAATACCAATTCTCTTAATGATGATGATCCTTTATGCTGGTGGAACAATAATGACTTCAATGGCCTTAGAAAAAGAGAATAAGACATTAGAAACCTTGTTGACCTTACCCGTAAAAAGAATATCAATTGTTATTGGTAAAATGGCTGGAGCAGCTACAGTTGCTCTAATGATGGCCGGTGTGTTTTTATTGGGCTTTAGATATTATATGTCATCGGTAGTGCCTAAAGTTCCTGGTGGAAGTGATCTGCTTGAATCTTTAGGATTAAATATGTCTCCTTCTTCATATATTTTATTAGGAATCTCTTTATTCTTAGCAATTTTAATCGCTTTAACATTGTGTATGATTTTAGGAATATTTGCTCAAGATACTAAAAGTGTTCAAATTATGAATATGCCTATTGTCTTATTAGTAATGATTCCTTTATTTATACTAATGTTTAAAGATGTTGAATCTCTTTCTTTTGCAATGAAAGTATTTTTATACGCTATACCATTCTCTCATCCAATTATTGCCTCCAAAGCCCTTATTTTTGATAATTATTTTATTGTTTTTATGGGAATGACCTATATGGTTGTTTTTGCTATAGCTTTGATGGTTATAGCGATTAAATTATTTAATACAGATAAGATTTTAACAGCAAAATTTTCAGTAAAAATGTTTAAGAGGAAATAAAAGATTTTGAGGAGGTATAATGAACTTTTCAAGGAATGTTAAAATATTAATAGTTTTTGTTTTAATAATTGTTATTGGGTTAACTCTTATCATTTGTTTTAAAGGAGAAGAACCAGTTTTTAAAGTAACTAAAGTTATTGATGGAGATACAATTGTTTTAGAAAACGGGGAAGTAGTTAGATATATTGGGATTGATACACCTGAAACAAATGAATATAATAATGATTGTTTTGCCCAAGAAGCATTTGATATAAATAGGGAATTAGTTGAAGGAAAAGAGGTTAAATTAAAAAAAGATGTTTCAGAAAGAGATAGATATAGAAGATTATTAAGATATGTCTGGATAGATGATATTTTTGTTAATGAATATTTAGTAAAAGAGGGATATGCTTTATCAGCTAAATATCCTCCTGATATTAAATATGCAGAAGAGTTTGATAGTTTTGAAAAACAGGCTAAAGAAAGCAATTTAGGATTGTGGTCTTCATGTCAAGTGGATGGGGTTATTTGTTCCCTAAATGCATATGATTGTTCTGATTTTGAAACACAGAAAGAAGCTCAAGAGATTTATGAATTTTGTGGAGATAATGATATTCATAAATTAGATAGTGATAATGATGGATTAGTTTGTGAAATTTTACCTTAAGTATAGTTTTTGGTATAATATAAATATGAATAAAGTAAAAGCGAAGGTTTTTACAATTTTTTGGTTAATATCAGGAATAGTTTGGACAATTGCAAGCGTTAAGCGTTTTATTAACAAGGATGATACAATAATAGTTGTTGTTTATGCTATTACGGCAATAGTGGCCATTATCTTAGCATTTAGTTTTTATAAACGACTTAAAAAATAAAGATATGAAAAAACAGATTGAGCTTAATAATAAGAAAGTTAATTATGTTTTAAGGGAAGTAAAAGAGCAAAAAGAATGAGATTAACTATTTATTGCGCTGGAGATTTTGTAGTGACTAAACCTTTTAGATTAAGTGAAAAATTAACAGAACAGTTTATTAAACAGAAAGCAGATTGGATATTATCTAAATTAGAATATTTAAAAAAATTTAAGAATAATTCTTTATTTATAAATAATAAGAATAATTTTTTAAAACATAAAGAAGAAGCTTTAAACTTTATATCCGCAAGAATTGATTTATATAATAAAATATATAAATTTGATTTTAATAAGATTAGTATTAGAAATCAAAAAACAAGATGGGGAAGTTGTTCTAAAAAGAAAAATCTGAATTTTAATTATAAAATACTATTTTTACCTAAAGAAGCTACTGATTATATCGTTGTTCATGAATTATGTCATTTAAAAGAATTTAATCATTCAATAAAATTCTGGAATTTAGTTGCTAAAGTTATACCTAATTATTTAGAAATTAGAAAAAACTTAAGAAGTAATAGATTTAAAGCATAATAAATTTGTGATATAATAAAAATATGAGAATTAAGCATTGTCAAACAAAAAAAACAGCACAGGAGATACAAGATAGAATTTTTAAAAATATGTCAGCTGACAGAAAGATTGAAATTGGGTCTCAATTATGGAAATTAGGTAAAGATATAGTAGGAAATAAAATAAATTATGCCTCAAGAAGATCCAAAAAATCTTTTAGTCAATATCGCCAAAATTCTTAAAGAATTAAAAATTCCATATATTATTACTGGCGGTATGGCTGTTTTAGTTTGGGGTCGTCCAAGATTTACAGCTGATATTGATATTGTTATTGAGTTTGATCATAATAAGGTTGATAAATTAGAAAAAGCATTATTATCTTTAAGCACTATTGGTTATTTTGATAAAAAAGCTGTTCAAGAGGCGATTGATAATAAAGGTGAATTTAATTTTATTGATGGAAACACAGGTATTAAAGTGGATTTTTGGGTTTTGTCTGATGATTCTTTTGATTTGTCTAGGATAAAAAGAAAGAAAAATAAAAAAATATTAGGAGAGAATGTTTTTTTTAGTTCACCTGAAGATTTAATTTTAATTAAACTTAAATGGTATAAGGAATCTTCAATGAGTCGACAAATAGAAGATGTAGAATCTATATTAAAGATTTCAGATAAGAAAATTGATTTTAAATATTTAAAAAAATGGGCAAAAGAATTGAATGTTTTAAATATTTTAAACAAAATGATTAATTAGTAAAAAAATATATGTTTGATAAATTAAAACAATTAAATGATCTTAAAAAAATACAGGGACAACTCGAGCAAGAAGAAGCTGAATTTGAGAACAATGGGGTTAAGGTTATTATTAATGGGAAAATGCAAGTAAAAGAAATTAGTTTAAATAAAGAATTAAGTAAAGAGGATCAAGAAGAAACAGTTAAGGATTGTATTAATGGAGCAATGAAAAAAATGCAAACAATTGCTGCTCAAAAAATGTTTAATATGTAGGCAGAATAAAATACTAAGAAAGGAGGTTGTTCTTTGGAAATTGTTTACGATTAAATGCTATCTATTTTAACCTTAAGGAGGTGCAAGATGGAGAAAAAGGAAATAGCAAAATGGCTTATCCGGGGTGCGGTGATTGGTGTAATTGTTATACTTACTATTGGTTTCGGTTTCGGTAGATGGGTTCTAGACAGTACGGCTCAGAAGAAAGCTGAACAGATGGTAATGGAGGCTGTTATGGAACTTTCGGTGCCAATCTGCGTTGCACAATTTCAACAAGACCCAAACAGAACAGCTTGCCTTGAGGAATTAAAAAAAATAGATTCCTGGATTCGAGATGAATACGTTGAAAAACACAATTGGGCAACAATGCCTGGTCAAGAAGAACCTAACGGAGAAGTAGCCAGAGAGTGTGCCAAAAGAATTGTTGAGCTTGAATAAACAGCTCAACTTCCCTTAAGCGGGCCAAGATTAACTGGTCCGCTTTTTTTTATTTGTTTTAGATAATTTGAAATGGTATAATATAATATATGAAAATAATTCCATTTATCCTTATTGCCATAGGAACTATTGGTCTTTTAGTAGTTGAGTTCGCTAGTGAATCTCGCTATCTTACCTTGACCTTTGCTTTCCTTAATGTAATAGGATTAATTTCTTTTGTTTTTACAAAAAAGAAATCTTAATATCTAAATAAAGAAAGAGTTATGAATAAAAAAATAAAAACAATTTTTTGGTTGTTGGTTTTCTTGTTTATTGTAATAGTAAGTTATTTTGCAATTCCTTTGCGAGTGGAATAAAAAGAGCTCTTTTTATTTATATAGCAATACTTGGCGGTGTATTCTTTTTATTAGGAGGATTATTATTTTATTACACAATTAAATTAAAAATTAAAGGTAAATTAAAAATTATTTTTAATTTTTTACTGGAATTGCACCGATGGCTGTTTTAATAAGTGTTCTTTTACATAATCTTATTTATGGTTTAATGATTTATGTTTTTGGGCAGGATTTTTGGAAAGGGGGAGATGAAGCATTCTTCTTTACAATAGCTCTCTTTGTCTGTCCTGTTGTTTTCTTAGTCGGTGTAATCGGAAGTATAATTATGTTTAAGAAAAAATAAGATATTATTAACAATAAAGATTCGAAATTTAAAAAATCGCCAAGATGACACGTACCCCAAAAAATGGACAACAGAGCGTGTCCGCTAAAGAGGGTACGTGTCAAGAAGGCGGTTTTTTGCTATAATTAATTTATATAAAATAAAAATAAAAATATGGATTTTCAAAAAATAGATTTGCAAAAAGAAATTAATGATTTAAAAAATCTTTCTGGAGAAGAAAGAGGAGAGGATATTAAATACTTAGTTAGCTATATTAGAAGGAATAAAGGAGAAGAAGGATTTAAAAAAGTAAAAGAAGAGTTAATGAAAGCGGGTTATGATCTTCCGGAGATTGATCAAATAAATAATATGGAATGGATATCTGTAAGTTTGCCTAATATATTTTTAGTTGCTTGTGTAAAGGTTTTTAATTTAGAAAAAGAAGATATTCTTAAAATAGGCAGAGAAGCGTTATCATTTAAAAAAATTTTTAAATTTTATATAAAATATTTTTCGTCTTTTAAGGAAACAATGGCAAAAGCTTCTAATACATGGAATAAACATTATTCCTTTGGCGAGATTGAAATAATTGAACATGATGATGAAAAGAAAATGCTTGTGATAAAATTGAAAGATTTTAAAGTGCATAAGTTCGCTTACATTTATCTTCAAGGATTATTTTCTGAAATTGTCAGAGTCGCCTTAGGGAATAAAGAAGTAAGATCAGAAAGAACAAAAGATACATCTAATGGAGATTTTTGTTACAAATATATTTTAAATGGAATTAATTATTTACTTAGAATATTATGAATAATGAGCTTTTGCAAAGATTAAAAGATTGGCGAAATGATATGGCTAGAAAAGAAGGTCTGCCTCTTTACCGTATTTTTCAAAATAAAACACTTGAAGATATTACTGAAGTAGTGCCTATAAATAAAGGAGAGTTGCTTGAGATAAAAGGGATTAAAGAAAGAAAATTTGAAAAGTATGGTCAAGATATTCTAGATTTAGTTAAAGGAGGAGATTCTTCCTCGCCAGGGCGAGCTCAGAATGACAATGAAAAAGAGAATGACAAAGATAATAATCCATATACTGTTAGTAAATATCTAGATTTAATTAATAGTAAATTAAAAGATTGTCAGACTAAAGTTCAGGGAGAAATTAGCAGTTTGAATATCCGTGGAAATTATTTATTTTTCTCATTAAAAGATAAAAACGATGGAAGTTTATTGAATTGTTTTATGTGGGATAGTGATTATAGGATGTCTGGCATTGAATTTGAAGAAGGCCTTGAAATAATTGCTCAAGGGCTCCCTGATATTTATAAACCCCAGGGACAATTAAGCTTTAAGACTTCTACAGCAGAATTAGTAGGTGAAGGTGCTTTAAAAAAAGCTTACGAAAAATTAAAGAAAAAATTAGAAGATGAGGGATTATTTGATTTAGAACGTAAAAAGCCAATTCCAGAATTTGTTCAAAAAATTGGTTTAATAACATCAGAAACAGGTGCTGTTATCCATGACTTTTTAACTAATTTAGGTAAATATAGTTATAAGATTAATTTTTTTGATTCAAGAGTTGAAGGTCAAACAGCTATCCGAGATTTACTTTCAGCCATAAGTTATTTTAAAAATAAAGATATTGATGTTTTAGTTATTATTAGAGGAGGTGGAAGTTTAGAAAGTTTACAGGCGTTCAATAATGAAGCTTTAGTTAGAGAGATAGCTAATTTTGAGAAACCAGTTATGTGTGGCATTGGCCACGATAAAGATGTTCCTTTAGCGTCATTAATAGCTGATTTAATGGTTTCTACACCGACAGCGATTACTGTTGCTTTAAATAAATCATGGGATGAAGCAATAAGCAGTATTAGGATTTTTGAAAAAGATATTATTTATAAATATCAAGAAGCGCTTTCTAATGAAAAACGTAAAATAGAGATATTAATAGAAAAATTAAAAGAAAGATCAGAATTTATTTTCAAAAGATTTGAAGATGCTAAGAATCAACTTATGAATAAATTAACAGAATTAGGTTTTATTTTAAAAGAAACACGAAAAAATTTAAATAAATCAATTGAATATATTCTGACAAGCATTAAAGATAAAATTAAAGAAGCTGAAAAATATTTAGAGAGAGCTGAAGAAAGATTAAAAAATGCTAATCCTGAAAATCAATTAAAGCTTGGCTATAGTATTGTTTCAGTTGGCAAGAAGATAGTAAAAAGCATTAAAGATGTTAATAAAAATGAAAAGATTAATATTAGAGTTTCTGATGGTAAAATAAGGTCTCAAGTCGAAGAGATTATTAGTAATAAATAATTTTAAAAATTATGGAAAAAAATAAACTTAAGGATTCGTTAAAAAAAATAGAAGAGATTATTAATTGGTTTGATGAGCAAGATGAAGTAGATGTTGAAGCAGGCTTAGATAAAGCCAAAGAAGGTGTCGCTTTAATTAAATCAAGCAAGAAGAGATTAAAAGAACTTGAAAATGAATTTGAGAAAGTAAAAACAGGACTTGAGGAAGAAGTTGAGGAGTGATATAATAGAAGAAACATTAATAATTGAATATAAAAAAAGGGGGAGGTGTCTATGACAAAGGCTAACAAAACGTTTCTTCAGAGGAAAGGCAGACACAATCGTCATCATAATATCCCCAAAAACAAAGGAGGAACAAACGACAAAGATAATATATTTGATCTGGACGAAAATAGGCACGCAGCTCTTCATCTTTTGTTTGGAGACAAAACTTTTTTTCAAGCAGCTATGCTATTGCTCCGTGCTGATAGAATGAAAAAAGGAATACGTCGATGTAGAACTATTGTTGTTTAGTCATATTTATATTCAATTAAAAGCCAGTTCAATAAAATATTGTTCTGGCTTTTCCATTGACAATAATAACATTTTATGTTATTTTTATTTTAGTTATTTATAAATCTTATATCACAGGGGGGAAAGAGAATGAAAAAGAAATTTAGTTGCGTGATTATCTTGTTTGCTTTTCTATTCGGAGCTGTTTTGGTTAACGATGGATATTGTGGGCAGAAAGATAGTTACTTTTCTCATACTTATTCTTATAAGTTAAAGAAAGGTGATAATCTTTATAGAATAGGGTTGAGGTTTGATATCTCCTGGAAGAGAATAGCCAAAGATAATGGAATTGTTAATGAGCGATCTGTAATGGTTGGGGAAAAACTGATTGTTAAGAAGAAATTTCCTTATAGCTTTAAAGCTCTAACAAGCTGGTATGGTAAGCAATTTCATGGTAGGAAGACAGCTAATGGAGAGGTATATAATATGTATGGTGTTAGTGCTGCGCATAAAACCTTGCCATTAGGAACTGTGGTTTTGGTTAGCAATCCTCAAAATGGTCGCCAGGTGAAGCTAAGAATCAATGACAGAGGCCCTTATATTAAAGGAAGGTCTTTAGATTTAAGCTTTGGTGCTGCTAAGCGACTAGACATTATTAAACAAGGAATTGCTGTATTGCTCGTAAAGGTTATTAAACTTAATTAAGAGGAGGGGAAGAAATGAATGAATTAGAAAAGAAAGAAATGGGTGAACAATGGAAACTAGCAAGACTGTTTGCTAAATCGGTGCTGAGAGAAACAAAGATGAAAGAATTAGGAGCGCCCACTGTCTTAAGACAAGTGGAAATAGAGATAGGTAATGGAAGAAAACAAAAGATGAATGAGAAAGGGCGTTATTTAGTCCCTCATGCACTCGAATACGAAAAAACTATTGCAAAAAAAGACCAAACGATAAAGGATTCTTTGTTCGGCGTCTTTTTTGAAGCAATCAATGATTTGGATGCTTTTTATAAAGGAATGCAGAAAAGGGACCCAACCATCAATCCTTTTAAAAACGAGGAGATTGATCAATCCTGGAAAAAGTTCACAATGGGCTTGGAAAATAACGATAAAATGGATGTAGTAGAGTCCCTTTTGGAAATTTTAAGATTTGTTTTTGGAAATCTTTTATGGACGGATTTTCCGAGACTTTCAGATGATCCATTAAGAGATGTTCTTGAAGCATAAAAAAATGATCCCTTTGGCGTATATACGTTGAAGGGGTCTTTTATTTTAACTAATATTAGGTATAATGAAAGTATGAAAAAGGCAATATATATTATTATCGCTATAATTATTGTTTGGTTTGGTGTTAGGTTTTTTGTTAATGAATCATTAGCTCCAGAGTCAAATATTATTGATAATAATCATGAATTAATTTTATCTGTTGAAACTGAAAATATAACTGAAAGCAATGATGAAAAAAGATATGAGATAAACGTTGATTTGCCAATTGTTAAAAATTTAGATGGTTCTGAAAAAGTAAATGAATTTATTGAAGAAAAAGTAAATAATATTGTTCAAGAATTTAAAGATAATATAAATGATTGGGATGCGCCATCTGATTTATCTGATATGAGTAGTGGATTATGGATTAATTTTGAAACACATCTTTTGAATAGTGATTATATTAGTTTTAGATTAGTAATTTCTGAATATTATCTTGGAGCGGCTCATCCTAATAATTACAGCTTTTCTTTGAATTATAATCTAAAGAATTCATCCGAGATTAAGCTTAACGATATTTTTAATGTTAATCAAAAAGAATATCTTTCACGTATTTCTGATTTGGCTTTAATTGACTTAGCAAATCAATCTGAAAATCTTGAGATGAGCTTAGATCCTGGGATGCTAGAGTCAGGGACAGATGCAAAATTAGAAAATTTTGATAATTTTAATTTAACTGAAGATGGAATTGCATTTAATTTTGATCAATATCAGCTAGCTCCTTATGCGGCTGGAGAATTTCATGTTATTATGCCTTATCAAAAATTAAATGATATTATGTTAAATGAATTTATTTTATAAAAGGTCGGTGGGGGTAAATTAAAAAAATTAAAAAGATTTTAAAAATATGGATAATATAAGAGAAATAAACAAAAAATAAATAATATAGATGGAAAAAAGATTATTTCTAGAATTGCTTATGGCTTAGTTGCTTTGATTATTCTTTTTGGAACTTTTGGAACTATTGGCGCTGGTGAACGTGGAATTTTGCTTCAATTTGGAGCGGTTAAAGATAAAGTTTTTAACGAAGGTCTTTATGTCAAAATTCCTTTTGTTCAGAGCGTAGTTAAAATAGATGTTAAGATTCAGAAAGATGAAGTTCCAGCAACTGCTTCTTCTAAGGACTTACAGATAGTTACTTCAAGAATTGCCTTAAACTATCATTTGCTTCCAGAATCAGTTAATAGGGTTTGGCAGGAAGTAGGTAAGAACTATAATTCTAGAATAATTTCTCCAGCTATTCAGGAATCTGTTAAAGCAGAAACAGCTAAGTTTACAGCTGAAGAATTAATCACTAAAAGAGAAACAGTAAAAGAGCAAATTAAAGCAAATCTTGCTGAAAGATTATTACAGAATTTCATTATAGTTGATGAATTTAATATTATTGATTTTGATTTTTCAGCGACCTTTAATGAAGCTATTGAAGCTAAGGTTAAGGCAGAACAATTAAAACTTAAAGCAGATAGGGATTTAGAAAGAATAAGAATTGAGGCAGAACAGAGAATCGTTAATGCAGAAGCAAAAGCTAAGGCAATTCAGATAGAAGCACAGGCATTAAAAGCTAATGCTCAAGTTGTTGAATTACGCTGGATAGAAAAATGGGATGGCGCAGTTCCAACTTACTGGGGTGAAGCTAGTCCATTTATCGGAATAAATAGATAGATTTGGTTGATATTTAAAAAGCCGTGTTGATTTTAATGCGGCTTTTTGATATTCTCTTTTTAAATGCTATAATATATCTATGAATCAAGAACGATGGGAAAATTTAATAAATGACATTAAAGATAAATTTGAAGTTGAAGATCATGACCATAAACATCTTGATGAAATGGGAGGAACAGATATTGAATTTATTATATTTAAAAGTCCTTTAGGAAAGGTTAAACTTGAGCACATCATTAAACCAGTTGTTCTTGATAAAAAAATTATTTATTCTCAGCGTATCGGTTCTGAAACAAGTGCTGAGTATACTTATAGTGAAGATGAAAAAACAAGTAGGTTAGTAGCTTATAAATGGGATGATCACGAAGACGATTGGGTTGAAATTAGCGCCGATAGTTTTTCTAAATAATTAATTATTTAATCCTTCTAAGTCAAAATTTTCTATCATTTTAATTATACCTTTATCGGTATTTTTTTTAATTATATTTTCAGGAGTACCTTTGTAAATTATTGTACTATTGTCTAAGGCAATAGCTTCTAATACTAGTTCCGGATTAACTTCAGCTTTAGAATGGCCACTTGTTTTAACAGCTACTTTTTGAGCCTTTAAATCAAAGCTATAGAGTTTTGATAAATTATTAAGTTCAGCCGTTAATTTTTCTGTTTGACCAGCTAAATTAACTTTAGAATATATATTTGGATTAATAGAAATTGATTCTGTATCTAGTTTTAAAGCAGTGAAGCGACCAACTCCTTCTAGCGTTACATTGATTATTTTTGGAGAATTAGTTAATTCTAATCTTCCATTGGTCCCAGCAATATAGCTGGACAGGGTATTGTCTTTAATGTCAGCTATGACTTTAGCTGATTCCCCAACATTAATTGTCATATCATTAGTAAAATCTCCTATATTAGTTGTGACTCTACCATGGGTTTTAAATGATTTAAGTTCCGGCATAGTAATATTAATAGTTGGATTTTTTTCTATACATATAATACAAATCATACCATCCCATCCTTTTTTCTTTTCTGAGATTTTAAGTCTGTCATCTTCGATTCTAATATCTACCATTGATAAATAATCTTTTTCTCCGGTAATAGTAACACTGAATTCATCTCCTTTAATAATGTTAACAGTTTTTTTCTCACCATAGATATGTAGATTTTCGAAATCACTGAATTCATATTCTTGAGTGACTGTATTAATTTTAGAAGTTTCATCCATTTTTTCTTTAATTTGTGGGACTAAATCAACAGCTGTAATGCCAATAGTTATTATAGCTAGCATCCAAATAGTTATTAGACTACCACTAATAATAGCTTTAAAGGCATTTTTTCTATTTATCATGGTTATGCCAAAAAGTAGGATAAAAAATAAAGGAATAACAGTTATTAAATAAGCTGCAATAACAGATGAATAATATGTAGTTAGATGAGTGAATTCTTGAATAGGTACATCTAATTTAAGGTATGGAGAATTAATGTTAAAAATTAAGACACCTGCTGACATTGTTATGGCAAGGATAGATATAATTATGGAGATGATAATTATTATTCCAATAAATATACTTATAGCGGGACCTAATTTAGATAGAATTTTTTTAACAACAATAAAAGTTACTTCAACAACTTTAATAGGGAATAGTAATATTTTACTTAATAGCCCTCTATTATTATTTATAATTGCTTGGCTTTCTTTTTTGATTTTTTTTGATTTTTCTTTAACTGCTTGTTCTATTTTTTTAAGATTAACTGGTTTACCTTTCATTTCTAATTTTTGAGCATTAGTATCAGCTTTAGGCAAAATAATCCAGAAAATAACATATATGAAGAATCCAACACCCTTAAAGATCAATGAAAGTAGAAAAATTAATCGGATTAAAATAGGATCAAGACCAAAATATGTGGCAATACCAGAACTAACGCCACCAATAATTGAATCATCAGGATTACGGTAAAGTCTTTTTTGTTTTGTTTTTGGTTTATTCTGTTTTTTCTTCAGCTGTAAATTCATCTATTGTTCCTAATATCTTAATAACTTCTT
>FUWD012826887.1_pt1 | contig 14741 bp, 14 predicted proteins | sample 1063281 | NCBI WGS metagenome assembly FUWD01 (sample SAMEA79048168, study PRJEB19326) | metagenome | biome: marine | reverse complement strand
ACGCTTTTGATTGCTTCATCATCAAGTGCATTTAAAAGATGAACCCTGACCCGCGAAAGAAGAGCATTGTTTAACTCGAATGAGGGGTTCTCTGTGGTCGCACCAATAAACACAATGGTGCCGTCTTCGATATGGGGGAGAAAGCCATCCTGTTGTGATTTATTGAATCGATGAACTTCATCAACAAATAGAATTGTAGACCTTCCCGATGCTTTTTGAGCTCGGGCCGTTTCAATCGCACTTCTGATGTCTTTAATTCCACTGGTTACCGCGGAGATGGCGATAAACTCAGCATCAACACAGTTTGCAATCAGCCTTGCCAGGGTTGTTTTTCCACTGCCCGGCGGCCCCCAGAGAATCATGGAGTAGACACTGCCCTGATCAAGAGAGAGCCTGAACCCTCTCTCCTCGCCGACAAGATGTTGTTGACCGACGACCTGGTCAAACGAGATTGGCCGGCATCGATCAGCGAGTGGTTGGTAGATCCCCATACTGCTGCTCCTCAGGGCTCAGCGAGTTTCATCAATAACGTCTAAACCTGGCACAGGCTTGAATCCAAAATAACCTGGATCGATTGGTCTGTTTTCTATTATCTCAGTGAGGGTGATTCGGGTCGTCTGGTCTAGACCATCAATAAACTCAAGTATCTTTAACTGACTGTTCTCAAAACCAAGGCGTATCACTCTATAGTGACTCCCCTTCTCCAACGGATCAAGAGCAAGCCACTCCACAGCGCCTTGTACACCGAGTTCATGCAGTTGGTAGTTATCTTCAATTTTCCCCTCTCCGGCAAGAAGTACCGCAGGGGAATGACCCAGCATCTTATCGAATGGCTTGATCGTTACCTGATCAAGCTCAACATCGTAGATCCAGATTCGGATGCCATCACTGATAATCTGCTGTTCAAATGGAGGGACATAGTCCCAGCGAAAACGGTTGGGACGCTCAATGGTCATCTGGCCACTACTCTCTTCAAGGGTGTTCAGCCCCTCATCGAGCACCACCTGTTCAAAATTGGCGCTGAAAGTCTGACTCCTGTTGAAAAAGAATTCGAGTTGTTCACGAGCTCCAGCTGATGCCAATAACGGCTGGACTAAAAAAAGAGTTGTGAGGATAACTCGAAGGCTGGGTTTAGGGTTCATCAGGTTTGATCACCAGGGGAGTTTATTTCTGTGGAGGAGGTGCGAGCACTTCACGCCTTCCATTGGATTCTAGAGGGCCTACCACTCCAGCCAACTCCATCGACTCGATCATTCTTGCAGCGCGATTATAACCAACCCTCAATTGGCGCTGAACGGCAGAGATAGAGGCACGACGTGTCTCGGTAACAAAGTAGACCGCTTGGTCATAGAGCTCATCTTCCTCACCCCCATCACTGCCCCCACTATTTGCCGGATCATCCGCTGCCGCTGAGCCATCGAGGACATCATCATGGTAGTCCGGTGGGCCCAGTGTTTTGAGGTGGCTGACAACCCTCTGGACCTCCTGATCAGCAACGAAGGCACCGTGAACACGAACGGGTGCCGCTGTTCCAGGTGGCAGATAGAGCATATCCCCATGGCCCAGTAACTGCTCCGCTCCTATCTGATCAAGAATGGTCCTCGAATCGGCTCTGGCAGAGACCTGAAATGCGATTCGGGTTGGAATATTGGCTTTAATCAGCCCGGTGATTACATCGACTGAGGGACGTTGGGTTGCCAGGATCAGGTGGATCCCTGCTGCCCTGGCGCGCTGGGCGATACGTGTTATGAGCTCTTCAATCTTCTTGCCAACCACCATCATAAGGTCAGCAAGTTCATCAATAACAACGACGACATAGGGCAGCGCTTTGAGTTCATCAGCACCTGCCAACTCTTCAGCAAAAGGGTCCTTCAAAGGCTCCCCTTTTTCAATCGCCTGTGACACCTTGCGGTTGTAACTGGCAATATTTCTTACCCCAAGCTGGGCAAGGAGTTTAAATCGACGCTCCATCTCTGCAATGCACCAGCGCAGCGCATTAGAGGCCTCTTTCATATCAGTGACAACTGGAGCCAGAAGGTGAGGAATTCCCTCATAGATCGAGAGTTCAAGCATTTTTGGGTCGACCATGATCAGCCGGACCTGCTCAGGGGTGGCCTTGTAGAGAATGCTGAGGATCAGGGCATTGATACAGACTGATTTGCCAGAGCCCGTTGTCCCGGCAATGAGGAGGTGAGGCATACGGCCGAGATCGGCAATAACAGGAAGGCCGCCAATATCCTTTCCCAACATCAGTGCAAGAGGGGTCTTCGACTCCTCATAAGCCTGTGAAGAGAGGCCATCAATGAGCCGCACAATCTCACGCTGTTCATTGGGGATCTCCAGCCCGATGACCGTTTTGCCCGGAATATTATCGACCACTCGAACACTGATTACCGAAAGTGCTCTGGCAAGATCTTTGGAGAGTCCTACAATCTGGCTGGATTTAATCCCTGGTGCGGGGTCAATCTCAAAACGGGTGATCACGGGCCCCGGATGGACTGCCACAACTTCAGCATCAATATTGAAATCAGCCAGTTTCTTTTCCAACAGTCTTGACATGGTCTCAAGAGATTCATGAGAAAAACCTTTGGGCTGTGGCTCTGAGGGGTCAAGATCAGCAAGCGGGGGCAGCGTTGCTGACTCATTCTCATCAGCGAAGAGGGTTGACTGTTTCTCACGCTCAAGTCGGCCACTGGTTTCTGGGGAGATGATTTTGGGCTCTATTCGAGGGGGCTTGCGTGTTTTCTGCTTCTCCCGGCGAACAGTGACGGTATGCTCTCGTACCTTGCGGGCTCGTTTGCCTTCGAAGTAGTCGATGACCATTGTAATCCAGCGATAAATGATCTCAACAAGATCAAAAATACCCTTACCCAACCTGTCCATGAGCCCAAACCAAGAGAGCCTCGAGAACCAGGTAATTCCAGTCACGCACATGGTCAGCAGGAAGAGTGTTGTCCCCATAAAACCAAAAATGGCTATGAAGCTCTGATGAATTATTTCGCCAAAGACGCCACCGGAGATGAAACCCCCTCCCCCACTTTCCGGATAGTGGCCATTCTCAATTCCAGTTGCACCGACAATAAAGAGAACAAATCCCCCGAGAGTGATGAGTCGGTGCTGCAGGGTAGCCATCGCCTGACGACGGTGCTGATAGGCTCGCCAGGTCAGGCCACCTAACAATAGCGGAAATACATAAGAGATATGACCAAAGCCGAGGAAAAGAAGGCTGGAGAGACCTGCTCCGAAGCGCCCACCCAGATTGCTGATATGGCCGGGTTGGTCTGTATGCATCCAGCTGGGATCAACAGGTGAGTAGGAGACCAACGAAATTACCAGATAGAGCGTCATTGCCGACAGCAGATAGACCGATGTCTCCCGAGCCAGACTGAGTAGTTTGGGGGAGACGGGGTGACTGGTTCTGCTTTGACTGGTTTTTGTTCGTGCCATATTCTGCCTGGTGTGGCTTGAAAAGCGCCCTGGACGACCGCATCTAATCGAGGACTCTCTATTATTAGTGTTCCGGAAAAAAACCTACTTTACCCGGCCAGATTGTTTCTCGTAATATGAAGTAACCATTTTATCACATTCAACCCCAGAGGCGGCGTCAACCTATGATCGCCAACTCTATCCAATAAGGCCTGATATCAAATGTCAGCAAACAAACATTCTCGTCTCCTTATCCTCGGTTCAGGGCCGGCAGGATATACTGCTGCCGTCTATGCCTCCAGAGCCAATTTAAAGCCTCTTTTGATTACCGGAATGGAACAGGGGGGGCAATTAATGACTACCACTGAGGTGGATAACTGGCCTGGAGACCCGGAAGGTGTCCAGGGTCCTGACCTCATGGATCGGATGCGTCGCCATGCTGAACGTTTTGAAGCAGAGATAGTCCTTGACCACATTCACACCGCCTATCTGACCGAGAAGCCGATCCGCCTGGTGGGTGATTCAGCTGAGTACACTTGTGATGCGCTGATCATCTCGACCGGTGCATCTGCACAGTATCTGGGCCTTGATTCCGAGGAAGCATTTAAAGGCAAAGGGGTCTCTGCCTGTGCTACCTGTGATGGCTTTTTCTATCGCCAACGGCCTGTGGCTGTCATCGGTGGAGGAAATACTGCAGTTGAAGAGGCAATCTACCTGGCAAATATTGCTTCTGAGGTGACTATTATCCACCGCCGTGATCGATTTCGAGCAGCGGCAATTCTCTCTGATCGACTACTGGAGCGGACTGGTGAGGGTGGAAATATTACTGTGGAGTGGAATCATGTGCTTGATCAAGTGTTGGGAGATCAAAGTGGTGTTACCGGAATACGCATCCGCGATGTCAACACTGATCAAACCAAAGAGATCATGCTGGATGGGGTGTTCGTCGCCATAGGGCACTCCCCCAATACAGGAATTTTTGAAGGTCAGCTGGAGATGGAGAAGGGCTACATCGTGACTCAGAACGGTCATGGTGGAAATCAGACAGCGACAAGTATTCCCGGAATTTTTGCCGCAGGTGATGTAATGGACAACATTTACCGTCAAGCGGTTACATCAGCAGGCGCAGGGTGCATGGCCGCACTAGATGCCGAGAAATACCTGGAGGCCAATGAGTAATGAACGCTGATTCACACCATGATGATGACGATATCAAGCTCTTTCGTGAATCGATTGGTCAGATCAATCGGCTGAAGAGCCAACGTCCGGTTCAACAGATTCGCCCCAACCCCATCCCTAAAAAATCTCGTGAGGATGAAAAAGGGGTCATCGATAGCCTGTTAGACCACCCCCCTGCTGACCCTGATATTGAAGCCGGGGATGAGCTTGCTTTTCTAAGGCCCGGCCTACAGCGAAACATCCTGCGCAAACTTCGCCGTGGAGATTACCGGGTCGAAGGTGAAATTGACCTCCATGGATTGATTGTTTCGGAGGCCAAACAGGCGCTTTTTGAGTTTCTTGAAGATAGTCTTCATCATGGCAGACGTTGCATCAGGGTCATTCACGGCAAAGGGTTGCGCTCTTTTGGCGGGAAGCCAATACTGAAGATAAAGACCGACCACTGGCTTCGCCGAAACGGCTCAGTGCTCGCTTACTCCACGGCCCCCAGCCATGATGGGGGAACCGGGGCAATCTATGTCCTGCTAAAACGGGAGGGGTGATAACTTCCCAGAGCCACCTTTACGAGGAGAAACAATCAGGATTAGCCAACACCCTCCAGCAGGACCACGGCATGGGCCGCCACCCCCTCCTCCCTGCCCATCGCTCCAAGCCCCTCGGTAGTCGTCGCCTTCAGATTGACCCGATCCGGTTCGACTTCAAGATCGGTAATGATGTTTTGCTTCATTAAGGGGAGCTGGGCGGCCACTTTCGGGCGCTGCAGTACCAGGGTGGCATCAAGGTTACTCACCCGATAACCCAGATCATTCACGTTTTTCACTACTTCACGAAGCAGGAGACGGCTGTCAATGCCGCTGTACTGTTCATTTGTGTCTGGGAAGTGGTGACCAATATCACCCAATCCTGCCCCCCCAAGAAGGGCATCACAGATCGCATGGAGAAGAACATCGGCATCTGAATGGCCCGCCAACCCCACCTCATGTTCAATTTCAACTCCGCCGAGCACCAACTTCCTGCCCTGTTCTAAACGATGAACATCATAGCCGTGGCCCACTCTCATCTGTCCTCCTCGGATCGATCAACGGACTCTTGTGAAGCAAGGATAACCTCTGCCAATTGAAGATCTCCAGGATGGGTGATCTTGATATTGTCGGACCGCCCCTCCACCATCAGTGGCGGGAACCCAACTCTCTCCACCGCTGAAGCCTCATCAGTGATAGCTACTCCTTCTTTTATTGCGTTTGAGAGTGCCTGGTGGAGAAGGCCGAGAGGAAATAGCTGTGGAGTCAGTGCTCGCCACAATTGAGACCGATCAACCGTCGTCCGAACCCGGTGTTTCGAAACCTGCTTAATCGTATCTGCTATGGGAGCTCCGAGCAGCCCACCTCTGCACTCACTGGCCACGACTTCAGCGATAAGCCTGGAAATATCATTATTTGTCACACAGGGACGCACTGCGTCATGGACCAGCACCCAATCCTCACTCTCTCCCACCTCAAGAAGTTTTTCAACGCCATTCAAAACGGTCCTGGCACGATCGTCTCCCCCGTTAACCGTGCCGATCATCTTTCCGGAGTGCCACTTGAGGTCACTCCAGTGGGAATCATCTGCAGAGATCCCAACCATAACTCCTGTCACCTCGGGCTGACAGGAGAGTCGATCAAGAGTCCACCAAAGCAGCGGCCTGTTGTGAAGCATCAGATATTGTTTCGGCGTCATCACGCCCATGCGCACGCCGCTGCCTGCAGCAGGAACAAAAGCCCAGACAGCCATCAGTGACTCGCTCCTGGTCGTCCGGATCCAAAAGGTGACTTATAAACAACATTAATTATCTTAGACATTTATTTGTTTTTATTAATTATTTATTTATCTATATTTTCTGCCCTCTCGGGCTTCTCTTTGCCTCTTTCCACCTCATGGTGAAAGCACCTACAATTCGCGACCCCAAGTTTACATCAATATCTTATATTTAGAGACGGAGCCTATCACTATTACAATCCTCAACCTGCCACTGCCGACCCAACCGGGTGATTCGGCCAATTGGAGCCACCTCTATGGATCCTCGCTGGCACTGGCCGTGGCTGAAACCTCAGAGCAGCTCTGTGCTCCTCTTGTGGTGGTATCTGAGGATAGCCGTCACGCCCAGATAGTTGAACAGGAAATTCGATTCTTTCTTGGAGAGAGTGAGGCCACCAGACTACTGCCATTTCCCGACTGGGAGTGCCTCCCCTATGACCGCTTCTCTCCCCATGCTGATATCGTCTCTGAGCGGCTCTCAACGCTGTATAAATTGACTCAGCAAAAAAGTGGAATCATCAGTGTCCCAATCAACACATTAATGCAGAGGGTAGTCCCTATAGACTACATTCTTGAGCACTCATTCAGCTTCACAAAGGGGGATCAACTAAACCCTGATCTCCTTAGGCATCAGTTGGTCACCGCCGGATATCAATCAGCCAGCCAGGTGATGACTCATGGTGAATACGCCGTTCGGGGCGGCGTTATTGATCTATTCCCGATGGGGAGCAAAAAACCGATAAGGCTTGATCTATTTGACGACCTGATTGAGTCAATTCGGTATTTCGATCCCGAGAATCAACGCTCCACTACACTCTGTGATCAGGTAAAACTCCTGCCAGCAAGGGAGATCCCCCTTGATGATCAAAGTATTCGACAGTTCCGCCAGCTATTTCGTCGTACATTTGAAGGTGACCCACAAGGGAGCCCCCTCTATCGGGACGTCAGCAAGGGCCTCGCCTCGGCCGGCATTGAGTTCTACCTGCCACTCTTCTTCTCCCGGATGGCAACCCTGTTTAATTACCTCCCATCCGACTCTCTGTTTATCCACGACTCCGATCTTCTCCGTTTTTCCAAACGCTTTTACGCCCAGGTAGAAGAACGATACGAAGTGGCCGGGTTTGACCTCGACCGCCCTCCACTTAAGCCTGAACTACTCTATCTCTCCCCGGAACAGACTAAGCAGTCGATCAATCGGTTTTCAAGGATTGAGCTCATTCGCTCAGAGTCAGAGCCCTACAAAAGGGCTTCTCACTCCATTGTAAACCCACTTCCTGATCTTGAGGCTGAGACAAAATCCACCCAACCCTATAGGAGACTGGTAGCTCATCTGGCAACCACTGACCAGCCTGTCCTGATCACGGCTGAGTCACCGGGCCGTCTTCAAGCACTTGAAGAGCTGCTTGTGCAACACGCCCTTACGACCTCGCGGATAGAGGGCTGGAATGAGTTCATTAGCCAACCACCCCCTCTGTCACTCACCCTCTCTGTTATTGAACGCGGTTTTATCTTCAACAATGGAACCCTGATTACAGAGGCACAACTCCATGGCGAAGAGGTCAAGCAGGCGCGTCGTCGCCAGAAAACGGTAGACCCCTCCGCTGTAATCCGCTCTCTGGCAGAGCTGAACCCGGGAGATCCGGTTGTTCATATGGAACACGGAGTGGGGCGATATGTTGGGCTTAAACACCTGGATGAAGAACCCACAGAGTATATTGCCGTTGAATATCATGGCGGCGATACCATCTATGTCCCTATCCTTGCGCTTGATCTGTTAGGGCGATATATCGGCGGCTCTCCAGACTCTGCGCCACTCCATCGCTTGGGATCAGACACTTGGGGCAGACAAAAACGCAAGGCCCGGGAGAAGGCCTATGATGTGGCGACAGAGCTGCTTGAAGTGGAAGCACTGCGAAACAGCCGTCGCGGTCATGCCTTTCCCGTTAATCAACAGGACTACTCCACTTTTGCCTCAACCTTTACCTTTGAAGAGACCCCTGATCAAGAGCGTGCAATCAATGAAGTGCTGGAAGATATGGAGTCGGATAGCCCGATGGATCGGCTGGTCTGCGGGGATGTTGGTTTTGGGAAAACAGAGGTGGCCTTGAGGGCTGCCTATATTGCGGTTGATAATAGTCGCCAGGTGGCAATACTCGTACCCACCACCCTGCTTGCAGAGCAACATTTCCAGAACTTCAGGGATCGATTTGCCGATCAAGCGGTTGAAGTTGAAATGCTCTCTCGTTTTCGCAGTCGTAAAGAGCAGGATGAGATCATCAATCGCTTGGAGTTGGGTCGAACCGATATCGTTATCGGGACTCATCGACTGCTGCAGTCTGATATCAGGTTCAAAGACCTTGGTCTCCTTATTATTGATGAAGAACATCGGTTCGGTGTTCGGCAGAAAGAGAGAATCAAACAGCTTCGCAGCGAAGTGGATATTCTCACCCTCACAGCTACACCTATCCCCCGTACTTTGAATATGGCGATGTCCGGTCTACGTGATATCTCCATTATTGCTACCCCACCCAGAGAACGCCTGTCGATAAAAACGTTTGTCAGGAACCGAAATACACCGCTTATTCAGGAGGCGTGTTTGAGAGAGATCCGGCGTGGAGGTCAGGTCTATTTCCTGCACAATGAAGTCCGAACGATCAACAGGGTCGCTGAGGAGATCAATAAACTCATTCCTGAAGCAACGGTTCGTGTTGCTCATGGCCAGATGCGTGAAAAGAAACTTGAAGAGATCATGAGAGACTTCTACCACCAGCATTTTAACATTCTGATCTGTTCAACCATCATTGAGAGCGGCATTGACGTCCCCACGGCAAATACCATAATCATAGACAGAGCAGATCGTTTTGGGCTTGCTCAACTCCACCAGCTAAGAGGCAGAGTGGGCCGCTCTCATCATCAGGCTTTTGCCTACCTGATGGTCCCTGAGCTTAAAGTCCTGACAGACGATGCGGCGAAAAGGCTCGATGCGATCGAACAACTGGAGGAACTTGGCGCTGGATTTACCCTGGCCTCTCATGACCTCGAGATTCGAGGCGCGGGCGAACTTCTCGGGGAGACCCAGAGCGGCGCTATCGATACCATCGGCTTTACCCTCTTCAACGAATACCTTGAAAGAGCGATCAGTGCTCTTAAGGCATCACCGGGGTTAGTCAGAGATCACGCCCTCCGCCAAGCCGATGAAAAAAGCAGGATTGAGATAAACCTTCATCTTCCCGCCCTATTCCCCGAAAACTATCTGCCCGATGTGCATACCCGGCTGGTGATGTATAAAAGGATAGCCAACGCAAACAGTGAAGAGGCCTTAAGAGAGCTTCAGATTGAGACCATAGACCGTTTTGGCCTTCTGCCGGAACCGGCCAAAAACCTCTTCTGGATATCGAGGCTAAAGATGATCGCTACTGAGTGTGGTGTAAGTCATCTCGATCTTGGCACCCGGGGTGGAAAAATACGCTTTGAATCATCCACCAGGATTGATCCCATCGCTCTAATTGAACTCATCCATTCAAAACCACAAAGCTACTCGATGAAAGACGCGACCACCCTGACTATCAAGTGGGAGACAGATCAGGACAACCATCTGGATGAGTGCAGGAAAGTATTGGAGGCGTTAAGAGGAATCATCCCCGAGGGTGATGGCGAGTAATCAACCCCTTTCAATCATCTCAAGCTCCTGCTCGAAGCCAAAGTAACGCATATCCCTGATCCGCATCGGGAAGAGAATTCCATTGAGATGATCACATTCATGCTGGACCACTCTGGCATGAAACCCAGAGGCGGTGCGATCAATCTCGCAACCCTGTTGATCGAGCCCCCGATAGCGAATTTTATCTGGACGGTCGACCAGCCCCCTCATGCCCGGGAGACTCAGACACCCCTCCCAGGCAGACGTCTCCTGATCACCAAGCGGCTCTACCACTGGGTTAATTAATACCGTCCTAGGAATAGCGGGTTGATCAGGGTAGCGATCTGAACTCTCACCGAAGACGACAACTTGAACAGAGACACCAATCTGAGGCGCTGCGAGACCAACGCCCTCTGCTGCTGCCATCGTCTCCCAGAGGGTCTCAATCAAAGAGGTCAGTGACGAGACCTCCTCATTGCCTAACGGCCTGGCTCTCACTACAAGAGAGGGGTCTCCCATTCTTAGAACTCTGGCAACTGACATTTTAACTCTCCTTACAATTACAAATGGTAGCAGAGGGAGTAGACTTGATCTGTACAAAACCTCTGGATCAAAGCGTAATACCCGAAACCCAAACCTTTAGATGATTTTAACTCAAACAAATAGGGGATTTTGCTGTCGCGAGGTGTTGTTGGGTCTTGTCATCTTGACCACCACTCTCTCAACCCATGCCTCAAGCTATAGGGTAGAGATGGTGTTGTTTGAGCACCTTCAAAGCAACTCTGCTGATAGCGAAGCCCCCTCTGAAAGGCTCTCAATCACCAGAATAAAGCCTCTAAACAACAACCCTCAACCTGTTGTTCCGCTCTCCTCTCTAACCATGAGCAAACAGATTGAAAAGCTAGTAAAAGGTAATATTATTCGGGTAATCAGTGCCTTATCATGGAATCAGAATGTTATCCCTAAAAAGGAATCATCCCCTCTTGCGATTAAAAGCCTTTGGGATATCAACGCCCTCAAGCCAGGCCCTGACAATAATCCACTAGAGGGCAGCGTCCACCTCTACAAGGTAGGCCAGGTTTTTCAGTTCTCGCTATCAATCGACTGGTCACCCCCCCTCTCACAACCCTCAAGGCAGATCAATCTCGGCAATCGACTGATTGCTCAACTTGATCCTGAACTCTTTCAACTGAAAGAGAAAAGAAGAGTCCGACTCAATGAGATCCACTATTTCGACACCCCCCGACTCGGAGCATTGGTGAGAGTGCGAAAAGGAGACTGAACGACCCCTGATAAGTCTCGACTGAGCGCTGCTCCCTGATTGAGAGCCCTTTAAAGGCACTTAGCCCACTCCCCCCGAATGGCAACGAAACTCACAACGAAGCCTTACTCAATTACCAACATAGCTTTGATCGCTGATTCGATCTGTTTGAGTTGATAACGATCACATCCATCCTCTATCTCATCTATGACAGGCGCCACATCATCAAACCTGGGGGTAAAATCGGTTGCCAGAAAGAGCTTCTCATGTTCTGTGTCAACCAACTTCTTATCGGGATGGACCAGCGCCTCCTCAAGCTTTTCACCTGGCCTGAGTCCGGTATAGACAATCTCAATATCATTGTTCAGTTCAAGCCCAGCAAGTCTGATCATCTGCTCAGCAAGATAAGTGATATTGATCGACTCACCCATATCGAGAACAAAAATCTGGCCGCCACTGCCAACCGTTCCAGCAAGAAGAATCAACTGGCAAGCCTCTTCAATAGTCATGAAATATCGTGTCATCTCCGGATGGGTTACGGTGACCGGCCCACCCTGTCTTATCTGTTGCCGAAAGAGCGGAACCACGCTTCCTGTTGATCCGAGCACATTACCAAAGCGGACCGTAATGAAATTGGATGAGGAGACTTCATTCAGTGAGCGACAGTAGACCTCAGCAACACGTTTGCTCGACCCCATCACACTACTTGGATTAACCGCTTTATCGGTTGAAATCAAGACAAATGTGGCATCTCCCTGCTTGTGGGCTTCAAGGGCAACATTTCGGGTGCCGATGATATTGTTTCTGGCTGTCTCTCTGAGCTGTTCCTCCAAGAAGGGGGACGTGTTTATAGGCTGCGGCGTGAAAGATGATATCGGGCCTGTACTGTTCAAAGAGGTGATGTACTGCCGTTGCATCACAGACATCACCCAGTTGGGAGATAAGCACCACATCGGGATGGTATTTTTTTAGCTCCATACAGATCTGGTAGAGGTTATATTCACTCTGTTCAAATACGATGATTTTTTCAGGAACAATTGCCGCCAACTGTCGAACCAGTTCGGAACCGATTGATCCTCCGCCTCCGGTAACCAGGACCACTTTTCCAGAGTGTCCGCCCACTATCTGCTTCCAATCGAGGGTGACCGGCTCTCGGCCAAGGAGATCATCAATCTCTACTGCCCGAAGAGCCGTTTTCCTTGCTCCTCCACTGACCACATCCCTCAAGCTGGGAAGTGTCTGAAAGACCACATCTGCATTTTCACAATGAGAGACAATTCGCTGCATCTGGACTGCTGTTGCACTCGGTATTGCAATAAACACCCGTTCTACACTGAAACGTTCAACAATTGCAGTCAGTTCTTCTATGCTTCCAATCACCCTAACCCCATGGATCTCCTTATCAAGCTTCTCTGGAGCATCATCGATAAAGCAAACAGGCTCATAGAGGGGAGGTGTCATCTGCCGCAGGTCACGCAGCAACAACTCTCCTCCCGATCCTGCACCAATAATGAGCACTTTATTCAAAGAGACTGGGGTAACCCGATGTTCTTTTAGCAGCCGATAAGCCACTCTTGATGAACTAAGAAGAATAAGCAGAAAAATTCCATGAAGGACGAGAACAGTTCTTGGGACCATCTCAAGGCGGGTAATAAAAAAAACAAAAATCATCACCAGAATGGTTCCGACCACAACTGATTTGATCAACCGGATGAAATCACTCATTGAGACGAATCGCCATAACGCACGATGGACATCAAAGAAAACGAAGGCGGAAAAATGGATTGCCATCACCAGAGGAAGCAGATCAATGGCCCGTTCAATAAATAAGTAAGGCACAACAGAGAGATTGAACCGGAACCAATAGGCCAGCAACCAGGCAAAGATGACCATAAGAAGGTCATGGAGGAGCACCCGATAACGTCCTTTTAGGCTGGAGAACTGGCTCCAGATGGTCTCTACGATCTGTTTCATAGGTGTATTATAAACCGAGAGTTCACTCCTGATGCAGTTGAGTCAGAATAAAAACTGCCCCACCAACGACAAAGAGAAGCATTAGCCCAATCAGGGGCCAGAGCAACTCGGGGGGATAATCGATAAAATCAACTGCACAGAGCAGTGAGAGCAGGATGACAATCACTCCACTGCAAAGAGCTGTAGCCGGATGTCCCCAGCAACGTGCTGCACGTTGATAGAGGTGGTCACGGTGGGCCTCAAAGGGACTCTTTCGCGCTCCAACTCTTCGAATCAGGGTAGAGGTCGCGTCAACGATAAATAGGCCCAGTGGCAGCAGTAGAACCGAGAGAGAGAGGTGAAGCTGGGTAACCCCAAACACGATCCCACTGGCAAAGAGTGCGCCAATTGCCAGACTCCCTGAATCACCCATAAAAAGAGATGCCGGCGACCAGTTAAACCAGAGGAAAACCAGTGTCGCTGAAGCCAGCCCAAGCCAGACAAGAGCAAAAGCGCTCTCACCAACAAGAAAGAAGAGCCCGGCATAGGCGAGGGCGGCAATAAAGGTCTGCAGCCCGGCAATTCCATCTATCCCATCCATAAAGTTATAGAGGTTGATCAACCAGATCACTGCAGGAATCGAAAAAACATACCACCAAAATCCGAGCGCAAAGGGGTGGCCACCAATAATAACTGTTTCAGGGCTTCCAAAAAAAGAACCAGGCCAATACCAAAAAGGGATTGGAAGGCAAGACGAAACCAGACTGAGAGTTGGCGGAGATCGTCAAACCAGCCAACGAGAGCGAAAAGGATTAGTGTTAGGGCAGAGAGAACCAGAGGGGATGAGAGATGATCGGTCACCCCAACCAACGCTAAAACAGCCAGTGTGCCGATTACGATGGCTACCCCTCCTCCACGAGGAATTGCATCAAGATGCATGCTCCGTGGATTGGGAATATCTACAGGCAACTGCCCCACACCAGGGCCCAGCATCCACTTGATCACAAAAAAACTTCCCCCTCCTGCAACAGCAGGAGCAAGAAACACCAGGAAAACAATCTCACTTCCGCTCATCAACACGGCCTGAAGGGTCGGGGGTTGAAATTCATAAGCTCATTGGCCTCACTGCAGTCAGCATCCAGGTCCTGATTCATTCGATTGGCCATCTCTGGGGTTAAGAATCGCTTGTTTGGCAACCAGGAGACCAGTGTGAGGACTCCTCTCATTAAGCGGACTGGAATGGGAATAAATCGGGGCGGCTTCCCCTCACATTGAAAGAGACGGCTTATCATCTGACGATAACTCAAAACTTCTCCTCCTGAGAGAGTAACTATCTTCCCATCAACCGATTCAAGCTCCAATGCATTGAGCGCTGCATCAGCAAGATCTTCTGCATGGACAGGTTGCCGTTTTCCAGAACCGCGGCCCACCATTGGGAAGAGCCCTATCCGTCTGATAGATCGCCTGATCAACCCGACACTATTA
>FUWD013180791.1_pt1 | contig 14751 bp, 12 predicted proteins | sample 1063281 | NCBI WGS metagenome assembly FUWD01 (sample SAMEA79048168, study PRJEB19326) | metagenome | biome: marine | reverse complement strand
TGATTGCTGCCATAACTTATCCAATTTTTAGAATTTCCGGAGACACCGGTTTGATGGTGGATTTGGGAGATCACGTTTCCCCCGAAATCAACTTGAAAGTCCTCAACGCCACTGCAACAATTGAACTTTCCGGTTTTAAAGGGATCGTCGAAGTTATCCCGTCTTGTTCTTCTTTTCTAATAGTCTATGATCCTACAAGGGTATCTCTTTCTGAGTTAAAGGAATTTGTCAGTCAAGCCTGTTCAACGCCTAAACAACATGAACTCCCAGTTCCGAAGGTTTTCGACATTCCAGTCATGTATGGGGGTGAACATGGCCCGGACATTCAGTTTGTATGTGAATACTCGGGGCTGGCTTTTAAACAGGTAGTAGAACTCCACACCGCTCCATTATACCAGATTCTCATGATGGGCTTTACCCCCGGTTTTCCATTTTTGTGGGGGCTAAATTCGAGCCTGGCGGTTCCTCGACTGGATACACCAAGACGACTCGTCAGGTCTGGTTCTGTTGGAATTGCGGACAACCAGACGGGTGTCTACCCCGTTGATAGTCCGGGAGGTTGGCGATTAATAGGTAGAACTACCGTGAAATTGTTTGACCCGGGAGCCAAGAATCCGTTTCCTTATTCCGTGGGTGACCGCATTAGATTCTTGGACGCAAGAGCTTAAATCCTTTGTTTTTTCATTTCTTCGGAGAAATCGATTGAGAGAGATTCTCGAGGTTATTGAACCTGGGGCCTTCACCACGATTCAGGACCTGGGGCGTATCGGGTTCCGAAAATTAGGAATTCCGTTATCGGGAGGACTGGACAGTTTTTCACTCAAAGTTGCAAACTGGCTAGTTGGGAACCATGAAAACTGCGCATGTATTGAAACCACTTTTCTGGGTCCCAGACTGGAGGTTCATTCAGAATCTCTTATTGCATTAACTGGAGCCGATGTTCCCGTACTTCTGAATGGACGTGAACAGGATGTTTGGAGTTCTTTTCTGGTCAGACCTGGTGATACGCTCATTTTCAAACCAGTCACAAGAGGCCTGAGATCTTACATAGCAGTTGCGGGGGGTGTAGATTGCCCTTTGGCAATGGACAGCCGTTCTACTTACTTGGCAGGAAGAATTGGCGGTATGAACGGAAAAGCTTTGCAGGCAGGAGACACCATCTGTGCGAAGCATTCGGATCTGTTATCCCATCCCAGGTCTGTTCATCAGGAGTTCATCCCAAAAATTGGATCTTCAGTTTCTGTGAGAGGAATTTTGGGTCCTCAAGAAGATCACTTCGACAAAAAGGGTGTTCGTACCTTTTTTGATTCTTATTTTCAGGTGACCGTAAATTCGAATCGAATGGGATACAGACTGGAAGGACCTAGTATAGATTTCAGGGATGGAATGGCGTCAGGGATTTTATCGGAGCCTTGTCTCCCAGGTAATGTTCAGATACCCCCGGATGGGCAACCAATAATCCTTTTGAACGAACAGACAGTTGGCGGTTACGCCAAGATAGCCACGATAATAAATTGTGACCTTGACCGTATCGCCCAGGTAAAGCCGGGGGATAAAATAAAATTTGAACGAACATCCCTGGAAACGGCGCACCATCTCTTCAGGCTCAGGAAGCGGCGGCTTGAGGAGATAAAAAGAACCCTCCTTGATTGATTCAAGAATCAATAAAACCGATTTAACTTTAATAAATTCTTGACACCGGAGCGTCGATTCATTAGTTTAAAATGCTGTATATGAACCTTGCTCATACGATAATCGCACAGCCCGTCGAGAGTTAACGACGCACTCTCGTAATCAAGAAAAAACGATGACACCAAGCGCATCCGGATACCGTCTAGAAGTTGGTGATTGAATCGGTGCGAATCACCAAGCATGAACGGAATATTCAAACCGGACGTTGACAGAAGCAAGAGGAACTATGGCCGGAACTACATTTGCTAAAGGTGGGATTCATCCCGATGAACACAAAGAGTTGACCGAGGGCTTGGCTATCGAGGTGATGCCACCTCCCAGCCAAGTTGTGCTGCCATTGTCCATGCATTTTGGAGCTATCGCCAAACCAACGGTGAAAAAGAAACAGGAAGTACAGGAAGGTGAGGTCATTGGCGTGGTGGAAAAGGCTCTGGGCGCCTCCATTCACAGTAGCGTCACGGGAGTTGTGAAAGCTATAGAACCCAGACCCCATCCTACGATGGTAAGATGCGACGCGGTTATAATAGATCGAGATCCAGACGCCACTCCAAGAAAGTATGAAACCGAAGACTGGAGAAAGCTTTCACGTGAACAACTTCTGGCAAGGGTTAAAGACGCCGGAGTAGTTGGTATGGGAGGGGCTGGGTTCCCTACTTACGTCAAGCTATCTCCTCCTCCCAACGCCAAAATCGATACTTTGGTTCTTAACGGCGCTGAATGCGAACCCTATCTGACTACTGACCACCGCCTTATGCTTGAATATCCGGAAAAGATAATCGAAGGCGCCAAGATCATTCTTAAAATTCTTGGGATCAAGCAGGCGACCATTGGAATCGAACTGAACAAGCCTGACGCCATCAATACTATGAACAAAGCGGCTCAACAATTGGCCGGCAAAGATGATGATGTAATTAAAGTTCAAGGCATGGATGTCAAATATCCTCAAGGGTCCGAGAAGCAGCTTATTTACTCACTAACAAAGCGGTCTGTCCCTGGAGGTGGATTGCCTTTCGATGTCGGGGTAATCGTGCAGAACATCTCTACGACTCTGGCTGTGTTTGAGGCCGCCACAATGCAGAAACCCGTTTATGAGAAGGTGGCCACATTTTCAGGTAGGGCTTTACATAGGCAGGCCAACCTTCAGGTCAAGGTTGGAACCCTGTTGTCGGATGTCGTGAATTATCTGGGCGGAGCCAAGGACGTCATCAAAATAGTTTCAGGCGGTCCCATGATGGGTTTTGCAATCTCATCGCTCGACGTGCCAGTTACAAAAACCACTTCCGGCGTGCTGTTTTTAAATAGTTCAGAGACCGATCTGGGCGAATTTGGTCCCTGCATCCATTGTGGTTGGTGCATGGAAGCCTGTCCTATGGGGCTAAGTCCAAAAGAGGTCGCTCTTTATGTCGAAGCCGGAAGGGGACATCTAACCGAGAAATTTGGTATCTTTGATTGTTTTGAATGCGGGTGTTGCGCTTATGTCTGTCCAGCGAAACGGCCCTTGGTGCAGTTTGCGAGACTGGCCAAAATAGCTATCAAGAAAAGAAGCTGAAATAGGCGAGCCCTGTCAGGTTAATGATCCAGTGTTCTTATGGCCCCATTCTGAAGACCTGGGATCAACAGCCATGACCGGGATTGTCTTCTATTAGAGGAAAACTGGTCGATCATTTTGACAGACCCATTACATACAAGGGAGGATGGGACCATCGAAACGTTAGATCCTAGAAACGTTACTTCTAAGCCAGAATGGGCTGTTTCGGTATCCCCGCATATAAGAAAAGGGACTACTACTGCCCAGATCATGTGGACTGTCTCGGCTAGCCTAATGCCGGTCCTGATTTTGTCCATCTACAATTTTGGTTTCAGAAGCCTGATTATAACAATGGTAAGTGTGCTTTCGTGCGTGATTGTGGAGGCCATATCACAGAAGGCGATGGGGCGCCCAGTAACGGTCACGGATGGAAGCGCTGTTTTGACAGGCATCCTGCTCGCATTTGTTATCCCTCCTGGAGTTCCATATTATTTACCGATCATCGGGGCCGTAGCCGCAATGTTTATAACCAAGGAACTCATGGGAGGACTTGGTTACAATGTGTGGAACCCTGCTCTTGTGGGACGGGCTCTTCTTCAGGCGTCTTTTCCCGTGGCGATAACTACCGCATGGATTCCACCCGAGCAACTTTCAAAAGGCATTTGGGACGTTTTTCTTGGCTCAGGTAGCTTGGACGCAATATCGACCGCCACCCCGCTTGCGGTCATAAAACAATACGGCATGAAAGCCCTTGTTCAGCAATTTGGTGGAATCGACACCATATACTGGAATTTTTTTCTGGGCTTTAAGCCTGGTTGCATTGGGGAGACTTCAGCTCTGCTGATTTTGCTGGGTGGTCTGTTCCTGATGAGCAGGAGAATCATCACTTGGCATATCCCTGCTTCTACACTGGGATCTGCGGCTCTGATAGCCTGGATCTTCGGCGGGGAAGCCTGGTTCAGTGGCAATCCGCTTGTTCACGTATTATCCGGGGGCCTGATGCTGGGAGCCTTTTACATGGCTACGGATTACGTTACATCACCGACCCTTAAACCCGCGCAGATTTTGTTTGGGTGCGGCGTGGGAGCGCTGACGGTTATGATACGTCTCAAGGGCGGTTACCCGGAAGGTGTTTGCTATGCGATACTTCTCATGAACTGCTTGACGCCTGCGTTGGATGAATGGTTTCAACCCAAGCGGTTTGCTCCCCCCAAGGCCGCTCCCGTTGCGGCTGCTAAATAGTTTAGAAAGAGGTTTCAATGAAAGAAATCTTTAAAATTACGATGAGTTTGACAGCGGTTTGCATAGCGGCTTCCTTGATACTTGGATTTGTTTACGCAAAAACAGATCACGCCAGAAAAGTTAACGAAGAACGGATGGAGCAGCAAACCATTCAGGGCCTACTTGGCTTCGGACCCGACACGAAGCCCCCTGATGATCTGAAGATCAATCCGGTTTATCGCTACGTGATCACGTCACCGAAGGGTGAAACGTCATTAGGTTACGTACTGCCCTTAAAGGGCGACAAGGTAGCCCTAGTGGAACTGGATCTTTCGGGGAAGCCAATTCGTGTCATCCCCATCGACGCTTCAATATCGTCACTCGCTGATAGGGCCAACAGGGACAACATCATAAACCAGGCTTTGCCAAAGGGGTCTAAGTCCGTATGGGCGCAAACAATATTTGTCGCAGACCGTGGAGGCAAAAGGCTGAGTTATGTAGTGCCAGGAGTGATACAGGGTTTCAAGACTTTCATAAAATTGATGGTATCCTTGACCCCGGATCTTACAGTTAGCGGGGTTGCTGTTACTTATTCTGAGGAAGATCCTGGCCTTGGGGCCGAGATCCAGAAAGACTTTTTCAGAAACCAGTTTGTCGGAAAAACCTTGGATCTGCTAAAGAAACTCACTGTGGTCAAGGAACCTCTACCCGCTGATTATGCAACGTCCTTGGATCCGGTCAAGGCAAAACAAAGAGGAATGTCGACTGAACAGGTTAAGGAAATCAAAGCTAAACACCTGAAAGATGACATTTACGCATTAACCGGAGCCACCATCTCCAGTCGGGCGCTGACCAAGGGAGTAGTAAATACGGTACAGAAATTCGCTAAGCGGCTGGAAATATTGGATGAGGCTATAAAAAAGAACAATTAAGCATTGCGTTTTAGCGGAGGTAAAAAGTGAACAGGAACGTACAACTTCTCTGGAACGGATTAATACCTGAGAATCCTATCTTCCGCCTTGCGCTAAGTATGTGTCCCGCGGTGGCGGTTACAACATCCGTGCAAAACGGTTTGTTACTAGGACTTGCTGTAGTGTTTGTCCAGGTGTTTTCCAGTTGCACAGTGGCGATATTCAAATCATTCATCCATCCTAGAATTAGAATACCAGCATACGTTATTGTTATTGCGCTCTGGGTCTCTGTCATTGACATGATTTTGCCGGTCATATCTCCAGAAGTGTATAAGCAGGTCGAGTTGTTCGTGAAGTTGATCGTCGTCTTTGCCATAATTATTTCTCGACTGGAACTTTTTGCCTCCAAGGAACCACTGATTCCATCTTTTTTCGACGGGCTTGGAATGGGGATAGGGTTTCTGTTTGGTCTTTGCCTGATTGGCGCTATCAGGGAGTTTTTTGGGACCGGGCAGCTTTTCGGTTTCGACATTTTAGGGTTCAACCCGTTGCTCATAATGGTTCTTCCAGCAGGCGGCTTCTTTGTTATTGGTTTTATCATGGCGATATTTAACTGGGTTGAGTTCAAGCTCACGGGAAAAATCCCAACCTCGGGAGGAGCCCACTGACATGAAAGCGTGTAAGTTACAACGTTTGGGTATAATCACAGTCATATCTTTCGTCTTTCTCGCAGTCGTGGCGCTCGGAGTCTCCGATGCGGCAACAGGATCCGGGTCGTTCAAGAAAGACAATGAAATAGTAATTTCATTTGGTGTGCCGGTAGACGAATCATGGGCAAAAAACGCAGCAAATTTTCTGGTGTTCGAGAAAACTGATCCCGACATTCAACTACCTATAGAATCAGTGACCCTTGACGCCAAGAGGATTTCGGCTCTTATTAGATTCAGTGAACCTCTCAATCTTTCAAGTGAATACGAAGTCATAGCAAAAGATGTGGCGTCTGAAGGAAAAACTCTTGGGACGGTTGAATTCCTGGTCAAAAAAAGTCAGGGACAAATTCTGTTTACCATATTCCTTGGGGCCATGTTGATCAACAATTTCGTCTTCACAAAATATTTAGGCCTTTGTATATTCTTTGGAGTCTCCCAGAAGAAAGAAACATCTATCGGAATGGGAATCACCTTCACCATAGTTATGGTCTTGAGCGCAATTATGTGCTGGGCCTTGCTTACTTTTGTCCTAAATCCCCTCCATTTGGGGTTTTTAAAAATTATTGTATTTATTGGGACGGTAGCTATCTTCGTTCAGGCTGTGGACACCATTCTGAGAAAGCTTAATCCCTATCTTTTCAAGAAACTGGGCGTTTTCCTGGTCCTGATAGTTACCAACTGTATTATTCTAGCCGTTCCCTTGATCAACGCTGACAGTGGGAATGGTCCAATGGAGAGTCTTATCCTTGGATTGGGAGCTGGCCTTGGGTTTGCGCTTGCGTTATTCCTGATGGCCTGTGTCAGGGAGAAACTTGAGTTGTGCAAAGTCCCGCCGGTTTTTCGCGGTCTTCCTATCGCGTTTGTAGTAGCGGGTTTGTTTGCGCTTTCGTTTCTCGGTTTCTCGGGATTATCGATATTTTAAACTCATGAAAACTCGGGCCATATTTGACAAGGCCCTCAGAGGTGACTTCAGATGGAAGATGTTTGGCACATAGCTCTTGTGGGCATGATTTTCTTCACAATTTTTGGCCTATTGTGTGGTCTGGCGCTTGCCTACGCCGCCAAGAAATTTTCAGTCAAGATTGACCCCAAGATAGAAGCTGTTCGCGCATGTCTGCCAGGCGCAAATTGTGGAGCTTGTGGTTATGCAGGTTGCGAATCCTATGCGGAAGCTGTGGTTACTGATCCGGCATGTCCCCCAAACAAATGCGCCCCTGGAAAGGACGTTGTAGCACAGAAGGTGGCGGCGCTTACCGGAAAAGCGGCAGGCTCAGCGAGTCCGGTAATTTCTGTGGTTCGTTGTTCGAGAAATGAGGGGAACGTCAAAAAGAAGTATTCCTATGTCGGGTTTGACACCTGTCAGGGCGCCTCAATAGCTTTTGGCGGTCCATATGAGTGTACTTTCGCATGTGTTGGCTACGGGGACTGTGAAACGGCTTGCCCTTTTCATGCCATTCACATGAAAGACAACATGCCCGTGATAGACCCCGATCTATGCACCGGTTGTGGAGTTTGCGTGAAGGCGTGTCCGAAACAGGTCCTGGAACTCATTCCCAAGGACGCCATTTGTTATGTGCCCTGCAATAGCCGAGATTCTGGAAAAGTGGTATCTAGCATTTGCAGCGCCGGATGCATTCACTGTGGCGCATGCACACGCAAAGCCAAGGACGCTGTTTCCATGGTAAGAGACCGTATAGAAATTGATCACGAAAAGCTCAACGAAGAATCTGCCAAGGCGGCTGTATGGGCTTGCAGCAAACAGTTCGTTTTTAGGTATAGGGATCCTGAACGTCAAGCTAAAGAAGTACAGGCTATAAAAGAGGAACAAGCCCGCAAAAAAGTGGCGGCCAAGGCTCAGCAGCAGTCTGAAATGGAAAAAACGGTATAAATGAAAAGGTCAGGCCATCAGATACATCGCGCTTTTAAATATAATCTGGCTGCAGACTCACTAAGATTCCAGTTGCGCATGCAAAATAGAACTAGCAGTTCAACTTTCTATTTGAAAAACAAGACATAGCTCGGCCCTGGAAGGAGGCTCACGAAATGAAGGACAAAAATTACGTATGGAATCCTTTTCGTATTCTTAGCCCGAAGCTCAATTCTGAAATAACAAAATCAGACGAGACCGAAGATGTTGATGAGTTGACTTCTAAGTCTCCGGAGGAAATTCTCGTCATCATGGTCAGCAAACTTATTGATCTGACCAAGATGATATCTCTTGGATTTCAGAGCGAGTCGACTCAACAACATGAAACATGTGAAAAACTCCTTCAGGAGATAGGACGCCTGGAGCGCGCTTCAACCTCAGGTATTCTTAAAGTGTCAGAAACATTTGGTCAGAATGTTTTCAAGACTGTTGTAAGACTTCCAAGCCGGGTTGAGAGAATTGGCGTTATGTTTGAGCACATTCTGGCTTGTCAGAAGATTAAAGTGAAAGAAGGGATCCTGTTCAGCGACAAAGCGCAATCTGAACTTATGGACATGCTCGGTGTAACACTGGATCTTTTACGGAATGTTGGGGATTCGCTCGTCACATGTAATCTGGTAATCCTCGATCACATCAAAAGCCAAAGTAACAAACTAGCTGAAATGGCTGAAGAAAACCGTTTGAACCATTGGGAACGAATGGAGAGGGGATTTTGCTCTCCGGACGCATCAGCTATTTACCTGAAAATTCTTGATTCCTTTAAGGGTATCGCTGAATACGCGGTAAAGATCTCCGATTCCTTGTGTTCGTTGGAGGATGTCTCCAAATAGATTTTATTCCTGGGAATTTTCTAAAACCCCGTGCCGCAATTTGCGAGACGGGGTTTTGTTTTGTGTTTGACTGAATTGTGAGAAAAGAGGGGGCCTGCCATAATAGTATGGCAGCATTCTTGTATTTGCAGAACACTATGGCCCCAGAAATCTAGAATGTGAAGAACACCTTTTGCAGGACCTTGGGGGTGTAGCCGACGACATCAAGATAAAGAGTGACGCCACCGTTAAAGAACGGCCACCCAGCGCCAAGAATCATCGCTGTGTCTATATCCTTCGGGTCTGACACTACCTTTTCCTGAAGGATTCTATCGATTTCGAGAGTCAGGCTGGTCAGAATCCTGTCAACAATTTCTTCCTTGACAAATTGCTTGTCGCCGCGATTCTGAAATATTTCGGCCACCTTCGGATTCAGCGCCTTACCAGGCCCCATGCCATTGTATATAGCCCCGATTTTAGCGTCCACCATCTTTTTCAGGTTGTCATTGATCGGGAAGCGCTCCGGCCATGCTTTGTTACAGGTTTCCAGAACATGGAAGGCCACAGCGGTGCCAACAAAGGCAAGCAGGTCAAACGGCGCCATCGGCAATCCAAGGGAAAGCACCGCATCGTCTACCTGCATAAAATCGGCGCCTTCATCAACCATTTCGAAGCAATCGCTAAGAAGTTTGGTTAGAAGCCTGTTTACCAGAAACGCAGGGGAGTCTTTCACAAGAATCGCGTTCTTTCTAAGTTTTTTCGCGCAGTCAAAAGCTGTCACCAGTGTCTGGTCGTCAGTTTTGTCACCCTTTATTATTTCAAGCAACGGCAGGACAGCAACTGGATTGAAGAAATGGAACCCCACAACTCGTTCCGGGTTTTTGAGCTTCGACGCCATTTCCGTAACCGAGAGGCTGGAAGTGTTTGTCGCCAGAACACAATTCGGCGAAATGACCTCTTCAGCCTGAGCGAACACCTGCTGCTTCACTGACATTTCTTCGAAAACGGCTTCGATAACGAAATCGCAATCAGCGAAATCATTCCAGTCAAGAGTTCCTAGCAGGATGTGATAGAGGTGATCGGCTTTTGCCTGGCTAAGCCTACCCTTGCTTACCAAGGCGCTTAGTTCACCCTTGACGTAGCCCAATCCTTTGTCAAGAAATTCCTGTTTAATGTCCTTCATGACTACGGGGACACCATATCTGCGGAGAAAGAGCATGGCCAACTGGGAAGCCATAAGCCCGGCGCCAATGATACCGATCTTCTTAATGGATCGGCCTTTGATATCCTTGGGCTTTCCAACAGGCTTTTTAGCTCTGCGCTGAACCAGGTCGAAGCTATATACGCCTGCTTTGCATTGCCGACTCTTTATGAGATCACCAAGGGCCCTATCTTCACCTGCGAAACAATCCTCAATGGAATGACTCAGATCACAGGCGTATTCAATTAATTCCAGAGCGCGATACGGAGCGGGAGCCGCCCCATGAACTCTCATGTCCAGGAAGTTTCTGGCCCCATCCAGGCTGGCTTTCAGCTTCGACATATCAGGCGGTTTTCTCTCGATTTCAACCTTGCCTTCAATAATATCTACCAACAACGAAAGAGACTCATCAAAGAACTCAACGGATTCGAACAGCCTGTCCGCCAGACCTATTTGAAAGGCCTTGGTTCCATCTAGCATCCTGTTCTGGTTGGTAGGGTTATAGATTATTATCTCAAGTGCTTTTTCAGGACCTATAAGCCTGGGAGTCAGAGTTGATCCGCCCCAGCCTGGAATCAATCCCAGAAAACATTCTGGAAAGGCTATGGCGGGTACCGCTTTTGAGACAGTCCTGTAATCGCAATACAGCGAAATCTCCAGTCCCCCTCCAAGCGCTGCTCCGTTAATAGCCGCCAATGTCGGTATCTTGAGGTCCATTATTCGTTTCATTGCAGCATGACCCGCAGCTCCTATGCTACGACCCTGCTCAAAAGTGTTTATGAAGGGGACCTGCATCAGATCGGCGCCGGCAGCGAAAATGTAGTGTTTGCCACAAAGCATCATTCCTTTAATATCTTTGTCGGCTTCTATCTTGTTTACAGCTTTATGCAAAGAAGCGAGGGCATGCTCGCCAAACGTGTTAGGCTTCTTGTAATCCTCACCATTGTCCATGGTGACAATCGCTATTTTACCAACACGAGAATTGTAATAGGTAATATGGAATAAAGTGTGCGCTTCAGCCATGACGTTTCCTTTCTATACGAATTGCACTGGACTATTCAGCATTGTCTTTTTTTTCTTTCTTTTCCTTTTTGCCGTCTCGCTGGAGATTTTTCCAAATCACGGCTCCACCCTGGCCCAGACCGACACACATTGTGGTTAGGCCATATTTTACATCGGGATGTTCCTTGAAACCATGCATCAGATGAAGAGCTAACCTGACCCCTGATGAAGCGAGAGGATGTCCGTATGCGATAGCGCCGCCATAAATGTTTAATCTCGGGTCGCTGGGAAAAGTAAGACCAAATTCTTCAATGAATGCGACAGCTTGAACAGCAAAGGCCTCGTTCAACTCTATCAGGCCAATGTCTTCGATACCTAGCCCTGCAACCTTCAGCGCCTTGTGAGTAGCCGGAATCGGGCCAATACCCATGATTTCGGGCTTTACTCCAGCGTACGCGAATGATTTCAGCTCCATCTTGGGCTCTATTCCCAACTCTTCAGCCTTTTCAAGGGTCATGAGGAGAGCTCCAGCCGCTCCATCGTTCAAACCGGATGAATTACCCGCTGTGACTTTCCCCATTACTCTAAATGGCGTGCGAAGTTTGGCGAGACCTTCCAGCGTGGTTTCGGGTCGAGGCTGTTCATCTTTATCCGCTACCGCCCAACCATTCTTGGTATAAACGGTCATGGGAACAATCATCTCCCGGATCTTCCCCGACTTAACAGCATTGTCAGCATTCTGTTGACATAACATTGAGTACTCATCAGCCATTTCTTTGGTTATGTGAGGAAACATGTCATGAAGATTTTCTGCAGTGGCGCCCATCGATAAAGCGCTCTGGTCGACGAGCTTGTCTGTCACGAATCGTGGGTTAGGATCAGCGGTGGATCCCATTGGGTGATGCCCCATGTGTTCAACACCACCGGCTATAGCCACATCGCAAGCTCCCAGGGCTATTTCGGAGGCGGCGGAAGTGAGAGCGCTCATTCCACCAGCGCACATGCGGTCGATTGAATATCCAGCTACGGTCACAGGTAATCCGGCAAGAAGCGCAGATGTCCTACCCAGGGTAAGCCCCTGATCGCCTTCCTGACAGAATACTCCCCAGGCGTTTTCCTCGATCATTTCAGGCTTGACTTTCGGGTTTCTTCTCATCAACTCCCTAATGACCTTCACAACCATATCATCCGCTCGAGTGTTCCAGAAAACACCCTTTTCACCCGCGCGTCCGAATGCCGTCCTTACAGCGTCAATTAAGACTACTTTTCTAACTTTCATATTAATGACTCCATAGAAGATTAGACTAACGCAAAAGATTCTTCGGGAAGATCTATGGCGGAACGTTCTCCACTCATGATCGCCCGTGCCTTGCCGGAGGCCAAGGACAGTATTGTGTTTGCAAAGAATTGGGCCGAAGCCACCTTACCTCTGTAAAAGGCTGCGCTCCTGTTGGATTTGAGTAACTCGGCCTTTTTCTCTTCGGTATCAGCCTTAGCGTCTCCATATAGTTCTTCCAAGCGCCTGTCGGCTACTACAGCCTGCCACAACAACATGAACCCCACTGCGACATCGCCAAAAAGTTCAAGATAAGGGCTGGCGTAAAGGATTGGAGTCATGAAGTCTTCGGTAATACTCTTGAGACCGAAGTAGCGCGTAACTTCGATAAGATGATTTCTTGCTGTTTCAAATGGCTCAACTATGTCTTTCATTCGGTAGTTCTTTTTGGCGTTTTTTATCAAGGCGCCTGTTTCCGCAACTATGCTCTTGAACAGGAGGCCCTGTTTGTATCCAATCTTTCTGCCAACCAGATCGAGAGCCTGTATCCCGTTGGTCCCTTCATAGATTGACGCTATCTTGCAATCCCTCATGAATTGTTCCACTGGATACTCACGGCAAAAACCGTATCCTCCATGGACCTGGACCGCCATTTCCGTAACTCTGAACCCCATATCAGAACCCCAAGCCTTACAGACCGGGATGAGAATATCCAGAAAGCCCTGATACTTGGCGGTTTCCTCAGGAGTCTTGGCTGCATGAATCCTGTCTTCGCAATACGCTGCGTAATAAAGTAGAGCCCGTATACCTTCCGTTACGCTCTTCATCCACATGAGCATTCTTCTGACATCAGGATGCTGGATGATTGGAACTTTAGGCGCTGTGGGATCCTTCATGGTAGATATCTCAGGACCCTGAAATCTCTCTTTAGCGTATTTGAGGGCATGCATGTAGGCAGCGCTTGCCTGGGACAATCCCTGAACTCCGACAGAAAGCCTGGCCTCGTTCATCATGTTAAACATGATCTTCATACCCTGATTTTCTTCTCCGAGAAGGTACCCAACACATTGGTCCTTCTCTCCGAAATTAAGAGCGCAAGTTGACGATCCATGGATTCCCATCTTTTTTCTACGGCCATTGTAGAGACGTCATTGTCGACTAGATTTCCGCTCTCATCATATCTGAACTTTGGAACAATAAAGATGCTTATTCCTTTGGTTCCAGCCGGAGCGCCTTCTATGCGGGCGAGCACCATATGTATAATATTTTCGGTCAAATCGTGATCACCAGCGGAAATAAAAATCTTTCCACCGGAAATCAAATATGTTCCATCAGCTTGCTTGACCGCTTTTGTTCTCAACGCTCCAACGTCACTTCCCGCCTGTGGTTCGGTCAGACACATCGTTCCGCACCACTCGCCGGTGTACATCTTATCCATGTACATGCGTTGCTGTTCTTCCGAACCATAAAGCTGTATTAGCCTCGCCGCTCCAATGGTGAGACCGGGATACATCATCAGGGATTGGTTGGCTGCTACGAACAGTTCCATGGTGGCAATATACATGACGTTGGGAAAACCCTGTCCGCCATGATCTGGTGATATGGGCAGAGCAGCCCATCCGCCCTCACAATACTTCTGATAGGCGGAATGGAATGAAGGCGGAACCGTCACATGCCCATCTTCCAGTTTTACCCCCACCGTATCACCCTCTACATTGGTGGGAGCCAGTTCCTTCTCAGCCAGTTTTTGCGCTGCATCCATCACCATGTCGAACATTTCTCTGGAGAATTCGGAATAAGTTTCAGCATCGCAAAGTTCTTCGATGTTTAGTTGCTCATAGAGCACAAATTTAGCGTCTCGCTCATCAACGAGAAGATTGGCCATCAGCTTTCTTCCTCCTTGTGTCACTTACCGAGTTAACAGATTTTTAAGAAATCCGGTTTGATGTTTTTAGGAAAAACCCTTTAACGCCAGCAGGAATAGGATCCAGTTGTATCTTTAAGCCACTACATACCAGATGAATACGCCAAGTTTATAAATACGTTTACACCTTACAGTTTAATATCTCAAGAAAAATAATTCCTTACTGAATCAGTCAAGTAAGATACAGTTCCACCGTTGTTGACATCAAATCAAAACGTACCTAATTTGTTCAAAACTGTTTTGCCGCACGGTCATTCTATGTATGTGAAACGCCTTGTCGTATGGCGTTGTTTCCAGTGCGTCCCAAGGAGACAATACATGTGGGAAGAAGAAAATAAAAAAGCCGTTGATTTATTTCAGAAAGGAAAACTCTTCGAGGCGTTGGAATCTGCCAAATCCGCTTTGAAGATTGCGGAAAAAGAATTGGGGCCAGAACATCCAGGGGTAGCGCGTTGTCTCAACAATTTGGCTGAGATAAACCGCTCGCAAGGTAAACTGCAAGAAGCTTTACCTTTATGGGAAAGTCGCTTGAGATACGACAAAAGTTTCT
>FUWD012913256.1_pt1 | contig 14754 bp, 14 predicted proteins | sample 1063281 | NCBI WGS metagenome assembly FUWD01 (sample SAMEA79048168, study PRJEB19326) | metagenome | biome: marine | reverse complement strand
AAAGTGTCATAGTTGGTTTACAACAAATCTTTAGACCCAAAATTTCAAGTGCTCCAGAATCTCAAGACGCAACTCGGAAGAACGCTTCTCGCCGTTAATTCGCCTGATATATGGATCATTAAAAGTTTTATAAATTGCAGCCACCTTTTCAAGGTCAGCGGCTTTTTCAAATATGGAGAAACCTTCCGGTCGGCATTTGCCAATTCGAGATAGTGCGGTTGAAACAGATATCTCGATCAGGAAAACGATGTCTGGAACTGGAACCCTCGAACGATTTTCTTCAAGAATATTATTAGGATCAAGTCCCCTGGATCCCTGATAGGCAGCGGAAGAATGGTAGTAACGATCACATATTACGTGCTCATGATTTTTGATAGCCGGATTTATAACCTTTTCAACATGATCCAGGCGATCTTCAAGAAAAAGCCTGGATTCTTCTTCCGGAGTTAGTCTGTCCTTCAGTTTTCTTAAATTTTGTCCGACAAGTCCATCGGATGGTTCTCGTGTCAAAATATTGGGGATTCCCAACGATGTAAGTTTACGCGAGAGGAACTCCGCCTGAGTGGTTTTCCCACTCCCATCGATTCCCTCAAACACTATGAACATTTAAAAGTCCTTGACTAATCTCTTTCGGTGACGATCAATATTCAGTCTCACAATGTGTGATCTCAAGATAGAAAATACTACGTAAAAACGCAAAATGAAAACCAAGAGGATTCAGTTGGAAAATTTTCCGAATCATCGCGTAAGAACTCTTAATGACATGCCGATAAATGACAAAGGTGACTTCGTTCTCTACTGGATGACTTCTTATAGAAGACTCAAATGGAATTTCAGCCTGGATCGATCCATTCGATGGGCAATGCAACTCAATAAAGGCCTTGTAATTCTCGAAGCTATCAGAAGCGCGCATAGTTGGGCATGTGACAGATTTCACAATTTTGTCATGGATGGAATGAAAGACAACCTTTTGGCGTCCAAGAAATCTAAAATAGTCTATTATCCTTATGTAGAGCCCACTCCAGAAGCGGGAAAGGGGCTTTTAAGAGAGTTTTCACTTAATGCCTGCCTGATAGTTACTGATTTTTTCCCATGCTTTTTCTTGCCTAGAATGCATCAAGCCGCAGCTTCACAGGTGAAGTGCAGAATGGAACAGGTTGATTCAAATGGCTTACTCCCATGTAACGCATCGGATCAGGTTTTTTTAAGCGCTTTTTCTTTTCGAAGATATCTTCAAAAACATCTGCCTAAATTTATCATGGAGTCGCCGGAAGAAGACCCTCTGGGACGCCTTGATTTGAGACCGTTAGAGAAAGTTCCGAAGAACATTATTGAGAAATGGCCTCCCGCGTCCAAGTCTCTGCTCCTATCTGAAAATCGGAATCTGGCCGAGCTTCCCATAGACCACAATATAGGTGTTACAGGGATAATTGGGGGATCGTCCCATGCCTCCGCCAACCTGGTTTCATTTTTAAACCACCGTCTGAAAAGATATGCAGACGAGAGGAATAGTGTAGACAATCCCGCAACTAGCGGATTGTCTCCATATTTGCACTGGGGCCATATATCGGCGCATGAGATATTGTGGACACTACTGCGATCCGAAAACTGGACCCCTGACAAACTTTCCGAGAAGAGTAACGGCAAGAGGACCGGATGGTGGGGGGCAGGGAAAAATACCGAGGCTTTTCTGGATCAATTGGTTACCTGGAGAGAAATAGGCTTCAACAGTTGCTCCTTGATGCAAAATTATGATTCTTATGACTCACTTCCTGATTGGTCAAAGAAAACCCTATCTGATCATCAAACTGATCCTAAAGAATTTTATTATGAAATTGATGAATTTGAGAAAGCCGCCACTCATGACGACATCTGGAATGCAGCACAGAACGAACTGGTAAGAACCGGTAAAATTCATAACTATTTGAGAATGCTGTGGGGTAAAAAGATCCTTGAATGGAGTGTCACGCCTCAAAGATCGCTGGAAATAATGATTGAACTAAATAACAAATATGCCTTGGATGGTCGCAATCCAAATTCTTACTCGGGAATTTTCTGGACACTAGGCCGATACGACAGGCCTTGGGGCCCAGAACGGTCTATTTTTGGCAAAGTCAGGTATATGAGTTCAAAAAGAACTCAGGCCAAAATAGACCTGAACAATTATCTCAATACTTATCTTCAAAGGTAAGCTGTCTTTGTAATAGAATTAGAACATCTGTCATGATTCATACAATCGGGGCCATTTGGTGGACGAGCTATTTTTTTGTTCGAAGTTAATGTAATGTATCAAGAACTACCCGGACCGAGCTTCCGATATATTCAAACCAGGAGGATACCCAGTGAGGGCAACAATCAAGACAAACAAAGGCGAAATAAAATTAAACCTTTTTGCCGAACTTACCCCTATAACAGTAGCAAATTTTGCGAATCTTGCCAAAAAAGGATTTTACAATGGCCTGAAATTTCATAGGGTCATCGAAGATTTCATGATTCAGGGCGGTTGTCCTTACGGAACTGGCGTTGGAGGCCCGGGATACAATTTTGGAGATGAATTTGACGCTTCATTGAAACATGACAAACCCGGGATGCTGTCTATGGCCAATTCCGGCCCGAGCACTAACGGTAGTCAGTTTTTCATAACTCACGTTCCCACTCCCTGGCTCGATGGAAAACATTCCGTATTTGGTGCAGTATTAGGGGACCAGGACCAGGAAGTAGTCAACAAAATCAGGAACAATGACGTGATTGAATCAATCACTATAGATGATGACACCACTGAGCTATTTGAAAAACCAAAAAATATATTGAAACTTGGAACAAAGTCCTCGACAAAAAATAGGCTGACCGATTTATTTCATTAACCATTACATACCGCGGCGTTACGGTCAAAAGCCGACGCCCGGTATGTTTAAACGCGCTTTATAATGATAGCGCCACAAAAATTAATTGCCCAAACCTGGAATAACAATCTCATTTCTTACCCAAACCGCTTCGCTGTATTTGTTAAGTCTTTTCCTAACCTCATGATCGTATCTATCTTTTGTGAGAAGTAACTCGTCAGGATAAATTTTTTCCAGTTTCTGTTTTTTATCCTTGAGATCCTGTTCGATCTTTTCCTTGAAACCCTCCATGGGTCTTATCTCGAGATTGTAAATGGCGTATCCGTTTTTTTCACGGCAAATATAGAAGATTTTCCCGCCGTCAGTAATCTTGATTGAAACCAACCTGCCTGTGGTTGGAACTTTAGTGTAATGATTTTCAAATTTTATCGATCCAAACTCTGACAGGATGTTTTCGGCCAATCCAAAATCTCCGGCATGACCAATCTCCAAGCAAAGGAAACATATCAAGCACAAGGTGATGAGGGAGCTAAGCGGTTTCATGGTTTTCTCCTAAGTTAACTGGATTGTCTCTGTTCAGGCCCGGGAAAGCGCATATCTAAGAGTATCTCAAGGCCTCCGGTTCGGGATAGACACGCAACGCTCTTTAGAGTATGCTCTCCGCAGTTTTAATATCAAACAAGGGGAAGATGCAATGAGAGATGCAAATGTTGTTAAACTGTTCATGATCCTAGCCCTTAGCGCCTTTTTGGCCGTTGGTTTTTCGACCTTGTCTTTAGCCGATAAAATGGCCGATGTTAGCATGACCGAAATTTCTAACAAGTCCCTAAAGGTGAAATCCGCACTCGACGAATTGAGAAAATTTCAATCTGAACCAACCCCCAAAATGACTTCATTGAGCTTAGAAATAAGGAAGATTCAGGAAAGTCTGGAAAAAGACAAAGCAAATCTCAAAGAGGCTGATAAAGATAAACTGGAAAATGACATCAGAACAAAATACCAGGAACTTCAGCAAGAACAGCAAGTTTTCCGAGCAAAAGTCATGGAACAGCAAAAAACTGTTAATGACTCCATGATGTCTCAAATAAATCAATCTGTTGCAAAAGTGGCGGAGCAGGAAGGAATCGGCGTGGTCTTTTTGAAGGAATCCATAATTTATTCCAAAAATATGCCCGATATAACCGACAAGGTCATCAGTCATCTTGACGCTTCTATGCAGCAAACTCCAGCCAAGAAGTGATCCTTAAGGAACCCTTGTGATGAAGCATGTTATCAAGAACCAGCAAATTTAACCAAGTTTCGTTTAAATGAGTCAAAAGATTCGACTACTGGATACGAAAGTTCTACCAGCAGCCGCAAATATGGCCCTCGACAATATAATTTTGGAGGAAGTCTCATCTGGACACTCACCGGCTACATTCCGGTTCCTGCAATTCGAACGAGCGGCTGTTCTGGTAGGATACAATCAGGACACAAACCTGGAAATCCGGGCCGATTTCTGTCAGGCTCACAACATCGATATAAATAGACGTATTACAGGCGGAGGGGCGCTTCTGTTCCAGCCATCGGCCCTGGGATGGGAAATATTTACGGCTACAGGTGTCCCACCGTTAACAGGGCCCTACGAAAAGGTTCTGGAAACAATTTGTTCCACTGCGGCCCGGGCTCTTTCCAGAACCGGAATTGACGCTAAATTCAGGCCACGAAATGATATAGAAACGAATGGTCGTAAAATATCTGGAACGGGGGGCGCTTTTGTTTCAGGGGCAATGATGTTTCAAGGAACAGTGCTGATCGAAAATGAAATAGAATTGTTTCTAAAGGCTCTGAGAGTTCCATCAGAGAAGCTGAAAAAGCGGGAAATTGAATCTCTTATGCAGAGAATCTGTTTTTTAAATGACATAGTTGAATCCCCTGTAAATGCGAATGATTTGAAAGAAATCTTTGTTGATGAATTTTCAGAGACCCTGGGACTCAACTTCTATACGGATGGACTGACTAATAGAGAAAGCAGGCGATTAAGAGAGGAAATAACATTTTACTCAAGCCCGGATTGGGTTTATTCGCGCTCGAGACCTAAAATTGAAGGAGAGTCATTACGTTCCATATCTCAAGGCGAAGGGGGTTCAATCAGGGTTCACCTGTGGATGGGTACAGGCGGCAAAAGAATTCGTCAGGCTCTTATAACAGGTGATTTTTTCGCCATTCCGCAGAGATTACTTTTCGATCTGGAAGCGTTTCTCGTGGGTATTCCTCTAAACAGAGCCATAATTGAAGACCGCGTGCAATCTTTTTTCAAATCATATGGAGGAGAGATTTGTGGAGTAGAACCTGTCCGTGTGGCGGAAGCGATAGCCGAAGGCGCCGACAGACTGAAACTGGTTTCCAGCAACTTCAGTTTACCAGAGGTAAACGAATTGTTTTTTGTGAATATTTCTCCAAATGCAATCAAGTTCCAATGCGCCAGATGGTTGTTGCTACCTTATTGCTCTAAAAACCTGGACTGCGATTTTCGTGAAATTGAAGGCTGTTCAGAATGTGGCGCATGTGAGATTGGATATTTCTTTGAATTGGCCCGAAAATTCAATCTTGAGCCCCTTACCATTCAGAGTTTTGAGCATCTGATGGAGACCCTTCATGCCAAATCGTTAGGGGATCAAGGACTTTACATTGGCTCATGTTGTGAAGCCTTCTATTCTAAACACAGACTCGAAATGGAAGCGATTCCTCTTCCTGGAGTTCTCGTTAACCTTGATTCCACCACATGTTACGATTTAGGCAAAGGAACGGACGCTTACAAGGGTAAATTTGATAACAAAACATTTCTGAATATAGAATTAATGGAAAAAACCATCAGGCTAATTAATGACTCAACAACTTCAATGTGACATGCTGGTGATAGGCGCAGGGCCATCAGGTTCCAGCGCGGCTATCAGGGCTGCTAATGAAGGGCTTGATGTAATTCTCGTTGATAGCAAGCCGCGGATTGGTGAACGGCCTCATTGTGGCGAATTTGTTCCTTACCAGCTTTTCATGGAATTTGACCTAAACAGGGATTCGATCGTTAGACAGGTCGACTATCTGGAAACATGGATAATAAGGAAAAAATCCAATCCTGATTTCAAAAAGAACAAAATTCATTCCAAAGGGTTCTTTATAGACCGACCAAGGTTTGATCGAAATCTGGCCAGGGAAGCTGCAGCTTCAGGAGCATTAATAATGTCCTCGAGCTCTTTTTTGGATTTTGAAGGAAACAGGTGCCGGATAAATTCAGTTGGTGAAGATTTGCTCGTCAATGCCAAATTTGTTGTGGCTGCTGACGGGGCTCGCTCAAGTGTGCGAAAAAAAATGGGCCTGGAAACAAACGACTGTCTCTTAGGTTGTCAACTGGAAGTTCCTCTCAAACAAAACATTTCAAACGCGATGGTTTTTTTGGACAAAGATTTCTACGGAGGATATGGGTGGCTGTTTCCAAAGGGCTCAACAGCCAATCTTGGACTGGGAATGATCACTGGTACAGACATTACGCCTGCAAAAGCTCTGCACGATTTATCGGATCTTTTGACGAAGACTGGCTTGACTAAAGCAGGATGGCTCGCAAGGACAGGAGGTTTGATTCCTTGCCAAGGGATCAGATTCCCTCTGGTTAAGGACAATGTTCTATTCTGTGGTGACGCTGCAGGTTTAACGCATCCCATAACCGGCGCCGGTATTTCTCAAGCTGTTTACTCAGGAAACTTAGCCGGTGAATGTGTGGTCAAAGCGCTAAAGTCCAATGAAATGTCGCGAGTCAAAGAATATGATAACATCATACTGAGCAAATACGGCGCTGTATTTGCTCATGCTCTCTCCAAACGGACGCATCTCGTCAAGTTTTGGGAAAATGAAGATTTTTCTGAACTTTGTGAAAGAACCTGGATATCTTTTAAGGGGTACAAGAAGAGGGAAAAGAATTTTTGAAAGAGAATGATGCTCTTTTCACAGAAGCCTGGAGTCTGTCCAGATCCTTTCATGGATCAGACATAACATTCTATCAACCGGGAATGTTTGTGGTGGACGGAAAAAGGGGGGCGTACCCAGCCGCTTCAATCACAGGTTATAAGTGTGAACTGAATTGCGATCACTGTAATGGAATATTGCTGAAGAATATGTTCCCATGCCTGGCTGGAGAAGATTTGGTAAATTTTGCCAGGAGAGCTGAAGCCAAGGGTGACAAAGGAATACTTGTTTCTGGAGGATGTGACCAGCAGGGCTATTTACCCTGGCTGAAATTCACGGAAGCTATCCGTCAAATCAAGAATGAAACGAACCTGATCGTAACAATTCATTCGGGTCAAATTCATTTAAAAGAGGCTCGCGAACTTAAAGAAGCAGGGGTCAATCAGGCTCTCATTGATGTGTTGGGTTCCGAAAGCACGGCCAGAGAGATTTTTCATCTCACGAGAGGTATGGCTTCTATTATTGGATCTCTTGACGCCTTGCACTCTGCCGGACTTGAAGTTGTTCCCCACATAGTCTATGGAGTTCATTACGGACAGGAAAAGGGCGAATCGAAAGCGCTGGAAATAATAAGTAATTATCCGGTAAAAAATATGTGATTGTGGTGTTTACCCCATTGAGAGGGACCGGAATGTTTTTGATAAAGCCGCCTAGTCCAATTGATGTAGCCAGGTTTATAGCTAAATCCCGGAAAATGCTTCCTCATATAAAATGCTCGTTGGGTTGCGCAAGGCCAGGAGGCAAGTATCGAAAAGAACTAGACAAACTGGCCATTAAAGCTGGTGTCAATTCTCTAGCCATTGGATCGGATGAAGCCATTCAGGAAGCAGAAGAACTTGGTTTAAACGTAGTTCGCAAATTCACTTGCTGTTCCCTGGACTAATGGAAACGAAACCTGACCATGAAATAGAGCCGTTGAAACGATTGGAAAGAATAAACGAGTGAGAAAATGTCTGTCCATGATTCTTTGAAACAGGAAAGTCCCGAATATTTAAAAATGTCATTGGCTGCGGCCATGACACTAAAATTCAAGCCGGGGTTATTCTATCGAGGCGCTCGGCTTGGCTGTATCAATCTGCTATTGCACTATTCTGATGGATGCAAGGCTAACTGTTCTTTTTGTGGCCTGGCGTCCCAGCGAAAATCAGATGGATCGGTCAAAAGTTTTATCAGGGTTCCGTGGCCGATCTACCCCAAAGATGACATCATAAAGGCAATCAAAGCAGCCCCTGATCACGTTACCAGGATTTGTATATCCATGGTCACTCATCCTAAGAGTAAAAAGGATACGATTGAAATTTGTAAAGAGCTCGTCGATGCAACCGGCCTGGCTGTTTCCTTGCTAATTACACCTACGCTGCTAAATCGTGAAGATTTAGTTGCTATGAAAAAGGCTGGGGCGGAACGTATAGGAGTGGCTGTTGACGCTGCGACTGAAGAATTATTTTTTAAATTGAGGGGTAAGCCTGTAAAAGGACCGCACGATTGGAACAAGTACTGGAAAATTTATCAGGAGAGTCTGGATGTTTTTGGAGAAGGGATGTCGGGTGTTCATCTAATCTGTGGTTTGGGTGAAACCGAACGTCAAATGGTGTCAGCTATTTCGAGAGCAAGAAAAATGGGTGGGTCGACACATCTGTTCTCATTTTATCCCGAGCAGGGATCAGCCATGGAATCTGTTTCTCCGCCTCCAGTGGGAAGCTATAGACGCATACAACTTGCTAGATGGCTTATCGATAATGACATAGTTGATGGAGATAGAATCGATTACGACTCGAAAGGTCGAATAACAGGTTTTGGACTGGCAAAAGACCAGATAGAGGAAATTATAAGTTCCGGATTTCCATTTGAAACCTCGGGTTGCCCCGGTCCCAAGGCGAAAGTAGACTGTAACAGGCCATACGGTAATGAAAAACCTGGACCGAATATTCGGAATTTCCCATTTACCCCTAAAGCTGAAGATGTTGATCAGATAAAAGATGAAATCCTGAGATACGAATGATCTCCTGGATGGCAATCCATATTGAGCCTCAATTATAGGGGCTCAATATGGGGCAAATTTCTTTTCAGGGTTCAAAAAGCTTAACGCTGATTCCGTTTGGATCCAGAAGAGAAGCGCAATTTACACCATCTCTCCTGCCGTTTGTTTCTACGAAGCGAAGGCCTGTTGATTGCAGACGCTTTACCGAAGATTCCAGGTTCGCGACCTTGAAACTCATGCCCGGAACGCTTTTACCGATTCCCTTTTCTTTAGGAGAACTCGTATAGACTATCTCAAGTTTGTAAGGTGAGCCTTCTTTTTCCATGGAATAAACATCCAGACTCGAAGACAATCCATCAGAGGGTTTGAAACCGAGTCGCCTGTAAAAATCGATCGTCGGTTCAGGCTGTGCAGTAGGAATGTTTATAGTAAAAGGATAATCTTCTATGGAAGATTTCATGAAGCTGGATGATTCGGCCTCCGTGTTGTGTGCAATCAGGAGGGCAAAAACCACCAGAAACATAATCGAGCAAGTGAATCCGAGAAACAGCCTTTTAGCGTGGCCTGCCGGCAAGCTCATGCCCGTTCAACCTCCTAAATCAGAATAGCATTAAAATTTAAATAAACATCCTTTCCATTGAAAGGCAAAAAAACCATACACAAATCTGACGATAAAATCAAGAATAATATTAATATAATGGCATTTGCTTCACAATATAGTATTACAATTAACAACAAAGATAATATGACCTATATATTAAGTCCATACCATTGATATAATGACAATTAACAAGTATAACTAATTAAAAATACGCTTTTTATCAGAACAAATTTGTGAAGTTGTTTGAAAAATTACCGGATTTGTTTGAATTTAAGTACTCGTAAGCCATCTTGACTTCCGGATCATTCAGAATTTGATCCTCATCAAAGCTGGCCCCCCGTTCTCTGGTTTTTTTAGACTCCTGCTTGACTGCAATGTTCGGACGAATCCCGGTTCCTTCTATGTCATTGCCGTTGGCGGTATAATAATGGGCGGTTGTAAGGCGAAGGGCCAAATCTGCCCTGATCGGAAATACATCCTGAACACTGGCTTTACCAAAACTTCTCGAGCCTATGATCAGTGAATTTGGTCTGTTTTGGAGCGCTCCCGCCAGGATTTCGGATGCGCTTGCGCTACCTGAATTTATTAGTACAATGACTGGTAGTGAATCAAAAGGGCCTTTGCCACTAGCTGAAAAATCCCTTTTTAGTCTTGTTCCTCTACTTCTAAGGGAAGTTATTACTCCATCTTTCAAAAAAAGATCCGAAACCCTGATAGCTTCTGAAAAAAGACCACCGGGATTGTCTCTCAAATCCAGAATCAGTCCTCTTAACTTACCATGGGTCGCCAGCTTCATCCTATTTACAGATTTGAAGACTTCTTCTCTCGTATCTTTCTGAAAATTCGATATTCTGAGATATCCTATGTTGTTCCCTAACAGTTGTGTTCTGACGGAACTGGCCCTGATCAAGGTTCTTTTAAGTTTAACGTTATGAATGTCGCCAGTCTGTGGATCCTGAATCTTGAATTTCACATCTGAACCATTCCGGCCGCGTACCATTTTCAGAGCTTCCATCAAAGTCAGTCCGTGAAGAGAAACGCCGTCGATCTCGAGCAGTTTGTCTCCGGCCCTGATTCCTGCCTTGTAAGCCGGTGAACTTTCGAATGGTGATATGACAACATAGTCGCCGTCACGGAAACCCACCGCCATTCCCACGCCGGCAAATCTACCTGAGGCAGCGATCTTGAGTTCATTTATCATTGCCGAATCGAGAGATGTTGAATAGGGATCAAGATCCTTGAGTAGCAGGTCCAATGCTTTGAGCGACAATTTTTCCGGATCGTAACCACACCGCATTGAGATGATCATGATGGAATCGGAAAAACATCGATAAGGATCATAGGGACAATCCCGCATTGACGCCAGATTTTCCTGACAGTATGGGGGAGTAACGAAAACCAGCTTTCGTATGGCGTTGTTCAGCAAAGTCACTTCATCCACTTTCTCGACGAAATGCTGCTGAACAAATTTAAGCGCCTGAAAAAAATCACCCAGAAATTTCTTGTCATATCGCTCATCAGAACGATCATAAACTCTATGATTATTGTCCCTCAACTCGTATGAATCAGCCTGTCCCCTGCACAATCCCACCATAAAAACCAGTACGACAGATAACATCCATAGCGGTATAAAAGTTTGGCGCGATAAAAATAAATAGTTGGTATAGTTCAATGAAAAGCCTCAAATAATCTGTTTGAATGACTAGAGATTTTAAGACGTTATCTGTGCTGGATTATCAAAATCATTTCTCATAATTGACAGCGATTTCAAGAATGTTCCTCGTCTCAGGTCCTATTGCGTGGGAATTGCATCGCCTCAAACCAGGCGCCCATATTACCTCGCCATCCTTTATGACCAGTGGAAGCCTTGAACGAAACGCTCTCGGTGTTTTAGAATCTATAAACAATTTCTTGATCTTCACAGGTCTTTTTCTGCCCCATGGAATTATTCTGTCTCCAGGTTCGAAAGTGCGAACGAGAATCGGGAATTCCAGAGTGTCCAAACTGTAGTAGACTCTTTGAGAATCATGCCTCAACTGATCCTCAACAGGCAAATTGTTGAGCAAAGAAAAACTGATACTCATATCAGCTTGCGGAATTTTTATTTGGCACGGTTCATTCACAAGGAAACTATACTTTATTCCAGTCTCCTCCTGAAACCTTGAAATTTTAGCTGTTTCGTAATCTTTGATAAAATAGAGCCCATGGGGTAACTTCAGTATTGAGGCGGGCTTGGCGCTTCTCAAATGATCTACGATAGATCTGACATGTATACTGGTCCATCTTGAATCGGCCGGTGAAAGCGCAAAAAGCACAGATCTTACTATCCGTGAAGAGATTGACTGGGGAAATGAATTTATTTTCTTGACGTCTATTTCAACTCCATTCTCATATTCATAGACCACTTCTGAGTAAAATTCTTCCACAACCGAGTTCAAATATTGTTCGTCTTTTTGAATAAGACCTATAGTTCGTAAGGTCGGTTCCCGGAAATTCTGGAATCTATCCTCCAATACCGGAATAACACAATTTCTGATGTAATTTCGTTCTGTTTCCGGTGAAAGATTAGTCCTGTCCAGCATGTAGGTTTTGTTTTCTGAAGAAAGAAATTGCATTATTTCCGATCTATTCAGCTTCAGCATCGGTCGAATTATGTTCCCGCGGATAATGGGAATTGATGACAAACCAGTGAGCGATGATCCCTGTATAATTCTAAGCAGAAAAGTTTCTATTACATCATCCGAGTTGTGAGCTGTAGCGACTTTATCGGCTCCAGCCGCAATCCTGACCTCTTCGAAAAATCTGTACCTCGCGATTCTTCCAGCTTGTTCCATGCTGATTTTATTCTGGCTCGCCAGTTGAGGAACATCAATCCTTTTACCATGAAACTCAATCCCCAATTCTTTTGCAAGCTCCCTCACAAAATCAAAATCTCCTGACGATTCTTTTCTTATAGAATGATCCAGGCTTACAATTCCAAGTGAACAGGAAAACTCCTCTCTGAGCTGAGCCATTATGTGAGTCATGGCTACAGAGTCAGGTCCTCCAGAAACGGCAAGAACCAATCTCTCTCCCTTTTGAATCATTTTATGAAATATCAGGGTTTGGCGAACTTTATCAACACAACTGGTTTTGCGGAATGAATTGACCATAGAGTTGATCTGTGAAAATCGTCTATCAGTGATCTCAATGAGTTAAGGTATGAAAGCCCTCGATGATCTTCTAAAAAAGAGCCTCGAGGGCTTTACGCGAATAAAACTCAAACTTCAGCAGTTCCTAACGGTGGACAAATTCCGCTTTGGATTTAGCGCCCTTCTCTACAAAATTCTTCAGACCAATTCTGTTATCTTCTTTGGTCCAGCATTGTCCGAATATACGAGCTTCGTTTTTCAGACCATCATCAAGTGTCATCTTCCCGCCTTCCAGGATCGCCTGTACGGCAAGTCCGTCAATGGCTCTGGACAAATGACCTATCTCGACATCCGGCAGCTTGTCTGGAACATTTGGCAGCGGCCCCATTTCTATAAGTTTCGGTTTGACCTTTCCGGCCGCTATGTCTCTGGCCAGGACGATGGCCCTCTCGAGCACGTCCCCTCCGACTTCTTCGCTGATCAGTCCATATTCCAGGGCTTGAGCGCTGGAAATAGGCCTGGCGGTTCTTATCATCTCAGCGGCCCGTTCAAATCCAACAAGCCTGGGAAGTCTCTGCGTTCCTCCCATTCCGGGGATGAGGCCAAGGTTAACTTCCGGCTGACCGGCGAAAAATTTCAGACCCTTGGGGGCCACTCTCGCTGTGCAACACATGGCTAGTTCGCATCCGCCTCCAAGAGCGAAACCATTGAGCGCTGCGACAATCGGTTTGCCAAGCTTTTCAAGTTCGGCTGACGCAATCTGGCCAAGACGCGCGAAGTGCTCACCCTGCGCCGGTTCTGTCAATCCGGCCATTTCCTTTATGTCCGCTCCGGCCACAAACGCTTTGTTGCCAAAGCCGGTAATAACAGCGGCTTTGATTTCCGGATCGTTCTTGATTATGTCACAGTAAACGTTGAGTTCTTTGAAGACTTTGCTGTTCACTGCGTTAAGAGCCTTTGGCCTTCTTATGGTAATAATTCCAATATCATCTTTCTTTTCGAAAAGGACGTCGAGGATTTCCCATGGCTTTCCGGAATCAGCCTGCGCCTTTAGCTTCTTCGACACAGGCATTGGCGGATACTTTTTCGCAAAAGCCTCTACCAGGTCGAACGCTTTTTTGACGCCGACGGAATTCATAAAGCTGAAGGGAGGCTTCATATCAAGCGCCACGCTTATCAGCAGGTCAAAATCGCTTGTGGTGATAATTTCCGCATCCAGCATGTCGCAAACGATGGCGAAATACGCCCCCATAAGCTCTTCGGATATCGCTTTCTCTTTTTCGGGAGAAACCTCTATTTTTTCACCACGACCAGGAACTTCCCAATCAGATTTTGATTCCAGCAGTTTTTTTAAACGGTCAGGAACTCTAAACCAGCCATTGAGGCTGTCGTGCATCTCTGAAAGACCATGCGCCGTGATGGGGTTTCCACCTGTCAGATTGTGCGCGGTAAATGGCCCAACATTAAGCCCTAAAGCCTTTGACGCGACATAATCGACCTGCTTGGTGTCTCCCAGTCCCGCGTCAACACACTGAACACAGGCCAGGAGAAGTCCCTCGAAGACCGGATCAACGGCATATCCGTAGCGTGAGCCTACTTTGATGGGTATTTTCCCGATCGCTTCGTAAAATCTCATCATGAACTCAGTTGTTTTGGTATCAGTATCCTTCCCAGGGATAATCTCTATCGCAGGGTTTCTTTCCGCGGGGAAAAAGTAATGAGTGCAAAGCGATCGGCCTTTAATCTTGAGTTCATCAAAAATACGCTCAGGTTCCAGATGTGATGAATTGCTGGTCAGGATCGTTTCAGGGGATACAAGTTCTTCAACTTGCCTGAAGATCCGTTTTTTCAGGGGTAAGTCTTCCGTGGCCGCCTCCACCACAAGATCCGCCCCCTTCAGTTCATTATAATCGGAAGTGAATATGACATGGCTCTTCATTCCCTCGACATCATCAGGTTTGAAAGCGCCGGTTTGCCCACCCTTGTCAACCTTCTTGAATAACTTGGCTTTACCTTTTTCAAGCGCGTCAGTGGCAATGTCAACGACCACCACATACACATCGAAACCATGCAAGACCTTTACAAAATGCAGAGCGATATCAGGGCCGATTTGACCGGATCCTATAACAGCAACCTTTTTATTGTACGTCCACGGAACGAAAAGGCCATCTCAAGTCCTCCTTCAACGAAAATTAGAGT
>FUWD013429012.1_pt3 | contig 14760 bp, 16 predicted proteins | sample 1063281 | NCBI WGS metagenome assembly FUWD01 (sample SAMEA79048168, study PRJEB19326) | metagenome | biome: marine | reverse complement strand
CGCAGCGGAATCCAGAACAACAGCACCCGCCGCTGTGAGGACGACGATCCAGCCAAAACCCAGGCCGGTGGTGAGGTGGATGCCCTCGGCAAACACTGTCCACGGGTCCACGCCCAGGCTTGCTCTCAGCATCATGGCCGCAGCGAACCCGAAGAGAAACAGGCCAGCAAAAAGTTGAACTAAGCGACGGGTGTAGTGAAGGGCGGAGAGCACAGCTCACTCTATCCCTGGGCAATTCGCTCTGTTTATTTCGCACTAACCCTGTTAGCCTAAGAAACGGAACAAGGGCGCGCCATTGTGGGCTAAGCCAGTGGTCCATCGCCTCACAATCGTGAGAGCGGCCACATGTGTAGTTGAAACAGCCCTGGTCTGGCAACTGGTGATTTGGGTTGGTGTCGATTCGACATTCATCTCCCCATCAATCAACAGAAAGTTTCACCCTGCCATGCCCGAAAAGAAACAGGCTCCTTCGTGGCGCCCACCCAGCAAACGCACCTCCTATCAAGACTCCAAAAAGCGTCACGGTTCCAAGCCCTCTGGGGAAGGTAGCGAACGCTCAGAACGCGGTGAGCGTTCCGAGCGCTTTGACCGCGCCCCCCGTCAGGACCGTGCACCTCGCAAGGACTACGCCCCGCGTGGCGAGCGTCCCGCCCGTGATGACCGCCCTGCGCGTCACGACCGCGGTCCAAGCCAGGATCGTCCTTCCCGTGAAGGTGGCTATGACCGTGCGCCTCGCAGCGACCGTCCTTCCCGTGAGGGCGGCTACGACCGTGCGCCTCGCAGCGACCGTCCTTCCCGTGAGGGCGGCTACGACCGCGCGCCTCGCAGCGACCGTAATGACCGCCCTGCGCGTCACGACCGCGGTCCAAGCCAGGATCGTCCTTCTCGTGAGGGCGGCTATGACCGTGCGCCTCGCAGCGACCGTCCTTCCCGTGAGGGCGGCTATGACCGTGCACCGAGGCATTCCTCAGGGGAGCGATCTTCTCGTCCCGACCGTGCCCCACGGCACGGCTCCAGCGACCGTTCACAGTCTTATGGTTCGAAAGACCGTTATGACTCCCGCGATTCCCGTGACGCTCAGAGACCTCAGCGTAGTGCGGGTTCGAGGCCTCCCCAGTCCCGTGGCGATTACCCCTCGCAACAGCCTCGTGGGGCACGCCCGCAGGTTGTTCACGACGCATTGGAAGCGATCTCCGTCACGGCAGACTCCGCCGAAGGCATTCAGTTCGGGGACCTTGGTTTAGGAGAGCGAATTGTTGATGCGATTGCTGAGCAGGGAGCAAAGACTCCCTTTGCTTTGCAAGCAGCCACGATTCCTGTTGCCCTGGAAGGTCGCCACGTCCTTGGACGCGGCCGAACCGGTTCGGGAAAGACGATTGCTTTCGCAGCTCCCACCGTCGAGCGTTTGTTGCGTCTGAGCAGTAAGGGAGTGAAGCGAGCAATCGGTCGCGCCCCTCGCGCTTTGATTCTTGCGCCGACCAGAGAACTTGCTCTGCAGATTGATCGCACCGTGCAGCCCATCGCTCGAAGCGTTGGCCTGTTCACCACCCAGATTTATGGCGGTGTCCCCCTCGGTCGCCAGATCGGTGCGCTCGAGCGCGGCGTCGACATTGTTATTGGAACACCAGGTCGTATTGAAGACTTGATGGCCCGGGGCAAGCTCGACGTTTCTCAGGTCGTCATTTCTGTTGTGGATGAGGCGGACCACATGTCGGAACTGGGGTTCATCGAGCCTTTGCAACGCATCCTTTCTGCCACGTCCCCCGATGGCCAGCGCCTCTTGTTCTCGGCCACCCTGGATCGCGGCGTGAGCGCCATCGTTCAGGAGTTCCTGCCCAACCCGGCCGTATTTGAGGTCGCGGGAGAAAACCAGGAAACCTCGACCATTGATCACCGCGTTTATGTGGTCGACCAACGGGATAAGCGAGACATGGTGGTGGCCCTTGCCCGCATCAGCGGCAAGACCCTGATGTTCACCAGGACACGTGCGTTTGCTGAGGAACTGGCTGACCACCTCGATGACTATGGCATTCCTGCGGTCAGCCTCCACGGTGATCTCAATCAGGCCAGGCGTCAAAGAAACCTTGACAAGCTAACCTCTGGTCGCGTGAATGTTCTCGTGGCGACAGATGTTGCCGCGCGCGGAATTCACGTCGACGACATCGAGACAGTGATTCAGGTTGATGCCCCCGATGACTTCAAGTCTTACGTTCACCGCTCCGGTCGCACCGGGCGCGCGGGCAAAGAAGGTGTCGTCATCACATTGACCACGAAGCCTCGAACCCGGCGCCTTGTTGACCTGCTCAAGCAGGCAGGCATCGTCGCTACGCCAGAGGACATGAAGCCCTCAAAGGTTGCTGACCCGGCTCTCGTTTAGAGAGCAAGCAGGGCGCTGGCTATTACGGCCAGCGCCAAACCGACCCATTGGATGGCGGCCACTCGCTCTTTGAGCCAGAGGCCCGCCAGCGCGATGGTGCCCGCGGGGTAGAGAGCAACTAAAATGGCCATCACGGTCAATGCGCCGGTGCGCAGCCCATAGAGAACGGCGACGTTGGCTATCACATCGAGGATGCCGGCGACCACAACCATGATCCAGACGCTAGGGATTGTGTCGAGCCCGGGCAGTCGGGGGGAGGTTCCGCGGAGGCTCCGGGCACCGATGACGACAACGATGGCGAGTGCCAAAGAAAATGTTGAAACAATGCGGTTTGCCAGCAAAGGGATAAGACCTGAATCATCGGGAGCAGCATCGATCAACACGATGGTCAGCCCAATCAGAGCACCCGACCCCGCAGCCATCCCGAGACCAAGGGCTCCCGGTCGCACAGCACCTTGTTCTGGCACGAAACCGACGAGGATGATGGCAACGAGGGCGACACCCAGTGCCACGAAGAACAGGGCTTCACCGCTTTCGCCGAGCCCCAGTCCAATACTGACGGGAACGATGGCGGAGATGAAGGCTGTGGTGGGGGACAGGATGCTCATGGGGCCGATAGCCAAACTGCCATAGAGCAGACCGATTCCCAACGCTCCCGCCAGACCGGAAGCGCCTCCAATAAGCCACGCATCAAGGCTGGAATGTGCCGGAACAAAGAGCGACGTTGCAAGGAGGCCGATGAGTCCCACCACCGCAACGCCAGCAGTGGTCAAGAGGGTAGAGGACCGGCGAGCGGCAAGTCCACCGAAGAAGTCGGCAGCACCGTAGGTGAGGGCCCCGGTGAGGCCAAGAAGCACAGTCAGCACAAAAACCCTCGCTCTTAGTCGTAACAGTATGACGCATAGGTAGTGTTACCTCAGGCAAGGGCAATACGCTTAGCCCACACTTCCCGCTAGTGAAAGAAGGACGGCTGTGCCGCTGGTTTACGGAGACATCACCGAAGCTTTTGGAAATACCCCTCTGGTCAGGCTCAACCGAGTCACGGAGGGAGCAGGCGCCACGGTGTTGGCGAAGCTTGAGTTTTATAACCCCACCTCATCGGTCAAAGACCGGCTGGCAATTTCCATCGTCGATGCCGCGGAAGCTTCGGGAGATCTGAAGCCAGGCGGAACGATCGTTGAAGCTACCAGTGGCAACACCGGAATTGCCCTGGCCATGGTGGCCGCCGCCAGGGGCTACAAGGCAATTCTGACAATGCCCGAAAGCATGAGCATGGAGCGACGGATGTTGCTGCGCGCCTACGGTGCGCAATTGGTCCTCACCCCCGCCCCAGAAGGTATGAGTGGCGCGGTCTCGAGGGCCGAGGAAATTGCTGCGGATGTCCCCGGAGCGGTATTGGCTCAGCAGTTCGCCAATCCTGCAAACCCAGAAATTCACCGTCGCACCACTGCTGAGGAAATTTGGCGTGACACTGATGGTGCCGTCGACGTGTTTGTCGCTGGAGTCGGCACGGGGGGAACACTCACCGGCACAGGTCAGGTACTCAAAGAGCGTAAGCCCGGGGTGAAAGTCGTTGGGGTGGAGCCGCTGGAATCACCTTTGTTGACCGGTGGCGTAGCAGGGCCCCACAAGATTCAGGGAATTGGCGCCAACTTTATCCCCGAAATTCTGGATCGTGACGTGTATGACGAAGTCATCGATGTGACGGCGGAGCAGGCCGTGGCGATGGCTCGACGGTTGGGAGCGGAAGAAGGAATCCTCGGCGGAATCTCTTCGGGGGCCACCGCCCACGCCGCGCTGGAATTGGCCCACCGTCCCGAATTCGCGGGGGCGACTATTGTTGTCATCTTGGCCAGTTTTGGAGAGCGTTATCTCTCCACTGTTTTGTATGAAGGACTAGAAACCTAAATGGATTCCCCCTCGCGCCTTCAAGAAGACATTCAGGCGGTGCGGGAAAGAGACCCGGCGGCCAGGACAGCACTCGAAGTTTTTCTTACCTCTCCAGGGGTGTGCGCACTGGGGTGGCACCGCGTCGCGAACTGGCTGTGGCGGTGGGAATGGTTTCTGGTTGCACGAATTGTCTCCAGTCTGTCTCGCTGGTTCACGGGCATTGAAATACACCCCGGCGCAACACTGGGTCGCCGACTTGTCATCGACCACGGAATGGGTGTGGTGATTGGCGAAACTGCCGTGGTGGGCGATGACTGCCTTATTTATCACGGTGTGACGCTGGGAGGCAAAATTCAGGCCAGCCGGGATGAAACAACCGGCAAACGCCACCCCACTCTGGGCAACGGAGTGTTGGTCGGCGCGGGTGCCGCGATTCTTGGCCCCGTGACGATTGGTGATGGAGCAACCGTGGCAGCGCTGTCGGTGGTGCTGACCGATATCCCAGCGGGCGCGCTTGCTCTGGGAATTCCCGCTAAGGTCAAGAAGCCCCCCAAAGCCAAGTAGGTCACTATGTTGAAGCAGGCAAGCAGGCTCATTTTGAGCCCGCTCGCCCGGGGTCTGTTCCGGGCAAAGATCGTGGGGCGCAAAAATGTGCCGCGCGAGGGTGCGGTGATCTTGGCGAGCAACCATTTGTCCTTCATCGACAGCGTGGTGATCACCTTGTTTGCCCCGCGGAGCGTGAGCTTCTTAGCGAAAGAAAGCTACTTCACGACGCCGGGGTTCACGGGCACGGTCTCCCGTCTGTTTTTCACCAGCATCGGCGCAATCCCAGTGTCGAGGGGAGTCGGCCAGGCGGCCCAGGATGCGCTCGATTCCGGGCTGTCGCTTCTGCAGGATGGTGAAGCGTTTGCCGTCTACCCGGAGGGAACCAGGTCGCGCGATGGAAAGCTATACCGAGGCAAAACGGGTGTTGCCTGGCTTGCCCTCAATGCCGGTGTTCCGGTGGTGCCGGTCGCCCTGAAGGGAACCGACAAAGTCCAGCCGATTGGCAGTAACAAAATTCGCCCCGCCAAGGTGAGCATCGAGTTTGGCACGCCGCTTGATCTATCCCGGCACGGCAAAGCAGATTCTGGCAGGGCCAGGCGCCATGCCACGGATGAAGTGATGGAGGCGATTGCCGCCATGTCAGGGCAGGAGCGCGCCGATGGCTATAACGAACCACCGGCGAAAAACCTTGTCGAACGAGTTCGCCGAGGCGTTTTTGGGCGCAACCGCCTCTAGGCTTTGTCCGCCTGCTCTTGGGCCTCAGCAACCTGTTTGCGGACGTCTTCCATGTCGAGTCCTTTGACGGCGGTGATGACTTCTTCCAGGGAGGCAGCGGGCAAAGCGCCGGGTTGTGAAAACACTAGGACCCCATCGCGAAAAGCCATCAGGGTCGGGATGGATCGAATGTTTGCAGCCTGAGACAGCGCTTGCTCAGCTTCGGTGTCGACTTTGCCAAAGGTGACATCCGGGTGCTTGTTGCTGGCATCTTCGAAGACGGGGCCAAATGCTTTACAGGGGCCACACCATTCCGCCCAGAAGTCCACGAACGTAATTCCTTCGGAGGCAATGGTCGTTTCAAATACGTCGTGGGTGAGTTCAATCGTGGGCATAATGTCGTCCTTTCGTCGCCTTTCACTATACCCCATGGGGTATAAGAGGCCCCGATGTTCGCCGAGGGCTAAGCCCAGAATTCAGACATAGTAGGTAGGCAACAAAAAGAAGCACCCCGCTGAGAGTTCCTTCGTGGAGGGAAACCATTGAGCCCCGCCGGTGGCTTCATTGTTTTACTCTGAGAACACGTCACCTCTGCGAAAAGGAAGAGCCGACCATGAGCGTCCAAACAGAACCACACAAGAGTGCCCCTAACCATGCCAGCGATGACCTGGCCGTCGATGTTGCAGAACTGGGCGCGATGGTGTTGGGCCGATGGGCGGAAATTCGAACACGCGCGAGGACTCTGTGTGAAGATCCGGCGCTCTGGAAAATCGAGGGGCAACCCATGGCAGAGCATCGGGAACGAGTGCTCGGTCAACTCAGTCTTTTGGTGGACGCCGGTGGCGTGCTTCTGTCCTTCCCGGAATCTGTCGGCGGCAAGGGTAACCCCGGTGGAAATATTGCAAACTTTGAACAATTGGTCCTTGCGGACCCTTCGCTCCAGATTAAGTCCGGCGTCCAATGGGGACTCTTTGGCGCAGCCGTGACCCATCTGGGTACCGAGAAACAACACGCTGCGTGGTTGCCAGGAATCATGTCATTGGAGACGCCAGGGTGCTTCGCGATGACGGAGACCGGGCACGGATCCGATGTGGCATCCATTGCTACCACTGCTACCTATGACCAGGAATCCGGTGACTTCATTCTCCACACCCCACACCGTGGGGCGTGGAAGGACTACATCGGCAATGCCGCTCTTCATGGAAAAGCCGCAGTGGTGTTCGCCCAACTCATCGTGGCGGGCGAGAATCACGGCGTTCACGTCTTCTATGTCCAACTCCGCAACGACAGCGGTTTTCTCCCAGGAATTGGCGGGGATGACGATGGGCCCAAGGGTGGGCTCAATGGCATCGATAACGGCCGACTCCACTTCACCAACGTCCACGTGCCACGAGAGAACTTGCTCGACCGCTACGGCAGTGTCAACGAAAAGGGTGTGTATTCGTCCCCCATCGAAAGCCGGGGGCGGCGCTTTTTCACGATGCTCGGGACACTGGTTCAAGGACGGGTTTCCCTGGTCGGGGCATCTGTCGTGGCCTCACAGCTTGCTTCAACGATTGCGATTCGCTACGGGTTGGTCCGCCGCCAGTTCCCCATTCATGGCTCGAGCGAGGAACAGGTCTTGATGGATTACCAGACCCATCAGCGGCGCCTGGTCCCACATCTGGCCAATACCTACGCCATGGGCTTCGCCCAGGATGAACTCCTGGAGCTTTTCCACGACGTATTTGGTGGCACCAAAGACACCGAAGAAGAGCGCCAGGACTTGGAAACACTTGCGGCAGCACTTAAGCCCTATGCCACCTGGTCCGCACTGGATAATTTGCAGGCCGGGCGGGAAGCGTGTGGCGGCCAGGGGTTCTTGGCGGAAAACCGGCTCGCCAGTCTGCGCGCGGATCTTGATGTCTACGCCACCTTTGAAGGCGACAACACTATTTTGTTGCAGTTGGTGGCAAAGCGACTGCTCGGCGACTACGCCAAAGCGTTCAAAGAGGGCGGCTTGGGAAGTATGGCCAGTTACGTTGCCGACCACGTGGGGGAAGCAGCGATCAACCGCTCCGGGCTTCGGCGACTGGCGCAAAATGTGTCTGACTTTGGCTCCACCGCCCGTTCGATCGGGTATGTCCGGGACACGGCCTCCCAGCGTCAACTGCTTACCGACCGGGTAGAGACGATGGTCGCCTCACTTGCTGATGCGCTTCGTCCCGCCTCAAAAATGGAAAAACGGGAGGCGGGGGCATTGATGAACAAGCATCAGAGTGCTCTCACTGACGCAGCCTGGGCGCATTCTGAATTGGTGGTCTGGGAGGCCTTCACCCGCGCAATCGATGGCATGGAGGACTCGGGGACCAAACAGGTCCTGAGGTGGTTGCGCGACCTTCAGGGATTTGTCCTCATTGAAAAGCACCGCGACTGGTATTTGATGAACGGCCGACTTAGCGTCCACCGCGCGGAAGCCATCACCGACTACATCAACGACAGGCTGCTTCCGCGCCTGCGTCCCCACCTCGCCGACCTTGTGTCGGGTCTGGGATTGAGTGACGCGAACGTGCGCGCACCTATCGCTCTGGAAGAAGAGAACGAGCGCCAGGAGGTCGCACGGGCTTACGAGAATCGGTCACAGGCATAGATAGATGAAGCCCTCAGTCGGCTGGGCGTTAGTGGGAATGCAATTTGGGGTGCTCAGTGCACTCCTCGTTTTTCCCGCCGGTGATGGGTGGCCCCGAAATTGGATTGTGGGGGCAGGGGCCGCCGCCCTGTTGATAGCGGGTGTGCTTACTGCAGTGGTCGCAAGCTTTCGTCTGGGCACTTCGCTCACCCCCCTGCCTATTCCCAAGAACAACGGCACTCTTGCTCGAGACGGGATATATCGAACCGTCCGTCACCCCATCTACACCGGGGTGCTTGTCGCGGCCGCGGGCGTGGTCGTGTGGGGAGGTTCCCTAGCCCACGTCATTGCCTGGTTAGCTTTGTGGGGGGTTCTGAGTGCCAAAGTGTACTTCGAAGAAGCAATGCTGCGAGAAAAATATCTGGACTACCACGACTATCAAAAAACATCAGGGCGATTTCTGCCGCGTTGGAGCAGCCTTTTCCCGCTAAAAAAATAGCGCACCCAAGCGTCCTGAACCACTCTTCCTCGGAGGTCTAGCATCTGCGTTCTGCTACGGTTATCTCGCTCTCCTTTGGCGCCAGGTCAAGGGACGTCATCTACTTTTCGAGGGTGAATTCATGATTGTTGGAGTTCTGAAAGAGCCGATTTCTGGCGAAAACCGGGTTGCCGCAACCCCTGAATCTGTTAAGCAGCTGGTGGGCGAAGGCCTCTCAGTGACCGTGCAGAAGGGGGCTGGTGTTGCCGCTGGGTATCCCGATGACGCCTACAAAGCTGCGGGAGCAACCATTGCTGCCACCGTAGACCCTGGCAAGCTCGACGTGCTCGCTCACGTTCGCCCGCTGGCACCAGCCACCATTAAGAAGCTGAAAAAGGGTGCCATCACGATGGGCCTTGCCTCGCCTGCTTCAGAGGCCGCCGCGGTCAAAGCTCTGCGTGATCAGAAAGTCACCGCCTTCGCCTTGGAACTTGTTCCTCGAATTTCCCGCGCACAGTCCATGGACGCTCTGACGTCGCAGGCTCTCGTTGCGGGCTATCGCTGCGTGATTGAAGGCGCCCTGCGCCTGCCTCGCTTCTTCCCTTTGTATATGACGGCAGCCGGCACTGTCCCGCCCTCGACCGTCTTGATTCTCGGAGCCGGGGTCGCCGGCCTGCAGGCCATTGCCACCGCGAAGCGACTGGGTGCAAAAGTGAACGCTTATGACGTTCGTTCCGCCTCAGCTGATGAAGTGCGCTCGATGGGTGGAACCTTTATCGAACTCGAGATGGATGTTTCTGCAGATGGAGCCGGCGGTTACGCCAAAGAGCTCGCAGCAGACCGAGTACAGCGTCAGCAAGAACTGCTTACGCCTTATGTCACCGCGGCGGACGTCATCATCACCACGGCAGCTATTCCTGGTCGGCCTGCTCCGCGCTTGATTACCTCGAAAATGATGAAGGACATGAAACCAGGTTCTGTCATCATTGACCTCGCCGCGGAGACTGGTGGAAACGTCGAAGGTTCCAAGCCCGGTGCTGACGTCATGGTCCCGGTGGGCTCATCAGGCGGAACTGTAACCCTGGTGGGAATGAAGGATGTTCCCTCGTCCATGGCTTACGATGCCTCGAGGCTGTTTGCAAAAAATGTCTCGAATTTGCTGACTCTGATGACCAAAGACAAGAAGGTCGCTCCCGACTTTGACGATGAAGTTGTTGCCGGTGCCTGCTTGACCCACGACGGTGTCATTCGTCACGAACCCACCGCCGAAGCGTTAGCGGCACCCCCAAAGGCCGAACCCAAAAAAGCTGCACCCAAGAAAGGCGCGAAGTAATGGAATCCATTGAGCTGTTGACCTACTTTGTCCTGGCGGTGTTCGTCGGGTTTGAAGTGGTGTCTAAAGTCTCCAGCACACTGCACACCCCTTTGATGTCGGGGGCAAACGCCATCCACGGCATCATTCTTGTGGGTGCCATTGTCGTGGCCGGGCATGCTGACGAAACCTGGAAGCTTGTTCTCGCTTTGATTGCGGTGCTCATGGCCACCGTGAACTTAGTTGGCGGCTTCGTCGTCACAGACCGGATGTTAGAAATGTTTGGCGGAAAGAAGAAGAGCTCGGAAGGGGCTGCCTCATGAGTGTCCTTACCGAAGAAGTCGAAGCACTTCTCTACCTTTTTGCCGCGGTCTGCTTTATCTTGGCGCTCCGAGGCCTTGCTTCCCCTAAGTCCGCCCGGCGCGGAAACTTGCTGGGGGCCCTGGGCGCCGTTGTCGGTGTCGTCACCGTCTTCTTGGCCGAAGAGCTCAGTAATGTCGCCTTGATTCTGATCGTGATTGCCGTGGGTTCTGCAATTTCTGTCCCCGCGTCCCGCATGGTCAAGATGACCCAGATGCCTCAGCTCGTTGCGCTCTTCAATGGCGTGGGTGGTGGCGCTGCCGCTGTGGTGGCATACCTGGAGCTTGGTGCCGCCGACTCCCTGGGCTTCCTCATCGCTGTGGCGTTCACCATTTTCGTGGGAAGCATTTCCTTCTCGGGCTCCGTCATTACTTTTGCCAAGTTGCAGGAAATGATGACCACGCGCCCTGTGTTATTCAGGGGTCAGCAGTATGTGATGGGGATTTTGACCATCGCCGCCTTGGTGGGCTCCGTCCTCGTTGTGCTTCAGGGCAGCTTCCTCCTCGGGACCGCCTTGATGGTTGTGGGCCTCGTGATGGGTGTGTTGCTGGTTCTGCCCGTCGGTGGCGCCGACGTCCCGATCGTGATTTCTTTGCTGAACGCCATGACCGGTCTGGCTGTGGCAGCCTCTGGTTTGGTGCTGGGCAACACCCTGCTGCTTGTCGCAGGAACTTTGGTCGGCGCTTCGGGAACAATCTTGACCCGTGCGATGGCCAGTGCCATGGGACGCAGTGTGAACAACATCATCTTTGGCGCTTTCAAGGGCGGCTCCACCGCCGGGTCGACCGAAATTTCGGATCGACCTGTGAAGTCGGGTTCTGCTGAGGATGTTGCCATCCTGCTCGGTTATGCGCAGCGGGTCATCGTGGTTCCTGGTTATGGCCTTGCTGTTGCTCAAGCCCAGCACACGATGTATGAATTGGCCAAGGCCCTCGAAGGGAAAGGAATCGAAGTTGTCTTCGGCATCCACCCTGTTGCCGGTCGTATGCCAGGACACATGAACGTCTTGCTTGCAGAAGCCAACGTCCCCTACGAGGTGCTGCAGGAAATGGATGAGGTGAACCCTCAGTTCAAGACCGCTGATGTGTGTCTAGTCGTGGGGGCAAACGACGTGGTGAACCCCGCCGCAAAGACCACACCGGGGTCCCCCATTTATGGCATGCCCATTCTTGACGCGGGTGAAGCGAAGCAGGTTGTATTCCTGAAGCGCTCGATGCGTCCTGGTTTCGCGGGTATCGAAAATGAGCTGTTGTATGAACCCAACACGACACTCTTGTTCGGCGATGCAAAAGAGACTTTGGGCAAGGTCCTCAGCGCCGTCAAAGCTCTCTAGGCCCTTCGATGGCGATTTTCGCGGTCACCTATCGATACGCCGATGACCCCGAAAAACTGGATCACCACCGCCCTGTCCACCGGGAGTATGTGCGCTCACTGGTGGGTTTGGGCGTAATTGCTAGCGGCCCACTAGCTACCAGCGAGGGCCCTGGCGCACTCATCATTTGTGAGGGCGTAGACGAAGCGAGCATTGTCGAAAAGTTGGACCATGATCCCTTTTGGATTCAGGGTTTGATCACACGACGCGAGGTGGCACCATGGTCTGTCGTCATCGGATCGATTGGGCTAGAGGGTGATCACTAACCCCCCTCCGGGGCGCGCCCTGGTGACAGGAGCAAGCTCCGGTATTGGCGCTGCGACGGTGCGGGCACTGCGGGCGGCATCGTGGGACGTCATGGCCGTTGCTAGACGTCTCGATCGACTTGAGGCCTTGGCAGCGGAAACAGGGTGTGACATTTTTGTCGCCGATGTCACGAGCAGCGATGACGTCGCGGCGCTGGCGAAAACGGTAACGGAGACCGGCGGAATTGACGCACTGGTTAATGTCGCCGGCGGGGCAGTGGGCGCCGATTGGGTGGCAGAGGCTGACCCGGATGACTGGGCGATGATGATGGAGCTGAATCTGGTGAGTGTCCAGCGAATGATTCGTGCTTTTCTCCCCGCGTTGCGTGAGAACAGTGTGGGACGCGGGGTCGCCGACATCGTCACGATTTCTTCCACTGCTGCCTTTATCAGTTATGAAGGGGGCGGTGGGTATAACGCAGCCAAAGCGGGACTTCACGCGGCACTCATGGCGTTGAGGTTGGAATTAGTGGGGGAACCCATCCGGGTCGTGGAAGTTGCTCCCGGAATGGTCAAGACCGAAGAATTTGCTTTGAACCGTTTTGGCGGTGATGAGGCCAAAACGCAGGCGCTCTATGAGGGGGTTGAATCCCCATTGTTGGCGGAAGATGTTGCTGATGTGGTGAGGTATGCCCTGGAGAGCCCCGCCCATGTGAATCTGGATCTGATCCAGATGAAGCCCCTCGCCCAAGCGATGCAATACAAACTCCACCGGGGATCGCTGCACCCCAAACTCTGAGGGCCATCAGAGACTCACCGGTAGAGTAAAGCGGTGATAAGGCGCCTCATTGAAGTGTCCAGACCGGTCCTCTGGGTGAACACCATCGGCACCACCGTTATTGGTATGTGGCTAGCCGGAGAGCTCTGGACCTGGTCCATCGTTCCCCTACTTTTGTGGGTGAGTTTTCCTTTCAACCTGCTGATTTATGGCATCAACGATATTTACGACCAGGACACGGATTCCGACAACGACCGCAAAGGCGGCTACGGCGGAGCGAAAATCAAGCCCCACGAAACAAAAATGATCGGTTGGGGGGTCATCGCCACCAACATCCCCTTCTTTGTGTATTTCGCGATTACCTTGCCTCCCGCAGCGGTGGCCTGGATGGCTGCCTACGCCCTCTTCTTTTGGCAGTACTCCGCAACCCCCCTTCGCCTCAAAGGTCGCCCCATCCTGGATTCGGTGTCTAATGCCGACTACGCCTTCCCCTTGGTTTTTGTTCCTCTAGCCCTTGGTGTTTCCCCGGTGTGGGCGGCGGCACTGGGGTTGATGGCCTGGTCGTTGGCAAAACACGTCTATGACGCCATTCAAGACATCGATGAAGACGCAGCGGCAGGCATCATCACCACCGCAGTGAAGTTTGGCATCAAGGGATCCCTCCTGTGGTCGGGGGGATGGTGGATTGTCGCCACCGTCTTGTTCGCGCTGGTCAACATCCCGGTGGCTGTTGCTAACGCAGCGCTTGCGGGCTGGCTTGTCCTTGCCCAATGGCGTAGGCCCGATATTGCTACCGCCAGGAAGCTCTATCGATACTCCGTGGCCTTTCCCTATGTGGCCGGTGGGGTTGCCGGGGTGCAGTTAGTGACAGGTCTGGTTCTTGGGGTATATCCCAACTGATGAATAGAACGATTACCGTCGTCGGCGGCGGACTCGGTGGCCTTGCCACCGCTGCTCTCCTCGGGCGGGCTGGACACAAAGTCACGCTTGTCGAGGGCAACGAGTGGCTGGGGGGAAAGAGCCGGCGAATAGAAGTTGCCGGTCAGAGAATCGACACCGGGCCATCTCTGGTGACGTTCCCTGGCGTGTGGCAACAAATCCTCGAGACCTGGGACTCTTTGGGCGATGGCCCTTCGGCAGAAACCATCGCCGGCGTGAAACTGGAGCGCCTGCCGGAGGTGGGGCGGTACTACTTCCGAGGTCAGGCGGCCAACCTGCCCGTGGAAGAAGGGCATCCGTGGCATGCAGCGTGGCAGAGATTTCAGCATGAGCACGGTGGTTTAGGCGAGGCCATCACGACATTGTTGACAAAGGACCCGTGGGATCCAGGAATTTTGGGTGCGGGAAAAGAATTATTGAAGCGATATGGGACCAGGCTCACCACCAAGAGCTATCTCGATGGTTTGGACTGGATGCCCCACGACCTCAAAGATGTCATCTCCATTCACACTCTGAATGCGGGGGTGTCCCCTGATCAGACGCTCGCCCTCTACGCCACGATGGCTGCGGTGATGGCCGAGGACGGAGTATTCGTCCCCAAAGGCGGCGTGTATGAAATTGCACAGGGGCTAGAGAACCTTGCCCGCGCAGCGGGAGTTGATCTTCACACCGGAGAGCACGTTCTCAGCGTCACCCCAGGAGTCGTCACGACCGCTGCGGCAACCTATTCCTCCGACTATGTCGTTAGCGCAGTCGATGGGGGCATCTTGGAGGGGCTCATGGGGAAGAGGAGTGCACCGCCCCGCAAGCTCTCCTGCTCGGGGGTGGCAATCTTTGGTGTCTTGGAAGAAGAGTTACCGGCAGACATTGTCACCCATTCGGTCATGATGCCTGAGGAGCCCGAAGCCCTTTTCCGGTCGCTAGGTAAACGCCAGAGACCACAGGAAACGATGGCGTTTTTGAACTATTACCGCGCAGGGGACATTTATCCCAACACCCAACCCGTCGCAGCCCTTTTGCTCACCGCGCCACCGGATGGCAAGGCCTGCTCTTTCGAAGATGACTTCGTTCAGCGAGAATCCCGACGGTCTCAGACCTTTTAGTTTGAGTAAACCCATCACGGAGATGATGACCGAGCACA
>FUWD013430073.1_pt2 | contig 14762 bp, 21 predicted proteins | sample 1063281 | NCBI WGS metagenome assembly FUWD01 (sample SAMEA79048168, study PRJEB19326) | metagenome | biome: marine | reverse complement strand
CAGAATAATTTTCTTTATACGGTAAAAGTATTGAAATTTTCATTAAGATGATTTTTCTAGAATTTCTTTTCTTAATTTTCTATTATTTTTTAGTTTATACTCAAAAGACATAGCTTCATTCTTAGTTTTAAATTTTTTGCTATAAATTAACAACCATTTATATCCTTTTGTTGCCTTTGCGCCTTTATTTGAATTATGTTTATTTAGTCGTGATATTAAATTAACAGTGTATCCCACATAGGTCTTATTAATTCCTGGGGAAATAGATTTAATCATATATGTGTAATAAAACATATTAATGGCGGTCCCTGGGGGAATCGAACCCCCCTTTGCAGGATGAAAACCAGCTGTCCTAACCGATAGACGAAGGGACCATGTTGAGATCTTTTATTTTAAAAGTCATTATTTATCAAGTGCAATTAAATTATAGGATAAGGTCTCTAATAGTTAATTGAAGTGTTTTTTTGTTATCCCAGATATTTTCATTAATCTGACCTATTACATTAATGCTATTTTTATAACCCATTAAGTGCTCACCGATCTTAGTATTAATAGAATTAAATGATATCGATTTAATTGAAGATCCTGTTTTTGATTTTAATATTACAGATATATGCTTGTTATTTAATACGATGGGCTTAATTATACTCAAATCTCTTAACATGAAGGTTGGTACTGAGTTTCCTGTACCGAAGGGTTCTAGTTTTTTAATATTATCATAAAAATCTTGATTGAAAGCCAATGGCGAAACTTCTGATTCATATGAAAATATATTATTATTTACAATATTAGATTTTAAAAAATCTTCTAATATATAATTTTCAAAATCTTTAAGTTTTTCTTTATTTAGCGTAAATCCTGCAGCCATATTATGACCACCACCTTTTAAAATTATACATTGATCTAGTGAATTTTTAATTACACGACCAATATTATAATTATAAATTGATCTTGCAGATCCTTTTAATAATTCATTAGACGCAGTAATAACAATAGAGGGTTTATTAAAATAATCTTTTAATCTTGCTGCAATAATTCCAATTAAACCTTCATTTATATTTGGATTATAATAAATAATTACCTCTTTATTTTCTTTTTCAATTTTTTGAAAATCAATTTCATTTAATACTAAGGTTTCAATTTCTTTTCTTTTATTATTCAATTTAATTAAATTAGTAGATCTATCTTTAATAACTTTATTATTATTAGAAGATAATAATTCTGTAGCATATTGAGACTTACCCAGTCTACCGCCAGCATTCAATATGGGACCAATTAAATATCCTAAATCATTGATATTAATCTTATTTTTTTTATTATTTAATTCAAATAAAGTATTAAGAGGTAAATTTTTTTTAATATCAAAATTTTTGAGAGCTTTTAAAGCAATTAATCTGTTAAGATTTCTTAAAGGCATAACATCACACACAGTAGCTAATAAAACATATATCAAATAATCAGATATATTTATTTCACTTTTGATTTTTTTAATTAGTAAATCTAAAAAAAAATATGTAAGTGTTGTTGCACACAAATAATCGTACTCTCTATAACCATTATTTTTTTTAGGATTTATAATTGAATTTGCATTTGGAAAAGGCTTATTAATTTCGTGATGATCAATGATTAAAGATTTTATTTTATTTTCATTTAAAAAATCTATTGCTTCATTAGATGTTGACCCACAATCAACCATTATAATTAATTTAGGTTTTTTTAAGATCAGTTTTTTGAATAATTTTTTGGTAGCTCCATAACCATCTTTTTCCCTATCAGGTATATAATAAAAAAATGGGTGATTTATGCTTTCTAAAAATTTAACAAATAATGATGTGGCAGCAGACCCATCCACATCATAATCACCTAAAATACATATTTTTTCATTTTTATTGATGCAACTAACAGCAAGTTTAATAGATTGATTGAAATCTTCATTGTTTAGAAAAACATTGTTTAAATCTAAATCTGTATTGATTGTTGTAATTTCATCATCTTCAAATTTTCTTGAAATAATTAGTCTAGATAAAATGTCACTAAAATTAAAATCTTGTTTTAATTTATCAACTAAGTTTTGATTAATTTTTTTTTGTTCCCACTTCTTACCTGAAACAGAAATCATTATTTAATTAAATTTGTTCTTTTTATAATATTTTTAAAATCTGAGCTTTTATGAGTGACAAGTGTTTCTGATTTATAATTATCACCAATAATCTCAATACCATTAAGGACTTCACTAGAAGTAATTCCAGTTGCGCAAAAAATAGAATCCCCTTTTATAATTTCATTTAATTCATATTTTTTATCTAAATCAGTAATTCCCATTTCTTTAGCTTCATTAATATCTTTATCATTATCAAAAATAAATCTTCCTTGAAAATGACAATCAAAAGCATCAAGTGCGGTTGCTGCCAAAACACCTTCTGGCCCCCCCCCTGTGCCTAAGAAAATATCAATATTGTACTTTGGGTTTGAAACGTAGAGTGCCCCCAGAACATCGCCATCGGTAATTAATTTAATTTTAACATTAAGATCTTTAAGTTCATCAATTATTTTTTTATGCCTCGGCCTATCCATTACACATGCTATAAGTGATGAGACATCTTTGTTTAGAAAATCAGCCAGGTTTGAAATGTTTTTTTTTAATGTAAAATCTAGGTCTACTAATCCTTTTTCAATTGGACCAGTTGCAATTTTATCCATGTATGTTTCTGGTGCATTAAAAAGATTTCCCTTTTCAGCAATAGCAATAACAGAAATTGCACCAGGTAAATTATTTGCTGCAAAATTTGTTCCTTCTAAAGGGTCAACAGCAATATCAAAATATGGTCCGTTTTTATTTCCAAGTTTTTCACCTGTATAAAGCATTGGTGCTTCATCAAGTGAACCCTCACCAATAACAACTTCACCATTCATGTTTATTTTATTTAACTCATACCTCATTGAGTCTACAGCTGCTTGATCTGCTGCAATCTTGTCTTTTTTTCCAACTAAATAAGATGATGCCAAAGCTGCTTTTTCAGAAACTTTTAAAATTTGATCAACATATTTTTTATCAATAGTCATTAGTCTTTTTGAATAATTGATTCAGTAGCATTTATCTTAGATTCAAATTCTTTTAATCTTTTATAAACGCTCGCTAACTCTATGATTGTAGGCCATGATCTAAAAATATATTGCATAGATCCTTCTACCCTTCCAAATGCTCTTATAATTTGCTGCATTACTCCTAATGTTACAACACCAGCAACTATTGCAGGTGCTAAAAAAACATATGCTGAGAGAACATTTGCTTGAAGGTAAGTTATGCGACCAAGATTAAAATAAAAATACCTTAGATAAGATTTAAAATGAATTTTTCTAACATCATTAAACAATTCATCTAAATTTTTTGGTCTTATTGTTATATCATCTTCAGCTATTACAAGTAATTTCCTATAGGAGGCCTCATTTTTTTGAAGGTCATACTCAACACCAACTAGTCTTAAAATTGAACCTAGCACAATTAAAAATAGAGTTCCACCAACAGTCCATATAAATGCTCCTGTTACTAAACCATAATTCCAATCACCAAAAAATAAGATTGGTATTCCTATACTTAAACCAAATAATATAGGGGTAAATTCTATAAGCATCATTATTGCTTCAATAAAGCTTGTTCCAAGTCCTTCCATAATTCTTGAAAATTTTATTGTATCTTCTTGAACCCTTTGTGAGGCACCCTCAATAGTCCGAGCTTTATCGTAAACGCTGTGATACCACTCAATCATAGCTGTTCGCCAACGAAATAAATAATGTGAGGTGAAAAAAGCAACAACTGTAGCTAAGGCAACATAGATACCTGCAAGTGTAATAAAAGATAATAAGCTTGCCCAATATTCTTCAATAGTAATTGAATTAGGTGATGCCAATGCCTTTTGTATCATGTCGTAAAACTGACCAAACCATTCATTAATTTTTACATCTATCTGAACCTGAATCCACAACGATGAAAGTATTATAAATGAGCCGATCCATGACCATAACTGCCATTTTTTTTGAGTAAAAAATTTAAACATTAAAATTATTTTAAAAAATTATCTGCGTATGATTTTTTAATCGTTTTTCTTTTTTGAGGTTCAATGATTTCAAAATCTATTTTATTTTTTTTTGCATATTCTATCGCTAGTTCTTTAGTGGAAAATTCTAAATTTAATTCTGATAATGTATCCGAACTAGTCTCCCACCCCATTAAAGGATTAAAACCTGTATCATTAGTTTCAAATTTAATAAGCCATTTGTCAGATTTACCAAGACCAGACTGCATAGAGTTTTTTGTAGGAATATAAATTTTTGCTTTTTTCATAAATTGGTCGGGGCGGCAGGATTTGAACCTGCGGCCCTCTGGTCCCAAACCAGATGCGCTACCAGGCTGCGCTACGCCCCGACTTGTGATGGTTATAGCGCAAACACTTACTAAATCAACATTTAAGAAGTTATGGAAATAGGAACAAATGTAGTTTTATGTAGATTGTTTTGGGGGCAGATTGGGGGCAGCACTAAAAATAATGACCCAATAAAAACAATACTAATAACTCCTACTCCACCCGTTTGGGGGCAGGATTGGGGGCAGGATTATTTACCCACGCAAAGAACATGGGATCTCCTGGCCAAGATTTATTTCTACTTTCAAAATAAAACTAACAAATAGAAAGTGAGAATAATATGAAACAAGAAAATGAAGTAAGTAAGTTTATTAAAAAGTTAGGCATTGAAACAGATGCGTTAGGAAGAGTGAAGATTGATATAGGGGTATTACAGAAAATAAAACCCATGCCGTCTGGTAATTATTATAAAGAAGTTATTTTAAGAGATGCCAATTTAATGGGTTTCAGAGTTCGTGTAAATCCAGGTGGAAAGATAACATTCTTTTATAGGTTCAGACCTAAAGGATTAAATAGCAAAGGTAAATTTTGTGAGAAGCAGTCAATCACACTTGGCGATTGGTATAACTCTAAAGATCCTAAACAAAAAGATCTTATTGGATTAACCCCTGCATTTGCTCGTAAGTTAGCAGAAGAAATGAAGATCAAGATTGCTCTAAAGGAGGATCCTTGGAGTATCGTCAAAGAACGAAAAAGAGGTAAATCACTATTGGCGGTCTACGCTGAATGGGTAGAGAAAAGATTAACTAGTGCAAACTATAAACCTAAATCAATCATAGATTATAAAAGTAGATATAATTTATATATTAAGTGTGCGGGTAAATCAGAAGCACATAAGAAGTTATATAGAACTTATCCTGCTGCATTTGCAAAAATAAAAGAGCCAATTAAAGATCTAACAAAGGATGATTATATTGCCATACATAACGCTATATCAAAGCATAAGTTATACCCTGCTAATAGAGTAATAGAAGATCTACGGCTTGTAGAACAATACGCAATTGAAATAGGTGTATTAGATAAAAGAGTAGTCATGTTCAAAAAGAAAGAATTGAATAAAGAGTTAGATAGGCTTGATAAAGAAGATCCATATGATGTAATTGAAATGAAGCGTTATAGATTGGCTGCATTAAATCTTATCAAAGATTTTAGGGAAGTTTATTTGATCCCTGCTCTATGTTTATTAGCTACTGGTTTACTTGGTGGCAGATCTAAATCAATGGTGTTTAGTTTAAGATGGGACCAAATTAATTATGGATCTAATACATTAAAATTTTTAGATACAAAAAACGGCAACACTATAACTTTGGATTTTGATTACAGACTTAAAGCTATCTTGCGTATTATGCTTCAACATAGGCAGAAAATAAATCATAGGGATAAAAGATTTGCATTTGTCTTTCCTGCTGAATCTAAAGTGTTTAAAACAAAACATATTAACGATCCGCGAAAAACACACCACAGTATCATTAGTCTAGCTAAACTAAAGTATAAGTGCATCCATTTTTTACGACATTCTTGGGCAACAAATGCGTTTGAAGCTACTGGAGATATTTTGTCTGTTAAAGAAATGGGAGGATGGCAGGATATAAAATCTGTTCAAAAGTACATAGCTGTATCTAGAAAGCTCCGTAAACAGAGACTAAATCAAATGAGACTACATAGTAATAAGAGAACCCATGCTGCTTAAATAGAGCGTGGTAAATCAAAGTCCATTCCAGTATAAAAAAGAATGGGCAAGAATAAATTTAGGTTTAAAACACTTACTGTTAAAGAAGCATTAAAAAAAGGTTTGCAGCCTTACAAAGATTTCATACCAGTTAAAAAAAGTCTGACAAAAAATAAAAAAATACCAAACTTGGAAATAGAACTTTAATGGAGATGATGGAGGATGATAGTCCTCTTAAATCTTGGGCTGATCTTGGGAACTGCGCTAAAGACTTATACGACACGCCAGGAGAAGCATTAAATGTATTAGCTAGAGAAAGTATAAAACTAGGTAAAGCACCACCTGAAACTTTATTGTTATGTGAATTTCTAGAGAACACAAAAAAATTAAAAATACATAAAGGCAAAAAATTTAATAAAATCATTGATGAACATTTAGAACAATGCTGCACTTTTATAGGTGTTGATTATGATCTTGTTGATGTCCCTAAAAGTGAATTGATTAATGATGGTAGAACAGCCAACAAAAAAAAGAAATACGGCAGGCAGGAAATAATAGACAGAGTTGTTTCAAAGCATGATCGGCTAGTAGTTAAGCAGCCACAGAAATATAAGAATTTGTTGCAGGACCATATCTATACGATAAGAAAATTCCTTACATAGTTTCCCACGCTTCCCAATCTTACCATGGTATAAATTGCCCACGCACCATTCGTGGTATCTCATTAGATAGATTTAGGTAATTCCATAGTGTCTAATAGATCTATGGATAAAGATTTTAAATATGACAGATGGGCAGACGAAAAAGAAGCTGCTGATCACTTCAAAGTGAAGCCATCAACATTAAGAACCAGAAGATACAAACTGGGACATAACACACTAGAAGTTTGGACCAAATTTAACGGCAGGGTTCTTTACGATCTTTACGCAACAGATCAGAAATTAACATAGGAACAATTATGAGTTTTAAATTTAAACACCCGTCTAAATATAAAAAAGGCAACATCAACGTAGATAAAAAAATTAGCTACCCAGAAAGAGAATTAGATAAAGACGCTATTATGAAACTAGCTAGTGACTACCCAGATGAGGCAATCATAGATATATCTGAAATGCTTATGCAATTTGAGGGTTGGAAGGAAGATAACCCAGGGAAGTCTTACGATGATTTCCTAGAAGATATGGATCTAAAGCGGAAGTCTTTTTCTGATGGTGGATCTACTGAAAGCCTAGGTGATTTATACGATGCATATGAAAAAGGTATTGATGTCATACCTGGTGAAAGTGTTGGAGATTATATTAGACGAATTAAAGCTGCTGAAAAGGCTTTATCATGAAAATAGATGAAAAGTTATTTGAAAATATTATTGATAATTTAGGTAAAGACAAAAAAAGAAGCCAGCAAAAAAAGAGAAGCCTTACTACATGCAAAACCTGCGTAATGGCAAACTAGAAGATGTGAACAATCCTAGGGATAGTTTATACCCCGCAGAAGCCACACCAGAACAAGTTGGTGCTTTAGCTGAACGATTAGAGCGTAATAGACAACAACATGAGAAGCCAACTAGAGTTGATGAGTTTGAAAAAGCATTTAATAAAATCAAAAAACCAATAAAGATAGATATACCTTTCGTATCTCTCCCCGATCCAATTGCAGTTAGAAGAGATCCACAACAAGAGCTGCGTACACAGAGATTTAATAGAATGGTTGAAGATTCAGAACGGAAAAAGTTGCGTGAACAGTCATAGGGCTAGCCAGTTTTCTTGGAAAGAAATTTATATGAATAAATGGGAGTTAAAATAAATGTCAGCCAAAAATAAAAAAAATATTTATAAGTCAGTGTCATTACATTTCACACTACACGACTTGTTAAATAGGTTATCGGCCAAACTCAATCCAGGCCAAAAGTTATCTATACCAACAACAATAACCTTATTAGCAGAAAGTAAACACTGGGAGTTTATCTGTGCTGAACAATGGGAAAACAACATGAGGAAGGGAACATGAAGAATAGAGTTCACTCAATAACACTCTCAACAGAGAGTTATGAGGACATCAAAAAGATACAAGGGATAATACCAATCAAGGTCTCAATACCACAGACTATCGAGTACCTAACAAAAATCGGGCTAAAACTAATCAATAAATCACAAAGTGAGTTACATAATGAAAACAGCAGCAGAATACCTAAACAAAAATAAAACAATAATTCCATGCGAAGGAAAAAAACCGATACCACCGGAATGGCAAAAAAGAGATTTTAAACTAGAGGATTTTAAAGACGGGAATAACATCGGATTAAAATTAAAAGATGATCTTGATATTGATATAGACAGTCAAAGAGCTCTACCCTTTATCTTCAAGTATGTTCAACCTAGTTCAGCCGTGTTTGGTAGAGGTAATAAACCTATAAGCCATTATTTATTTAAAGGACAATGCAAACATAAGAAGTTTTTCCTACATAAAGATTTAGAAAAATATTACAAACATCTTCCCCACGAAGCTACAATTATTGAATGTAGAAGTGGTGAAGACAAACAAACTATAATGCCCGGATCCATAATAGAGGGTGAAGAAGTTAAATGGAAAATATTTGAAGGTATATCTCCATATCACGGTGATGTTTTTGAAGATGTTTCAATGGTAGCTTTTGCAACAGCTCTATCCATTCTATATCCAGATCAAGGAACTAGAGACGATTACACTTATGCGATTGCTTGCATCCTAGCAAAAAATACTGATTTAACAGAAATTGAAATAGATGACTTCATAGAATATTTGGCTGAACATTCTGGAGATCCTGAAAGACGGAGAGGAAAAGGAACTCACGCATATAAGCAAATGACCAACGGTGGAAAAATGAAAGGGTTTAATACTTTAAGAGAAATACTTGGATTAGATAATGCTCAATCACTCTACAATATATTTGAATGGATTGGAGTAAATCCACCAGATAAAAATCTAGAAGAATTAAAAAAGAAATCTGTTTATATTTTAGACAGTGCATCAGTTATGGATACTGAAACCGGTATTGAAAAAAAGAAAGCTGATTTTAATGATGCTCACTTATTTAAGTTTCCGGGAGGTAAAGATAAGAAAAGTGCTTTTGCTAGTCTTATGACAGATCCCGAATTCCAAGAAAGGCTTGTAATAGGACGAGCTGTATTACCCGGACATGATTATCCTATTGCAGAAATTGGACCCGATCACTTTCATTTAAAGCCCGGTAGATATTTAAATTTATATCCGGGACCACCTCATGATCCGGTTAAGGGTGATGTAACTCCATGGGTTAATTCCTATAAGAAAATTTATGGTGAAACAGATTATGATTATATTGAGCAATACTTTGCAGCGTTAATACAGAAGATGTTCAAACATAAGCTAACACTTACAGCAGCAGAAGATAAAGAGATTGGACAGTTAAAAATCATGTGGGGTTACTTAATTGTAGGACCAGAAGGTACAGCCAAGAAAGGACTGATGGAAACTCTACAAAGAATAATTGGAAAAGAATATGTAGATGGAAACGCTACATATGACCAAATGATTGGCAGCCATTCCGAAGTTATCTACAATAAATTATTTGTCTGTATTAATGAGGTTGTTACAACCGGTGATATTGCAAAGAAAGTCGAGATCAGCAATAAACTTAAACCATTTTGGACAGACGAGGATTGTAAAATTAATCCTAAACATATTAGACCGTTTAGATATTGGAATAACTGTAACGGGATCTGTTTCAGTAACGAAAAGGATTGCCTACATATAGGAAAAGGATCAAGAAGATACGGAGTTATCAACCAATACAATCGGCTAACTTTAGAAATGATTGAGGGAATGGAACAAGATGGAACTTTTACAAACATCTATAAATTTTTAGAAACGGGAGGAGCTAAACACCTATTCCACCATTTTTTATATGATGTGAAAGTTAAGAATTGGAAACTGTTCAGAGGGGGAAGAGCTCCAAAGACTGATGCAACACAACAGATGATTGATGAGGGAAGACATCCGGTACAGATGAAATTAACTAGAGCATTACAAACTAAACTAGCACCGTTTGATGATAGGTTTCCCGGCTTTGTAATATTAGATGATCTACTAGAATACATAAAAGAAAAATGGCACATTAATGTCCATGAAAAATATGTAAAAGATTGGATCAAAGAAGTCGAGATCCCTTGGAAGGATGGCAAGTCCACTAGACAAATAGTATTAGAAGAAACGGGATCTAGACCAAGAGCCCATAAATTAACAACCAATACTTTTTTAGATGAAATGACACAAGGTGAATTAGGATCAGCACCTAAATTCAATACATGGGAGTGGAAGGAAAATAAATTAAAACACTCTTTAAAAAATAGTTTTGAGTTTGATGTCAGTGGTCATGAATCATCACCAGAGACTAGAAAGAAAGAAGTTGTAGAAAGATTCATGGAGATATTTTTTGGAATGAAATGGAGCAACCTTCATTTTGAAAAATTCCTAACTGACTGTCTAAAGTCGTTACAGTCGGGTAAAAAGAAATGGAGTACAATTATCTATAACAACACAAACAAAGAAAATAAGGAAGTCAATTGGGAGCAAGTATGGATAGATTCAGCAGCAGCCAAAAAAGAAACAAGAGATAATATAGAAGAAGCTAAAGAAGAGTTCATTGCAAGTCAACCAAGTGCCATTCTATATGATCCCAATGATCCCAAAGATCAACCAATTAAAGAACCACGGAAAAGGACAATAAATTTATAATGAATAATAAAAGCAGACAAAATAAAGCAAGGTATTTACAGAACCTTGTTAAAGATAGAATTGTAAAAACATTTAGATTAGCCCCAGATGATTTAAGAACTTCGACAGTTGGGGAAAATCAAGAGGATATAAAACTGCTAACAATTACAGCAAAAAGAGTGTTTCCTTATGCCACTGAATGCACCAATACTGAACAATACAAGGGAATATATAAAAAGTTCAAACAGTCGAAGGGCCATAATCATCGAACGGAGCTGTTAGTAATTAAAATGAATAAGGAAAAACCATTAGCAATAATAACACTAGATCACTTCTTTGAATTACTTGAAAAGGAAGACTAGTCACTCACTCACTCACTACTTATTTTTATTTTTTTATTTTATTTTATTCACCATACAACGGAGGCAACACTTAGATCCACAGCATGTTGTAAGAATTTCCAATGAGTGATTGAGAGAAGAATCTATTTATGATAAAATACTTATCTAGCGTGCAAAAAGCTGACCACTATGTGTCCGTTGCAGCTACCTTAAATATGAAAAAATTTGATAGTTCAGAACTGGAACAGTACACCCTTACAAGGAGTGAATACGCAAATAAGATAGGAAAAACAACGAATGCTGTCCGTATGATGCAACGACATGGGAAATTATCTGGAGAGTATAGATTTGATGGGAATAAGTTTTTGTTTAAGTCACCAGACAGACCGGGTGATTACATGGTAAATGACCATGCTAAAAATATCAAACTGACCACCCCTAAAAAGAAGATTAATAGAGGAAACCACTTCAAAGCGTCGTATCCTAATAATGCCTTTAAGCTCCATAACGAATTGAAGATGTTGAATAAGATTAAAAGTAATATTCCAGACAATGTTTTAAACGAGATCAATCCTGAATTAATAAAACTAGCACAAGAAAGAGCTAAAAAAAAACAAGATGATCTAATTAAAAAGTCCTTCACCCAACCTAGGAATTATGGCAATTCATATCCAGTTGATATTGAGAGAATGAGGAATTTATTTAAATCTTCTGACACTTCATATAGACCAGTTCGAAACTACTATGATCCAATCAGCAGCAGCGATGATGGTTCTGTTGAAATAGATCTATCCCGATCCCGGTCCTCTCAAAGCGAGCCTCAATTCAAAAGCAAAGTTTCAGAAAGTATCTGGAGATTAAAAAATAAAAAATAATATTGGTCCATAGGTTTATGCAGCAAGGTTAGCCTCCAGCCACGCTGCTAGAACAGCAGTAAGGTGATGCACGGACATTGACCATCTTGATCAGGGAACGTAGACAAGGTATAATGTAATTAGTAATACACTTTTACTGCTCTGATCATGCCCATGGTTGGGGCAGTTTTATTCCCGCTCCTTATTTCATAATTTATAATCTGTAATTCCTGTTGCCTGTTGCTTTGTGGGGGTAGCTAAGTTCAAGGCACATGACATAAAAACTATATTATTAATCACTAGCTTCCTAAATAATTTTCCGGAGATGGTGGTTTATTAAGAACTTAACTTTAAATTCAATCTTTTAAATTTATTTCTAAAACTAAAAAATAATTTATTATGATTGCCAGTATCTTTTTTAATAGTTTGTTGCCACAAATGCACCATTTCATGGGCTAGAGTATTTAAAAATTCCATCTTATTTTTATATTTTGGCATCATCTCAAGCACAAAAAAATTAGTACCTTTTCTATATGAAATATATTCAACACATTGACCAGAGGCTCTTACAATTCTTTTAATTTTAACATTGTTAAAAGAGTTGAGTGCATTTTTAAATAAGGATTTGTTAAATATTTTAAAGTAATTTCTAATGTCTCTAAAAGTAGTAGTGTATTTAACCTCACTATCCACAGTGTCCCTAAGTATTCTTTTTTTAGTTCTAACAATATAGCTATCTTTAATTCTTGTCTTTTTAATCACATTAATAATTTTTTAAGTTTAGTGAAGTACGGTCTGAATTATTAGATATTTAATGCTGAACCTAAAATTTGCAAGGTAATAAATCATCTACAACTTCTAACATTTTACGCCCTACTCCCAGTAAAGTAGTGGTCACCCTATAATCACTTTTTGATGGTTGTTATTTTACCTTGGCAATCCTTTGTGGCATTCAACCTGGTGTGTCTCTTCATGCACATGAACTAAATGGATTTAGTTAACAATTTTGATGAAACTTATTTAGTAACGAAAATAAGATACAGCTAAATAGTCCTTTAATTTTAGTCACTTAGGCTAGTATTTTTTCAGAAAGTACCCATATATATATCATACAATATTCCGTACTTTAGGCGCGAATAAAGCATCAAATTTATTATGATTATAAAAGACATAGCTAAACAAGAAATTCCAGAAATAGGTAATATTTTACCTTTAAAAAAAAATAATATTTTTCCAATAAGAATAGATAAAACTATTGAAATAGTTACCGTTCCTAAATTAGCCAATAAAAAAGAAAATCAAAAAAATGTTGGTATCGTATTAGAGGAAAAAATTATCCTAAAAATCTTATCTAAACGTTACAAAAATGTTTTGATTACAGAAATTAATACAGAAAAGGATTTAGAAAAACTAGTTATAAGAAAACCAGACTTAGTTTTTTCAGGTGTTAAATATTTTTATTTTAATAGTAAGATTATATGGCTTAATGATTATTTAGAAATGTATGACATTCCTTATATTGCCTCAAATAAAACTGCATTAGATAAAGAGAGTGATAAAAACAAAGCAAAAAAAATTATGCAAAAAGCTAAAATTAAAACAGCTGATTTTTTTATTACTACCCCTGGAAAGCACTCAAATGAATTATCGATACCAATAAAATTTCCTGTTTTTATAAAACCAATAACTGGTGGTGATAGTAGAGGTATTGATTTAAACTCTATTGCATATGATTTTGAAAGTTTTAAAGCAAAAGTTTTAGATATTAAGATAAAACAAAACTCACCTTCCTTGGTTGAAACCTATTTATCTGGTAAAGAATATAGTGTTGGTATTTTTGAAGACAGCATTGATGGTACCTTAAGAGCTATGCCAATAGAAATTATTGTAAAAGAGAATAAAGATGGTCACCGTATTCTTGATTATAATGTTAAAAAGAATGATGAGGAAAAAGTAATTCCAGTTACAGATATTAAAATCTTTAAAAAACTTTCTAAATTAGCAAAAGATTCTTTCAAAGCATTGGGGGGTAAATCTTTAGGAAGAATAGATATTAGAATGGACCATCGTGGCATTCCTCATTTTATGGAAGCTAATCTTATGCCTGGACTTCGAAAAGGATATTTCTATCGATCATGTGTACTAAATCTTGATATGAGTTACGAAGATATGATTTTTAGTATTGCTAACACTGGACTATCCTCACATTAATATTTTTGTTTCGAGTTCAAAAATATTTAATTTTAATAAATTATTATTAAAATTTATTCTTTTAAGTAAAATCTTTTAAAATATCTTTACTAAATACTTATTGCTTTAAAATTAATAATATTTATATAAATTAAGTTCATGTATGAATTTATTATTATTCCTATTAGTCTATTCTTGCTCTATATTGGAGGTGTAGGTACCTTAAAAGGTGTATTAGCTTTTGCAAAAAGATTTAATTTATCTGCTATTTTGGTGAGTGCAGTTATTATTGGCTTCGGTACTAGTCTTGCTGAACTTACAGTTAGTATTGAGGCTGTTTTAGTAAATGCCCCAGAGATTGCTATTGGAAACATTGTCGGCAGCAATACTGCAAATATTTTATTAGTTAGCGCTATAGCAGCTATGGTATCCCCAATTATTCTTAAAGATTTAAACATTAACCGTGAAATATCAGTAATGCTATTAGCAACACTACTGCTATTATTTTTTAAATATATTGATTTTTTAAATATTATTACTGGTTTTATTTTTTTAT
>FUWD013181317.1_pt1 | contig 14778 bp, 16 predicted proteins | sample 1063281 | NCBI WGS metagenome assembly FUWD01 (sample SAMEA79048168, study PRJEB19326) | metagenome | biome: marine | reverse complement strand
TAGCCAGCGCTGAGAAAACAGATCACAAGTAGAATTAAGGTCTTGTTCACCGCCCCCTGCAAAGTCATTGCCTGTCCAGCAAAATTTGCGCCGCGATATTGGGCGAATCTTCCTTCCGAAAGAGTTGGATTACTCGTATTAGCGATACTCATGGACATTTTATCCACCTCACTGAATCAGATTGGTTGACTTAAGCGGCTGATAGCCGCAGATCTTACCTTTAATGATTACAAATAGTATTAATTGTGACTCAACGCAAGTATCTGTGCATAAAGCATCCGTATCTTTGGAGCCAGATCAGGAGAAAAATTCCTTCAAGGCCAGAGGTTCGATTCTGAAGGGACTTTTAGTTCCCTGAAAAAAGCCATGATTCCGAATCATGTGCATTCCCAGAACACTAAAAGTTATGGATCTCCCGTTTTCCAGATTCCTGGCGTAAACAATTGTCTTGGGAGCGAAGAATTTATCCCCCCATGGGCACGGCGCCTTTCCCCGATCCTCTCTGACCACAACTTCATATTTTTCTCCGACAATTACCGGATCTCCAAGACCTTTAACGGCTTCACGGTAAAGACGATCCATTTCAGTAGTTACAGACTCGATATCCAGATCAAGCCTGTTTACGAGAATCAAATCCTCTTCTATTACCCGACCGAGTTGTCGCGTTTCACCCCGCAAATAATTCCCTTTTCGCAAATTCTCCTCAATTTCAAATAGATTCGGGTCAGCCTTGAGAGGTCTGTCAGGTAAATTTGTCATAATAAATTCGCTCCTCATTTATCCCCAGTTTTCCCAAGACCTCTATGCATGCGTTAATTAGGCCGGGGCTTCCACAAAGATATCCTTCACAATCTGCCCCATCCAGCACATATTTTGTAACTACATCAGTAATCCGGCCAATCTCGCCATCCCAGTTGTCTTCAGTTTCAGGCCCTGAAAGCGCTGGAATAAACCTGAAACCCGGATTCCTGGATTCAAATTCTTGCCATTCCTCTAGCATGAATAGATCACGTTTCGCCTTAGCTCCAAAAAAGAAAATCGGCCTCCGTTTTTCGATCTCTTCAGGTGTCATGCCCAAAAGGATCGAACGAATAGGCGCCATTCCCGATCCTCCAGCTATACAGACTATTCTGTGGCCGTTATCCCGAAGGTAAAATTCTCCATATGGCCCTGTCAGAACAACTTCATCACCGATCTTAATGTGTTTAAACATATATGTAGTACAGATTCCTTCGGGAACCAGGCGAACCATGAGTTCAATCTCATCCTTGATTTCAGCTCTACCGCACATCGAATAAGCCCTATACACGGACTCTGAAATATCACCATACGGCTGAGACTGGAACTGGATATATTGTCCGGCTTTATAGTTAATTTCAGAGGGATCATGTAACTTGAACCGGAAATGCTTTATGTCATAGGTCAAGTCGGAGACGTAATCGACCCGAGCTTTAAATTCCCTGATACTGAAAAGGCTATCAGGAATTTCAATGGCGCAGTTGTTCTTGACTTTGATCTGGCATGATAGTCTGACATTTTGTGCGATATCTTCTTTTGTGAGTAAAGGGGCTTCAGTTGGTAAAATATCTCCAAAACCTTCTATTGCCTTGACTTTGCAATAAGAGCATGTCGCCCTCCCCCCACATGCTGATGGGATGAAAATCTTCAGTTGTTTCAATGTGCCCAGGACTGTTGACCCACCCTTTACCCTGAATGTTCTGTCATTCACTTTAAGCTCGACTTCCCCATAATCCATGAGGTAACGCTCAGCCAACAAAATTATAATTGACAGAACCGTTGCAAGACAGGCTATGGACAAGGCCGGAATCAGGTAACTTAAAACCACCCCTTTACCTCTTTTGTGTAGCGCTAGTTAATTTGTATAATCCCGCTGAAACCAATGAATCCCATGGCTATTATTCCTGTAATTATGAGCACTATCCCAGGCCCTTCCAATGCCGGAACAACCCTGGAGCGTTTTTGCATTTTCGCTCTTATGCCCGCAAGCGCCATGATTGCCAACATCCACCCTATCCCGCTTCCAGCGCCATAAGCTAGTGATTGATAAAAATCGTATTTTCTTATGATTAAAAATAAAGTGGCTCCAAGAACAGCGCAATTTACAGTTATCAAAGGCAGGAATATCCCCAGGGACGCATACAGGTCGGTCAGATGTCCTCTCTATAATCATCTCCACAACTTGCACCAAAGCTGCGATAACGATTATAAAAGATATATACTGCAAATATTCAAGCTGTAAGGGAACCAGGATGAAATAGAACACCGCATAGTTTGCAACCGAAGTTATAGTCATCACAAATACAACAGCGACACCCAGGCCCCATGCCGTCTTGAGTTCACGAGAAACCGACAGGTAAGAGCACATACCCAGAAAATTTGTAAGCAGGATATTGCTGGTAAATATTGAGGCGAAGAATATTACGAATACCCCAACTTCTTGCATGCGATTCTCCCGACAAAAATCAGAAATCCTAACTCAGCCGTTTATAATGATTTGAAGTTAATCTCTCCGGATTACTTCTTCAGATCGTCTAGCGCTTCTGTTCGCATTCCCCACCATCTGGCAATCCACACAACAATCGCCAGCATGAAGAAAGCGCCTGGAGGCATTACCATTATTGTCCACTTTGTGAAGTCAACAGGAATGGTGATCCCGGCGATTGCGCCAAATCCAAGCGCTTCTCTGACCACTGCGATAACCAATAAGACCATCGAATAACCGACAGCGGATGAAACTCCATCAACCAGAGCGGGAAATGGCTTATTTTGAATTGCGAAAGCCTCTACACGCCCCAATACTATGCAGTTCGTGATTATTAGCCCCACATATGGCCCTAGTTGAGAACTTATGTCTGGTAGATAAGCCATCAGAAAGTTGTGAAGGACTATTACATAAGCCGCTATGATAAGAGTTGACGATATGATTCTTAACCTAAAAGGTGTGATAGTTCGTAAGGCTGAAGCTGTCACACACGAAACCGCATTGGTATATATTAGGCCAAGACACATCACCGCAGTATTCACGACAAGATTCGTTACGGCGAGGGTGGAACATATGCCCAATACTTGCCTGAATATGGGGTTGTTATACCAGATTCCGTCGAGCGCTATCTTTTTTGAAGAGACGGCCAATCGATCCTCCGAATCTCATCTTGATCGGACAGTATTGCTTTAATGCTCTTATTTAGCATGTTCTTAACAGAACTTGATGTAATAGTCGCTCCTGTAATTGCGTCAACGCTGTTTGACGCTTCTCGGGCGCCAAATTCAACTTTCGGACGCCCCTCTTGAGTGGAGCCTAAATCAATACCCCTAAATTGATCCCTGAACCATTTTTCATCTATTCGGGCGCCTAGGCCCGGAGTCTCTGAATGAGAAGTAAATATTAGACCATCAATACTGGACAGATTCTTGTTGAGGGCCAGCAAGCCATGTATTGGCCCCCAAAGACCCTTGCCCGATATTGGAAAAGCATAACGCTCGAGTATCCCATTTTCGTTAAAGGCGGCGTAAACATAATCCCGCCCCAATTGTTTGGCTTTGACATGTTTCGATTCTATTTCCCTTATGGCCTCCGGGGTTGATCCAGGAGAAAAGGGAATTTGAAGTACCTCAAGAAGTTGACGGCTTATTCTGGTTTGTTCATTAAGCTGAATTCTTTTCGATAGCGCCATGTTTACGCCGGAGGTCAACCCGGCGAAAAGAATGGCGATGACAAATATAAACGATATATTCTTGATAAAAGTCATGTTAAGAAACTTGCATTTGATCTTTCTTCTTTTTTTCCAGTAATGCGACCGCTTCATCAAAAAGCGGAGCAAAAGTATTTCCTAGTATAATGGCAAAAGATGTGGCTTCAGGGAATCCCGAAAAGCTTCTTATCACTATCCATAAGCATCCTATGAGAAAACCGTAAATGAGTTTTGCCTGAGGTTTTACACAGCCGGAAACAGGCTCTGTCACCATGAAGAAAGCGCCAAACAGGAGGCTACCGGAAAGCAGGTTTCTCATGGGATCAAGCACATGATTAAAGCCCAACAGATATAAGATGGAGTTCAGACTCATGGCCCCGAGCAAACAGGACAATGGATAACGCCAGTCAGCCGCACGCTTGTAAATGATATAGGCGCCTCCAAGCAATATTGCGGGAACACATGTTTCTCCAATACAACCAGAAATGTTTCCCCAGAATAAATCAGGTATGCTCGCCAACGCCCCGGTATGTTTGAAGTTGATCAAAGGCGTAGCTGATGTCATGGCGTCCAGATCTGTATATTGAAAGAGTCTACCCAATGGTCCGGAGATTGGAGTCATCCACTGGGATGTCAGGTAAAGCGGAAAACACACGTATACGAAACTTCGTCCCACTATGGCGGGATTGAAAACGTTCTTACCGAATCCACCAAAAACCTGCTTTCCGAACACTATACCGAAAACCATTCCAACCGCAGCGACCCACAAGGGCGTATATGGAGGTAGACTCAGCCCATAAAGAGCCCCTGAAACTAATACGCTTTCAGTGGGCGTTCCGTTACGATATGTTTCAAATATAACCTCTGTCAGATACGCTACCAGACAAGAAAAAATGACCAGAGTCAAAGAGCGCCAGCCAAAGAAATAAACACCCATTGCGGTCGACGGTAGCAATGCTATTATTACCGCTGTCATTGGCGCCTGATGCTTGATCGTGAGCTTCAGATTGGATTTGAACAAGGTTTCCTGGTCACATTCAGGTTAATATTCATTGTTGGATCGCTTGACTTGATCCAGGGCTATTGAAGCCGGAAACAAAGGTTACCAAGGAAGCTGAGACTAGGCAAGTTTATATTGAACTGTGTCTGGTTTCATTTGTAAATAGTTTACGTAAACATTGAGAGGAATTATATTCATAATATGCCTAGATACGAATGGCATTAAAACATTCTCAGAGGAACAATCATGAACAAATTCGAGTACGATATTTCACGCCATTCTGCGGATTCATTCACCAAGATGCAATACTTCTGCACAGAAAAAGGCGATTGCAGCTTAGAAGAAATTCCGGTAAGTGAGCCACAGGCGTTGTCGGACATTCTGAATGAACGAGGGGCCCAAGGCTGGGAGCTTGTTCAGCTTCTCTTCGGAAAAGGGGGAATGATAGGATGCTGGAAAAGAAGAATAGAGGACGTGATCGAAGGCTGAGCTACGATTTTTCTGAATAAGAACCTCATGTCGCTAAATGTTAAGATGATGGAAAGGTTTACCGTCAATAACATCAAAGGAGATTTCGGCAATGAATTCTTACGTAAAAATCAAGGGAATGTCCTGCCGGCATTGTGTAATGGCGGCCAGGAAAGCCCTGTCAGCGCTGGATGGAGTGACAGAGGTAGAAGTGAATCTGGAAAAGGGAGAAGCCTCGATCAGCCACGACAAGCCGATTGATCTTGAAGAAGTCCGTAAAACGATAGAGAAATCCGGATATGAAGTTGGATAAGACCACAATACAAATCAGGGGCATGACTTGCGCAGCCTGTGTCCGTAGAGTTGAGAGAATACTGAAATCTGTCCCGGGTGTCGACGATGCGGTCGTAAATTTAGCTACTTCCAAAGCGACCCTGTCTCACCTTTCCTCAGCCATTGATCTGAATGCTGTTAGCGATTCTCTGGAAGACGCTGGGTATCATTTTCTCGGAATAGTCTCCAACGACTCTGAGGATCGGGCTGAAAAAGCTCGCAAGGAAGACCTTCTTGACATAAGGCGGAAACTGATCGTCGGAGCCATCCTCAGTGTGTTCATTCATCTTTTCGCTATGGGCCACATGCTACCTCTGTCCATACATATCAATCCAGCGACTAGCAACTTTATCCAGTTGCTAATGACAACTCCAGTGGTTTTCTGGGTAGGCGGAAGATTTCTTGGGGGAGCATGGAAAGCCCTTCGGCAAAAGACTTCCGACATGAATACGCTCGTCGCCTTGGGGGCATTGTCCGCGTATTTCTATTCTCTTGTGGTTACCCTGTTTCCTGACTTATTGTCTAGCGGATCGATTCAACCGTACGTGTACTTCGACGGCGCCGCCATGATTGTCACTCTGGTTCTGCTGGGCCGATACCTCGAAGCCAGGGCCAAGGGTAAAACATCAGCCGCTATCAGAAAACTCATTAAACTTAAACCAAGCTCCGCCAGAGTCATCAGGAACAGTGAAATTGTAGATGTTCCTATTGAACTGCTTAGTGAGGGCGATTTGTTCCAGGTAAGACCGGGGGAAAGAATCCCGACCGATGGGGAGATAGTGTCAGGCCAATCTTCTGTTGACGAAGCCATGCTTACCGGAGAAAGTATGCCTGTAGACAAAAACATCGGCGACCAGGTATACGGGGCCACCATAAATCAAAATGGATCGCTAACGGTAAGAGCGACCAGAGTGGGTTCCGAGACCGCTCTAGCCAAGGTAATCAGGCTGGTTGAGGAAGCGCAGGGTTCAAAAGCCCCGATACAGCGAATCGCTGACAGAGTAGCCGCTGTATTTGTACCGGTTGTCCTTGTAATAGCTCTCATAACATTTTTTATCTGGTTTTACTTACCGTCTGATCCTTCGATCTCAAGAGCCATGCTAAATTTCGTGTCAGTGTTGATAATCGCCTGCCCGTGCGCTATGGGACTGGCGACACCCACTGCGGTAATGGTGGGCACGGGGGCCGCCGCCGAGAGAGGCATACTCATCAAAGGGGGCGAGACACTAGAAATGGCTTGCAAGATTAACACCGTCGTTTTTGATAAAACTGGCACCCTGACCAATGGAAAACCGACAGTGATAGATACAGTGACGACACGAAACTACACAACCACGGATTTGCTGAAATTTGCGGCATCGCTTGAATCGTTGTCGGAACACCCTCTCGCAAGATCAATTTGCGATATGGCTTCGGATTTGGGAACAAGCCTCTATCAGGTGGAATCTTTCGAGTCAAGGACCGGCCATGGGGTCACTGGAGTAGTTGAGGGCTCAGTCATCCACGTGGGAAGCTCCAAATTGATCGAGTCCCTTAAAATAGACACCTCTAATCTTCAAGGATCCGTGGATTCTCTTGAAAGAGCAGGGAGAACCGTTATTTTTGTGGCTAAGGATAATGATCTGGTGGGAGTCCTGGGCGTTTCTGACACTTTGAGGGATTCGTCGATTCCTTCAATCGCCCAGTTGAAGAATATGGGTATAAATGTAGCCATGATTACGGGGGATAACCGACTCGCCGCAGATTCAATAGGGCATGCGCTTGGGATAGAAACAGTCCTGGCCGAGGTTCTCCCAGCCGACAAGGCTGATGAAATAAAGAGGCTTCAGCAAACAGGCAAGGTTGTCGCAATGGTCGGAGACGGTATCAACGACGCTCCCGCTCTAAGCGCAGCCGACATAGGGATAGCGGTAGGCGCTGGATCTGATGTGGCGGTTGAAGCGGGATCCATCACCCTCATGACTAATGATCTGCGGCTTGTACCCGTAGCGATAACCTTTTCAGCTCAAACAATGCGTGTGATCAGACAGAACCTTTTCTGGGCTTTCTTCTATAACACTCTCGGTATACCGGTGGCCGCAGGGGTTCTTTACCCATTCTTTGGAATCCTTCTAACCCCCGTCATGGCCGCCGCCGCCATGGCATTGAGTTCCGTGTCAGTGGTCTCAAATTCATTGCGTTTGCGCACAACTTTATCCAGAATGTAACACCGAGGTCAATTGGAGTATGTAATGGATCTATTCTCGTCCGCTCCTTTTGAGAAAACATTTTTTCGACTCGCAGCCGGATTCCGCTTCCTGAAGCTTTTCATTATAACCTCCCTGGTCGGTTGCCTGAGTCTTGTGTGGGCTGAGGTCAAACCAATCGACAATCCTTCTGAAAAGCGGCAACCCACAGTAAAGAAAGAACGCAAAGAAACTGTGATAGTAGGTGGCGACATCGCGGGTTTGACAGCCGCCTATTTCCTGAAACATAGGGATATCCTGGTTCTCGAAGAAGGCGGGAACTGTGGCGCCCAAATGGCGTCGGGAAGTTTCGCCGGCTTCAACTATCCCAAGGGCGTAGCCTACATCGGGATGCCACAGGGCCCGATTGCCACAATAGTGGATGAACTCGGACTAGCGCCTGTTGAGATACCGGAACCCTCGGAAGCGTTCTATTACAACGGCAAGTTCTATCGTGGAGCAAAGGAACTTTTCTCCGAAAATAGCAGTCCGGAGGAGTACAACAGATTCGTCGTTACGGTCAAAAAGCTTGCAAAGACTTATGCAGACGCTGATCCTTCCGAATCATCCGATGAACTGGCGGTGTTAGACAAAATTACGGCCAGGGAGTGGTTCGAAAGAGAAAAGTTTCCCGAAGTCTTTATAGACATTTACAACTCACAGGCGCTTGGAATTTTCGGAGCTGGACTTGGCGAAATATCCGCTCTCAGCTTCATCCCCGAAATTGGCTTTCAGTTTGACCCATTCGAGTTGGCCCCTGACGCCGAATATTCAGAGCAGGGACAAGGTCCCGAGGTTGGAGACAAGGGATCCGGAGCTGTAACATTTCAGGGAGGTCTGTCGGAATTTCCGGAAGCGATAGCGAAGAAACTGGGACAAAGTTTTAAATCCGACGCCAAAGTAACCCAGATAGTACGTATCGGGGGGCTGTATGAAATTACGTACGTTGACAAATCTGGACTCGAGCATGTTGTTGAAGCCGGTTCTGTGATCCTGGCCGTTCCAGCCCCTGTTTCCGTAAAGATTGGCGACTTTGTCCTCAGCCAGGAACAGAAGGACATTCTGAACAAAATAGTTTATTCCAGCTATGCGACGGTGACGCTGTTCAGTTCCGCTCCGGTTTTTGACCAGGCTTTCAATCTTAGCGTAGGGAAAGGGTTCCCCTTCTCCGATCTTTATGACAGTTCCTGGGTGCAAAGGGCGTATGATCCCGATTTGAACAAGATCATGGAACGAGCCCTTTCCGCTCATGTCCCTGGGGCAAATCCGGGTACCGGATCGATCGGGAAGATGTCTGATGAGGATCTGCTGGCCTCGGTAATGAACGGAGTGGAACGTATATTTCCCGACTCACGAGGCAATATCGTCGGTCATGATATCCAGAGGTTCAACCTGGCGTTTCCGATAATGGCCCCAGGAAGCTATGAAAGTCTTTCAAAACTAAACGATCTCAATCAGGGGAGATGCCTTCTGGCAGGCGACTACATGATTTATCCGACGATTGAAGCGGCAGCGGAATCCGGCTATCTGGCAGCCATGAGACTGGACGAACTACTGACTCAGGAAGAATCGTCAACACGAGTCAAGAATCCTTGATTTTTAGCTCTTTGACTTGATAGCGGTTATTGCTGTTCGTTGACGGTTAGCGCATGCCTCAATTAATGGATCAGTTTCCATGGTTTGGCAGCCCAAAGCCATTTCTGTGGTAGTATCTCCTTCTGAGCCTGTCAATTGTTTCAGGATCCGGTTCGAAAGGGTTCTCAACCGGGGAAGGTAGCGGCACCTGGTGTTCCGTGGCGAATGGAGTGTCCAGGATCTTCTCGTTGTAGGCTTTTACCATAAGATATTCGAGATTTACAGCGTCCAGGACATTGTACGCCAGCAAAGTTTCTAGCGCCCGGATGTTTGTTTTATTGCAGTATTCTCTCCACAGAAGGACGGCAAAATAGCCATCAACGTCTGTTAATTCGCCCCGGTCTATCCCCATCAACTTCTCACATCCCTTAAGACCTCCCTTGTAACCAAGACTGGCGAGGACAAATCTCAGATCTATGTGAGCCTGATTAAATCTGACCCCTAGGTGTCTCTCTATGGCAGGCAGGTCAAAACACTTGCCGTTATAGGTTACCAGCAATTTGTAAGCGGCGATGTCTTCCTTGAACTGGTAGAGATTGTAATCACGAATATAGTATTTCAGTGAGGCGCCATCGAAGACTGATATTGTTGTTATAAGTTCCTCTGAACCGGCCAAGCCATTGCTCTCAATGTCGAGGTATGCTGTCGAGTCCCTAAATTGGGGGAAAATCCTCCAAACTTCGTTGGAATTAAGAGAATCGCAAAAGAATTTCGCGTTTCCGCAGTCCAGTTGGAACTGGGATTCCTGAACTCCTAATTTAACTATTTGAAGATTCCTACCCACCTGGTTTTCTTTGGCAACGTCCAGAGCATCCATCCAGGATAGGATCCCGCGGGTCCACATCCTTTTTTCAGTTTTTTCTCCTATGCCATTAATGTGGCAGAAAGTGTTTCTTAGCATTGTTACTTTCAATCAAGCGCATCAGACTTTACGGAAGATGACTTTTTGGCCAGTACACCAACGAAAAATCTGAAGAAGTAGAAGATGGCTTCCATGGGTTCGAGTCCAACTCTTTGCATCATGCCCTTCAATTTATCCGCACTGAAAGCGGTTCCTATCCATATTCCCGTGGAGGTATCCGGAACAAATGCCTGGAAACCAAGGGGGCCATAGAGATTAGGAACGCCAACAAATACATTTCCGCCGGTCTTCGTAACTCTGGTCATTTCAGAAAGAGAGCGTTCAGGATTTGGAAGGTGTTCCAGAGTACTGCTGTTCCAGGTCAGGCTGATACAATCATTTCTAAACGGCAAATGTTCAAGATCCGCCACCACCGCATTCAGGCAATTGTCTCTCTGTAGAGCTTGCCGAAGAGCTTCAATGTCTATGTCGATTGCAACCGCAAGTTCGATCCGATTGTCGCAAGAAAGAATTGAGGTAGCGAAAGCCGGACCGGATCCAGCTTCCAGAATTGAACATGACTTTTCTGGGATGGCCGTTGTGACGAGGTAATTTACAAGCTTACGGTTGAGTCCCCGTCTCAGGAAATCATAGAAACCGTAAAGAATCCCCCCGGGTTCACCTAGTTGCCATGCTTTATACCCCAATTTCAGGCCACCTTTCGGGCTACTGCCAGAATTGAACTTCCAAAAGGAAGATCAATTCTTCGCAACAGGCTTTTTTCGACGTCAACTATCCTGAAAAGGGTTTCGTTCAGAGCATAAGGTAGAGACTTGATTTCTGATCGAGGCTCATTAGATGGCGCCTTTTTTTCCAATAAGGCTGAAGAATACGATAAGTCGCGACAAGGGGAAAAAGACCAGCGAATAGATTAGTCAATCTGACCAACTGTACCGGCATTGTATTTAATAGATCAAGCACCTTTTTTCTTGAATATCTCCTGTTGGCCATGACGGCTTTGTGATGTTCCTCCGATAGTAACCAGTCATACGCGGGAAGAACCAGGGTCAAGATACCACCTGGCCGAAGAACTCTCCACATTTCACGATACGCCTGGGCTTCGATCACAGCCTCACACTCGAGAACATCGACAGATATCACCGCATCAAAGGTTTCATCCCTGTAGGGGATGTCATTGATTGACGCCAAACAGACTCTTTCCAGTCTACGCTGCGGCCAAAAAGAAGCGGCGTGCGAGGAAATGTCAAATCCGTATGCGTCATAACCAATGTTGTCTATAAGATTCACCATATTCTGGCCGGTTCCGCAGCCTGCGTCCAGAACCACCGCATCGGGCTTCAATCCAACACGCGGCAAAGTATCCCGCAAGATTGCGTGAAGCCCCCTGAACCACCAGTAAGATGTTTCAAGGTCAAAAAGCGTCTGGTATTCGTAGGATTTCAATTACCGTACTATTCAATTGGCTCAATAACGCCAATTGTTTACCTTCCTCAGTCTACTAAACCGGGTAGTGAACCAGGTCCGGGTCCTTAGGGTCAAAAGGCTTGGATTTGAGCATTAGGACTTCGGACTCATCCGTAAAACTTATTATGTGTGATTCCATTGGCTGGAAGAACACCCCCTGCCCCGGGTTTAATTCAAATTCATCTCTTGAACCGGTGACGACATCAACTGTCCTGACATAGGCTGAACCGTTGACGAGGTAGAAAAACATCACAGTTTTCTCGTGATAATGGTTTCCGAGTGTTGCTCCGGGATTCATCCTCGCCCAGTTTACAGCTTTCCATTCACCCGAGTTTATTATCTCGCGAAATAATCCTCTCTCATCCGCCCTCTCAAAACCAGGGGGAATAATTTTATGCTCCATTAGTCGATCTTCCTCAAACGGGCTGTGAATATACGTATCACATATTGCATGCCGGTCCTGAAAAACTTCAGAATGCTGGGGGCCGACTTTGATATACCCTTGGCCCTGTCACGAAAAACATAGGGGATTTCATACACGGTTAGACCCTTTTTTCGGCAAGTGTATAAAAACTCCATGAAGTATGCGCCATAACCTGTTGGAATAATAGATACCTTATCAAAAACACAACGTTTGAGCACGACAAAACCACTATCGTAATCCTTGATTCCGTAACCAAGCACCATAGACGCAAGACCATTTATGAAACGACTTGACGCAACGCGCAAGAAAGCCCGGTCATCAATGCCTCCAGGCGCATAGCGTGAACCCACAACAATATCATACTCTTCGAGTTTGGAAATCATAGCAGGCAGGAGTGAAGGAGGCATACACATGTCCGCATCCATCCATCCAACAATTTCACCCCTGGATTCTATTACGCCCCTGTTGAACGCCGAAGCAAGTCCCCTCGTGTCAACCCTGCGAATGAGTTTAACTCGAGGGTCATCCAATTCTTCAACCAGTTGCCACGTCATGTCCGATGAATCATCGTCAACGACTATGACTTCGACCGAATCTTTTACATGATGGAATATACTTGATATTGTATCAAGAATATTTTCTCTCTCATTGTAGGTGGCCAATACAATTGAGACCCGGGGATCTCCGTCCAATCTTCACCTCCAAAAAAAGGCGCATAATCAACTTGCGCCGTTATAAACTTTGATTGATCGGTTCTATATCAATTCTTACATTCTTTTATCTTATCGACAACTGTTTCGATGTCTTCCTGCGTAAGAGGCAAACCTGACGGCAGATAAAGACCACGATTCCAAAGATCAACAGAGACGGGACAATCGCCTGTTGCGTCAGGAAAGCGGGGATCCGATCCGTTAAAAACAGGCTGCAGGGACATGGGGCAAAAAAACGATCTAGTATCAACGCCCCTGGATTTCAATTCAGCCATCAACTGGTCTTTTGAAAGACCGAAGCTGTCGTTAACCAGTACACCATACATCCAGTAAACATTCCTGGCCCATGGTTCTTCGACAGGTAAAGTGAGATGAGGCCAGTCGGCAAGAAGTTCATTATATTTCTGTCCGATCCAGCGCTTCTTCTCAACCTTACTCTCTGCCATTTCAGTTTGCGCCAATCCAATTGCAGCCTGAACATTGGTGAGACGGTAGTTGAATCCCAAAACGCTATGAACGAAACGCGGTTCCTGGAAGCCCTGGTTGCAAAGCAACCTGATACGTTTCGCAATGTATTCGTCGTTGCAGGTAAGCATACCGCCCTCCCCCGTGGTGAGGATCTTGTTTCCGTAAAAACTGAAACAAGCCACATCGGATATGCAGCCTACTTTGACTCCATTGACTTCTGCGCCATGAGCTTCAGCGCAATCCTCAATCACAAACAGATTATGTTTACGCGCAATTTTTGTGATGGCCGTCATATCACAAGGATGCCCATACATGTGAACCGCCATTATCGCCTTGGTGCGATCGGTTATCTTGGCTTCAATGAGTTCTGGGTCCAGGCACCAGGTCCTTTTGTCCACATCTACAAGGACGGGTTTCGCCCCCGCAAGCACAACCATATTGGCCGACACTATAAGAGTGAAATCCGGAATAATTACCTCATCTCCCGGCCCTATTCCCAAAGCGACCATTGCAAGATGAATGGCCGTAGTGCCGCTGCTGCAGGCGATGCCATAACGCGCTCCACAATAGGCTGCGAATTTTTCTTCAAACAGGTTTATGTATTTACCGGCTGAGGAAATCCAACTTGTTTCTATGCAGTCGCGAACATATTCAAGCTCACGACCATCAAGGGCTGGTTCACAAACAGGTATCATTTTTTGGCTTTCTCCAGGATAAGTCTCATTCCGTCCCAACTTTTCCAGGACGTGACTCGTAAGTTGCGTCAATCAGTGTAAACTTTCTGTCAATAGCCTAATCCTTGGCTACGGTCAAGAAAATCCTTGATTACACGCATGACCCCGAATTCTAGTTACATCGACCAGGAAAACGTAAATTAGTTTCAGGTATAATTATTTTCCAGATTTTTATTTTAATTTCAGCCCGAGAAGCTTCGCCGTGCCAGGGGCAGGAATTATCCTTTGGTTCGTTAGTTCTAACGATAGATGTACTAAGTTCCCGGTTTTGAATTTGTACAGAAAACATTTCCTCGACAGAAACCCTTCAGTACCTTGGTCAGCTTCGGAGAAATATGGAGCCAAGGATTATCTGGCTATCATTGCCCTCATCATGTCGGATGAGTTTTCAAGATGATCCGCTATGTCTCCAGTGGTTTCCACCAGTTTGCATGTTAGGAAAAATGTCCTCGGCTCAATGGATGCGTCTGCGCATAACCTTATGAGAATGGTTTTTTCAAGATCATCGGATTCTTTTTCTCTCCAGCGTATTTCAATTATAATGTCTTTTACCAATTGCCTGTCGGTCTCTGCCCTGCTGTTGAAATAAGTGTGAGCCCTCAAGACCATTTCAGGCAATAGTCCTATATAATCCCCAACTTCCTTGGCCAACATGATGTAGTCTTTCTGTATATCTTGGGGTAATTTCAATTCGTAATACGACATCCAGTACAGGGCATTCTTGATACAGTCAACGACCTTA
>FUWD013022550.1_pt1 | contig 14780 bp, 16 predicted proteins | sample 1063281 | NCBI WGS metagenome assembly FUWD01 (sample SAMEA79048168, study PRJEB19326) | metagenome | biome: marine | reverse complement strand
GTACCAAGCTTGCGCCCCCTGTAGGTAGCGCCGAGAGCCTGGGCCGCGTCCTCGATGAGCATAATATCGTGCCGCTCGCAAATGGCCGCAAGCTCGGCCATTTTAGGCGGAGCCCACATCGGGATGGCCACAACGGCTTTCGTGGCCGGGGTGATGGCTTTTTCCACCTCTGCCGGGTCGAGATGGTAGGTTTCGTCCAGTTCGACCGGCACCGGAATCGCGCCGAGCGCGCTGATGGCTTCGACCGGGGCAATGAAAGTCCAGGCGGTGGTGATCACCTCGTCGCCGGGAGCTATGCCCGCGCCGGCAAGCGCGCAATGAATGGCCGCCGTGCCCGACGAAACCGCATGGGCGTACTTCACGCCCATATAACGGGCGAACCGCTCCTCGAACTCCCTGGCCTTGTAATTTCCGCCGCCGTAACGGTAGAGATTGACCTTTTCGCCGCTGAAAAGATCCTGTATTTCGGCCAGTTCCTCACGGCCAATAAGTTCAGCTCCTGCCATGTAGCTTTATTGATAATATGTTGCGAAATAGCACCTCGCTGTATTTATTACATGGTCAAATCGCTTCGTTGTAAAGCACTCGAACCCCTCATGAACAATACAGAAAAGAGCCGGATTAAAGTCATAGTCCCGATTACCATCAAGTCAGATTGTAAATCACATGCCTGGCGGAATCTTCGTTGAATTCCACCGGGTTTCCGGCAAACGATCCTGTCAGGGCATCAGATACATTACGGGCAAGTTCGGCTGCATTTCCCTGTCCGTAACCGTAAGGAACGAGATCGGGAATATCCAGCTGCCGATAGAGCTCGTCCATTTCGCCGAGAAGTTCCGCCGTCGCATCCTTCGCCGATGGTGAGGATCGCATGGGATTGAGCAAGGCGTATTTATCGTATCCTTTATCGAAATTGTAACGCATCACCTCCTTGAGAAATATCGCCCCTGCCAGTCCGTGCGGAATCTTGTGTTTCACGCCGAGATAGTAGGCAAACCCGTTGGTCGGGCCGTCACCGGAGTTCATAAGCGCTGTGGTGCCGCAGATGCTGCCAATAGCGAGATCGAGACGCGATTCGGCACGGTCGAGCTGTCCCTGCTGCAGGGCGTAGAAAGTACGCTGAAACCCTTCGACGGAAAAAATCCTGCTCAGAGGTGTGTGTTTATGCGATCCGAAACTGTCGATACAGTGCACCAGACTGTCCATGGCCGAGGCAATGACGCTTTCCATCGGAGCGGTCATCGAGAGCTGCGGATCGATCACGCTTTTTTTCGGAAAGTTTTTCCGGCTGTTGATACCGAGCTTGCGGCCTTGGGCTTCGTCGATAAAAACCGCATTGAAGCTGATTTCCGCCCCGCTGCCGAGCAGCGAAGGCACCGTTACGAGAGGCAAGGGGTCGTTCACATCCTGGGGAAACCCCTTCAGCGAGAGTGCCGGCACCTCGTTGGTGAGCAGCAGCGCAACACCCTTGCCAAGATCGAGCGTGCTTCCGCCGCCTATAGCGACAATGCCGTCAGGCGCATCTCTGCGGAAGAACTCCGTCACGTTTTCAAGATGAGCGTAAGTCGGCTCTCCCTTGAACTCGTTACAGAAAAGCACGCTGTTGCCGAAACGCGAGACAAGCCCCTTCAGGATCTCCTGAAAATAAAGACTCGACGAAAGATTGGCATCGTAGATGATGCCCGGCTTCTTCATGGCGAGCTGCCGGACGTACTCCGGGAGGTTCTGCGCTTCATTGACGCCGGCAATCACATCGGTAGAGAGAAAAAATTGCATAGTGTTTGATTCTATTGGTTCTCCGGACCGGATACCTGGTCTGCCAGGTTTTTCTTGAACATATAAAACTCAATTAAATCGATTTCTTCGACACTGTCAATCTCCCAGGTCTGCCAGAACTCCATTTCATAGATCGAAAGTTTCCGGCCGATTCTGTTTCCTGTACTTCTGAGCACCTCGGGAGTAACCAGATAGATCGATCCGTTTTCGATATACTGCGCAGGACGCTGCTGCCGCATGCCCCGGTTGCGATAGTCGAAATTGACGCTCTCCCAGCCTTGCGGCCGCTTCTCCCATACCGTAAGATCGTCGAGCTTCGTCACAGAGATAAGCGAATCCGCACCCTCCTCCCCAAACCGCTCGATTGACCGGTCTATGTCATGCGGCTTGCGAAGGGGCGATGTGGCCTGAAGAAAGACCACCAGACCGACAGGAATGGCAAGTTCCCGTTCAAGCAGGTCAACGGCGTGCAGCAGAGCCGATTCCGACGAGGCCCCGTCGCCGCTCAGCTCCGGCGGGCGTTCGATCACCCCGGCACCGTATGCTGCGGCAACTTCAGCGATTTCGGCATCATCGGTTGAAACGAAAACCCGATCGATCCGTTCTGCCTGAACGGCCTGCATAACCGTCCAGGCAAGCAGCGGTCGCCCCGCAACGGGATAGATGTTTTTTCCCTTGAGACCTTTCGAGCCTCCCCGTGCGGGAATTATCGCGATGTTCTGTTTTTCTCTATGCATATGGTTCCTTATTCCATTTCCAATACAAATATGCAGTTATATTGCCCGCGACAATCCTGAAATTCCTTGCCATTAAACAGTGAAAAGAGAGTATCGCTTCGCGGGAGTATCGGTCGGGTACGCCCGGGAGTATCATTCGCTTCGCAAATGGGAGTATCACGCGCCGCACAGCATCAGATCATTTTCTTTCTTCTACTCCTGGCTGGATAGCTGGATGGCGAAATGGCGAGACAACAAAACAGCCAAAATCTTTTCCTGCTAATCAGCTAACAAGCCATCCAGCCTTTTAAACCTGACCCGTAACACTCAGCACGTTCAACCGATCTCCACTCAGAACTCAGCCCACTCCCATCTTCTACCGCGAAGCGATACTCCAGCAATGCGAAGCGAGCTATACTCCGCGATGCGACAGCGAGCATACTCCCGTTAGCCCCGCGAAGCTATACTCCTCATCTCCCGCCATCAAGCCAGCCAGCTCACCGCCAACTGCCCACGGCCCACAATCCTCATCAATCTCCCCCGGCTACCGAATACTGACTACTGGCTACTGACTCTGCCCACCGCCCACTGCCTACTACCCACAATCTTCACCTGCCCACAGCCCACAATCCTCATCTTCCCATTCCCTCATCGCCTGTACCTGGATTGTAAGTGCATTATTGAAATAGAATTGGAATTACCCGTCGATAACTGACCGGCAGACATCGGCAATACGTCTGGCCGCCGACTTGTTCTGCAATGGCGTGAGCGCCCTCAACTCATCGGGGTGCAACCCGCAGTGAACGGTCTTGTTGAGGGCGGAGCCGACAAAAATGGTCGAAGAAAACTGCGCTATCAGCATGCGCGAATTGGCAATCATCTCCTCGGTCTTTCCTTCCGGGAACACCAGACTTTCAGGTGCCCAGGTGTTGATTTCACGTACCGCCCTTCCTGCATTCTCGTTCGGGTGAAGCTTGAATATGAGCTGACGGCCGCCAGCCAGTTCGAGATACTTTTCGATATTTTTCTTTCTGTTCTCGTAAATGAAGGTCTCCCGGTTGTCGGAGGTACAAACCAGCACGAAATCCCGATGTTCAAAGTCGTTATGAAGATACTGCTCGCAGTTGTCGAAATTCGGAATGCTGGTAACCACTATCTTATCCGGATTGACCCCTTTACGAATAAACAGCTCCCGATACCCTTCGCTTGCCACGCAGAATTTTTCGTAAAGATCGCTCAGCCCGGTAGTGGCCGTACCGGCAACCCAGCGAGGCACCCAGCGGAAGTTCCGGGCAAGGTGATAAAGCACGGTTTCAGGCTCGGTCATCCCCTCCTGAACCAGCACGATTTTTTTTCTTTTTATCTCTTTGGGAACAATCAGGTCGGTACAGGTAACCACAAGATCGTAATTGCGGCTCATCCCGCCTGCATCGAGCTGCAGCTGATGATCGAGGAGATACTGAAGCGCTCTTCCGGAGCGCTTTTTACCAAGAATCGTGAATTCCAGAAGACCCATGCCGCTCGCGACACCAAGCAGTCCGTCACTGAAAAAAGGAGAAAAGTAACGGTCGTAATCACCCAGCCACTCAGAAATCTGGTGCATCTGGGTGGTCTGGTTCATCGAGCCGCAGATAAACAAAATCTTCTTCATACGTATGCCCGATTAAAGAGGCATCTTCGGCGGTTTCGTTAACAAAAATGTCAGAACAAAGAATAAAATACTGCACTCAAAAATATAAAAAAGCCGTTAACATCGCAGCCAATCCTGGTGTGTTTAAAACAATTTCTCAAAATCCCCCGGATAGCTGACGTACTTGCTGTTCCGTCCTGTTGATTACCCTGGCTTGCGACCGCAAGGATACCTCTAAGTATGGGTACTTAAAAAAACTTATTGAGCGAAACAATTGCTGCATTGATCCCGACTTGTCGGGATCGAAATTCTCATCCCGAAAGCGTTCGGAACTCCGGATTCTCTGGCTGCGGCCACCTTGCTCTGTTTTCTCACGACAATAAACAGAGCTACCTATAAAAATCCATACCTGCAAATGAAAAGCCTTGCGAATACTGAACCTCGTGTGATTTGCTGCTCCAGACCGAAAACTTGTCGCTGAAGAGTGCCCGCCTGTTAAAATTTTGAACTTTTTTGTATATAAAATGAACTTTATTTATTAAAGCCACGTTTTTATAACAACAATAATTACTGCAATACTGATCATTCCATCTCCCTATTGTTTATCTGTTCGTAACAACACCTAATAAAGGCTTTTTCGAAATGAGTTTGTTACGTTTTTTAATTCAAATAATCACTCATCAAATATTTAATTTACACGCAAACCATGACATAAAATGATTATGACTGCAAAAAAAAGAGAACCGATGGATCTGCTGGATGAAATTTACTCGTTAGGCTTCTGGATGACGGGTTCTTTAAAAAAAACCAATGAACTTGTTTACAGAACGTATCAGAAACTTGACTCAAGCGCTTCGGAAATCAGAGTATTCAAAACATTCAGAGACGTCTATTATGATCTTTTTTCTCTGGATGATGTCACCTGCAGAGAAAAAGCGTCCTGTTTTCCTGATGAAAATCTTTTGGTTCTGCTGCGCCAGCAGGAGACTGACAGAAAGATGTCTGTTCTGTTTTCCGAGATATGCGGACTGAAGCACCGCGCAATATCGATGATAATAGGCAAACCTCTCGACACAGTACGGTTGATGTTATCTTCGGGGAGAAAATCGATTGCTGATTATACTGACATGGATTGAACCCTCCTTGATCATTTAAAAGAAACAGACCGGAAAAATCAACTGCTTCCGGCGAAAAAAATGCTCCGGCAAAACATCAGTGACCGGTTCTGCTGTACCGGTCACTGATGTTTTGCCGGATGAAGAAAGGAGTACACGGCATGTCAGAGAGAAGGGCGTCCCCGGAATCGCGGATTCATGATTCATCGTTACCTTCGAGCTGCGCATCGCCGAGATGCACCCCGGAAAGAAACATGACGCCGTAACCAAAAGAGTACCAGAGCACCTCCTTGAAACGCCTCAACAGCACAAACGCCGCTCCATCGGCGGCAAAATCATGTATACCGAGCGCCTGAAAAAAAGAAGATACCCGAGATCCTGCACTCCGAGCCCCGAAGGAATGAAAAAAAACAGCGAACGAAGCATGGCGAGCGCTATGTCGATGGCAAATATCTGGTAAAATGAAATTTCAACTCCAAGCAGAGATAATATGATATAACTCTCCGCCGTAAGCATAAACCATGCAAGAACATAGTAGAACATTGCCAGCAGACGGCCTCCTGAGGGAAACCCCCGGTAACTGTTCAGCGCCTGATCGGTATCGAGAAAACCGGACTCTTTTTCAAGGAGCCAGGCCTTGACCCTCCTGAACGGAACAAGCATCAGAAACTGATGGATCTGTCCTGCAACCTTTCCATTCAGGAGCAGCAGAAGAAACACCATAAAAAGAAGAAAAACCGCCAGACCGCTGATCACCATCAACAAGCCAAGCCCTTCGAACCCGATTACCCTGCGCGAAACCATCTGTAAAAAACCGTAACCCGCAAAAGCGCCGATTACGGTATACAGGCCCTGAGCTGCACCAAGCATGAGCTTGCGCACCGCAACACTCGCCACGGATTCGGGGACGGGAAGACCGATAAAACGATTGCAGAGATACGGTCTGAGCGGTTCGCCTACCGCTACGCCTGCGGGAAGCGTCATGGAAACGGTTTCGGCGATAAGCTGTATTCTCAGAAGGGGAAAAAAGGTATCCGCGTTATTCCGGGAGGAAAAACCTTTATCCAGGCAAAGGTTTCGACCACATGAAGCACGAGAAAAGGCATGAGAATCAGCACGGAAGAAAATCCTATCGAAAGAATTCTGCCGATGGCACCTTCAAGATCGATCTGACTGAAAAGATAAATGATCAGACAAACACCAAGCAGAAGACCGGCATATCCGGGCAGATTATTACTTTTTTTTTGCTTTAAAAACATAAAAGGGATGAAAAACAGACATAAAAGATACCGTAAAGTACCAAACTCTCTTTGCAAAGATAATATTGTATCGTTAATTATTTCTTTAATCGGTCTGAACCTTCCAGCATCAGTTCTTTCGGGCATTTCTTTCGAGCCCCGCCGGCTCACCTGTGTCAACCAATACGGATCCACAAGATTAACTCCTGCGCTCTATGGGACTCATCAACGCTGATTTTCATACGTTACCTGAACTGTTCTCTTCCGTTTTCAGTCACTATCGAGGACAAAAAAGAAAGTTTCCAATTGCCAGGAAGATCAATGGGATCTATGAACCCATTCCATATGATTCTCTGGAACAGGATGTTCATTATTTTGGGGCGTTTCTCAGGGAAAACGGCATAAGCCCGAAAGACCGGGTCGCCATTCTCTCGGAAAACCGCCCGGGGTGGTACCTTTCCGATATGGCCATCCTCAATATCGGTGCCATCGACGTACCGCTTTACCCCTCTCTTCCGCCTAACCAGATCGAATACATTCTGCGCAACTGCAGCGCGAAAGGCATTGTTGTCTCGAACATGCTCCAGCTCGGCAAAATCCTCTCCATCTGGCAGAACCTCCCCGACCTGAATCTGGTCATCGTCATGAACCGCCTCGAAGAGCCCATCGAGGATGTTATCGACCTGAACCATGTCAAGGATCATGGCAGAACCATTCTTGAAAACAAGCCCTGGATTCTTGACGGCATAAAGGTGGAACCGGATGACATCGCAACGATTATCTATACTTCCGGCACAACAGGTCTGCCGAAAGGCGTCATGCTTACGCATGGCAACCTCTGCGAAAACGTCAAATCCTGCTCTTCGGTTATCCGCCTCGACGAAACCGACTGCAGCCTCTCTTTTCTCCCGCTCTCCCACGCATATGAGCGTACCGGCGGCTACTATCTCCTGTTCGCCTGCGGTGCGGCCATTTATCTGGCGGAAAGTATCGAAACCATATCGCTCAATATTGCCGAAGCAAAACCGACCATCATCTTTACCGTACCTCGGCTCTTCGACAGAATGAAGGCAAATATGCTCAAACAGATCTCCAGCGAAAGCGCAATTAAACAGAAAATTTTCTACTGGGCAGTTAAAACCGGCGAACTCTACCATCGCCAGATGAACGAAAAGAACCAGGCCTCGATAACGGTTTCCATACAGCACAATCTGGCAGACAAACTCGTGTACCACAAGATCCGCAAAAAATTCGGCGGACGCCTCCGCTACTTCGTATCCGGCGGCGCTGCCCTGCCGCAGAAAATCGGAGAGTTTTTTCAGGCGCTCGGCATCAACATTCTCGAAGGATTCGGTCTCACGGAAACCTCACCGGTAACCAACGTCAACCGACCCGATAAAATCAAGTTCGGCACGGTAGGGCCCGCAGTGAAAAATGTTCAGGTAAAAATAGCCGAAGATGGAGAAATCCTGCTCAAAGGCCCGAACATTATGAAAGGATACTGGCAGGACGAAACCGCAACGAATGAGGTCATCAGGGACGGATGGTTCTACAGCGGCGATATCGGAGAAATAGACCGCGACGGCTATCTGAAAATCACCGACAGGAAAAAACATATCATCGTCACCTCGGGAGGCAAGAACATAGCCCCTCAGCCGATCGAAAACCTGATCATCGAAAGCGCTTTTGTCGATCAGGTCATCGTAATCGGCGAAAAACGCCCATTCCTTATTGCCGTCATCGTACCCGATTTCGCAAAGCTCAACGAGTATGCCGCGCAGAACTCGATTTCGGCAAAAACCAACAAAGAGCTGATCGAGAACAAGGCAGTTCAGCAGATTTACGAAAAACTCATGCGCAACATCTCCCGGCAGCTCGCCACACACGAAAAAGTGCGCAAGTTCCTCCTTATCGAAGAGGCGTTCAGCATCGAAAAGGGCAACATGACCCCGACCATGAAACTGAAACGTAAAACCATAACGGAAAAATACGCGCAGGAGATCGACAAGGTTTACAACGCACTGAACATGGTTTACAATACGGAGTAGTCCAGGCTGCCGTATTTATCGCATGCAATACCGCGAAAGGAGATCACGTAATCCCGATCGATAATGGCAACAATCGAAGAGTATACCGGGGGCACCATAAAGAAAGGAATACAAAGGGCGCTCATGTATTTCGATACCATTTCCAGCCCCGAGCCTGACGATGAGGAATCGCGTCATATCCGGCAGAAAATCGATGCATTCGAGCCCCTTATCATTACTATCGAACAGGCTATGGAGTATATCCGGGAGGCAGAAGCCATAGCGCTCGGCGAGAGGGTCTGCCGGTCGCTCCACACCGGTTCGGTCTGCAGCGAATCGGTATTTCTCGACGGTCTCGCAGTTGAAATGGTTCGTGCCGGAAAAGCAAGAAGTGCCGGTGTCGATGAGGCCCGCAAAAGCCTGGAAACATGTTCCGTCCGTCCCCTCATCATATCGAAGGTTTCGGGAAAGCATCAGGAAATATGCCCATCGGTACCCTCGGAATGCGTCTACTGGCGAGCCGAAAACAAAGGGATACGCTGCCTGAAACGCAAAGCCTGATCACTCCCTGATCCGCAACGCCATCCCCCCTGCATTCGTGTTATCGATCTCATCGACAAGCCCGTCGCGGACAAGAGCGTCAATGATCTCCCGCATCCCCCACGGGCAATCGCCGTACCGTTCCTCGATCTCTTCGAGAAGAAGCTGCTCTGAAGCCACAAGCTCCTTGAGCAGCCTGCCGCGATACCAGCGTTTAGAACCCCGGAATTTCGACTGTTTCGTGAGAGGACGGATGCCCGTTGCACGGCTGGTGAGGCATATCGATCCATAATCCATAAGCGCATTGTGCCAGTCCCGGCTGCAGCCCTGCGGAAGAAGCTGTTCAGCGGCAACCTGAATATTCCGTTTCGAAGTCTCTTGCGGCAGGGCGAATTCGTGGATGATGATGCGCCGGATATTGGTATCGACTGCAGCGACATCGAGGTTGTCGGCGAAGACCGGAATGGAGCGACAGGTATAGTCGCCGATGCCCGGAAGGGTTTTCAGTTCAGCGGGTGCGGCGGGCACCACGCCCCCGAAACGCTCTATCACCATCCTTGCGCAGCTCTGCAGCCGCTGGCCGCGGGAGTTGTACCCGAGACCGCTCCAGAGCGCAAGCACATCCCTCAGCGGAGCGGAGGCGAGAGCGACAACATCTGGAAAGCGATCCATCCATGCCGTGAATTTCGGCACTACCCGTTCGGCCTGCGTCTGCTGCAACATGATTTCGCTGACCATGACGGCATACCGGTCGCGTGTCTCCCTCCAGGGAAAACTTCGGCGGTTGTATCCGTAAAAATCCAGAATCTTCCGTCGAAAAACCTCTATGCGCTTGTGGTGCGGGAGTACCGTATTCAAGGATATGCTGCCATCTTATAGGGTGATGAAGCGGTCGACAACGATAGCTCCCTTTTCGTCGCGTTTGAGCAGCGCCGTATCATGGAACGGATCGTGACCGAAATAGAGCAGTTCGCCGCCTTCATGCATGCGATTGAGCAAAGCTGTTTTCTCCTGGATAACCGTGAGCGGCTCTATATCGAAACCCATCACCCAGGGTAGCGGAAGATGCGCAGATGAGGGAACGAGATCGCTGCCGTGCACCAGCGTCCGCTCTCCGTCGCTTATACGCACAAGCTGCTGCCCTCTGGTGTGGCCGTTACTCACGAACACTTCGATGCCTGAAAACAGTTCCTTCGGTCCGTCTATCAGCTCGACGCCTGAAAGCCGCCCGAACGCCTCGATGAAGGGGAGCGAATAGCTGACCTTCTCTTTCTGGTTGGGCTTTGTCGCAGAAAGATAATTCTCTTTCTGGACGTAATGGCGTGCTGAGGGAAAATGCGGTGTAAGCCCTTCGTCAGAGGGCTTGAAGGAACCCCCTACATGATCGAAATGCAGATGAGTGTAAATGATGTCGGTTATATCCTCCGGTACAAGACCATGAGCCTGCAGTTCGGAGTCGAGCCTGAAGTCCGAAAGAAGATAGATGGAACGAAGCTTCTCGCTCCATGCCGTGCCCATACCGGTATCGACAAGGATATGCCTTCCTTTTCCGGAAATCAGGAGTACTCTTGCCTTGAGCATAACGCGATTGAACGCGTCGGACGGGTTGAGTTTTTCCCACATGACCTTCGGCACAACGCCGAACATAGCCCCGCCGTCAAGCGCAAAATCCTGTACGTCGAGAGAATACAAACGGTAGTCGCCTATCTGCATCATAGGTAAACCCGGTTATGGACACCTCTGAAAATTGTTGCGCGCCCGGACCGGCACGCTACGTATGCCTCGATAAAAAATGAACGAAAAGAATGGAAAAAATTGCCAGCAAGCATCTCATGACGGTTACAACCCTCATGAGATCAAGCGCAAAAAAAGAAGAACCGACAGGTATGAAAGATCTGCCGGTTCTTTTTCATTATATCAGGCTTTAACAGGAAACTTGCGCTCTTTGACCTTGAGAGCGGCTTTACCGGTACGCTTGCGAAGATAGAAGAGTTTTGCCCTTCTTGCCTTGCCGTGCTTCAGAACGGTAACGCTCTCGACGTTCGGAGAGTTGACAGGAATGATTCTTTCAACACCGACGCCATGAGAAATCTTGCGAACGGTGATGGTTTTTGATGCGCCGGCACCTCTGTCGCTGATAACGACACCTTCGTAAGCCTGCAGTCTCTCTTTTTCGCCTTCGATAACCTTCAGCTGGATCCTTACGGTATCACCGGGATTGATCACCGGAAAATCGGTTCTGCTCTGTGTGGCTTCAACTAACTGAATTAACTGATCCATTTTCGACAACTATTTTACGTTACGATATTTAACTCTACTCATTAAAAATCTTTTTATCAAGCAGGTCCGGCCTCCGTTGAAGCGTACGCTGCAGGGCGTTCTCATAACGCCATTTTTCTATATTCCGGTGATGTCCCGACAGAAGTACATCCGGAACCTTCATTCCCCTGAATTCCGCCGGCCTCGTATAGTAGGCCGAATCGAGCATTCCGGTCTGAAAAGAGTCAGTCAGAGCCGACTCTCCGTCACCAATGACGCCGGGAATCAACCTGACAACCGCATCCATGATCACAAGCGAGGGTATCTCACCTCCTGAAACGACAACATCACCTATCGAAACTTCCATGGTAACCAGCATCTGCCTTATCCGGTCGTCCACCGCCTTGTAGTGACCACACAGAAGTATAATGTTTTTTGTGCGTGAAAGCCGGTTCGCAAGAGGCTGATCGAATGGTTTTCCATCCGGAGTCGGAAAGATAACCCAATCATACTCTCTTTCCTCAAGAAGCTTTTCAACACAGGCAAAAACCGGTTCGGGACGTATCACCATGCCGGCTCCCCCGCCGAAAGGGGTATCGTCAACCTGCCTGTACCGCCCGAGACCGTAATCATGCAGATTGTGCACATGGATTTCCGCATACTGTTTTTTCCTGGCGATGGCGAGCAGGCCGTTTTGCAACGGCGAGTCGAAAAAGCCGGGAATGACGGAAATCACATCAATCCGTAATGGTTCCATCATGGCCAGGAGAGGTCTGCTCTCTTTTTATCAACGGATCTTTCATAAAAACTCCTCAAACCTCGGCACAACCATCAGTCGCTTTTCAGTATCGATTTCTTCGACAAACTCTTCAATGGCCGGCAGCAGAACAATCCTGCCGCCGCTCATTGTCACTTCATAAACCTCGTGAGCAGGCATGGCCAGCACATCGGTAACCACTCCGACTTCACGGCCACTGCCGTCAAGTACGGCAAGCCCTATCAGGTCGTGCAGATAAGCACGTCCTTGCGGCATTGCCTGAAGCTCCTGTTCCTCGATATAGAGGTTCATGCCACATAAGGCCTCTGCCTGTTCCCGGCTTTCAATACCTTCAAAAAACAACCACGCAAATCCTTTACTGAGGGAAGCCCGGACAATTTTGCAAAGAACAGCACTGTCACCCGTCTTTCCGACAAAATAAGCCTTGCGCTCAAGAAAACGTTCGGGATAATCGGTAACCGGAAGCACCTTTACCTCGCCCTTCAAACCTTTCGGCTTGAGCACGGTACCAGTCAGATAACGATTCATCCCTGAAAATAACTCCTGCCGGAATTAAGCTTCGGCGCCTTTTGCTTCCGCAGCTTTTTTGGCCTGACGGCGACGGGTTTTAACGGCAAGACGTTTCTGGCGCCTTTCAGTCTGATTCTGCTGCCACTTTTCCATTTCGGCGGTAATATCAGCTTCGCTGCGGCCCAGGCTGCGAAGCCTCAATTCATGAAGAAGACCCGTAGAACGGATGAGACTGCGCACGGTATCGGTCGGCTGTGCACCGGTCTGCATCCAGTATGAAACGCGATCTTTCTTGATTGTGACGGCATGCGGTTTCGCTGTTGGCTGGTAGTGGCCTACAATTTCCAGAAACTTGCCATCTCTCGGTGCGCGCGAGTCGGCAGCGACGATCTGGTAAAACGGCAATTTTTTTCTTCCGGTTCTTTTAAGTCTGATCTTAACCAATGCTCTGGGTATTTTAGTTAATGTTAACTGTAAATATAAATTATCGTTTCAAAAACTTGTCGAGTGCAAGATTCTGGGAAGTGATCTTCCTGCCGGACTGCGACAGTTTCGATACCGACCGCATCATCTTTTTCATTTCACCGAACTGCTTGAGCAGCAGATTTACATCCTGAACCTTGGTTCCGCTCCCTTTTGCTATACGCTGGCGGCGGCTCCCATTGATGATTTCAGGATTCTCTTTTTCCTGCTTCGTCATCGAGTTGATCATTGCCTCGATAGGCCTGAAATCAAGATTCTCTATTTCCTGTTTCGGAACCATTTTGTTCAGACCCGGAACCATCTCGATAAGCCCCTGTATGGAACCCATTTTCTTGAGCTGCTGCAGCTGATCGAAAAAATCGTTCAGATCGAACTCATTCTTCATGAGTCTTTTCTGCATCTGCATGGTTTTCTCGATATCGAGCGTCTCCTGTGCTTTTTCGACAAAGCTGACGATATCACCCATACCGAGAATTCTCTGCGCCATACGCTCGGGGTAGAAGAGGTCGAGATCATCAACCTTCTCGCCGATACTGATGAACTTGATCGGCTTTTCCACGACCTGCCTGATCGAAAGTGCAGCGCCGCCGCGTGCGTCACCGTCGAGCTTGGTAAGCACGACGCCGTCGAAATCAAGCCTTTCGTTGAACTCCCTGGCCGTGTTCACGGCTTCCTGACCCATCATGGAGTCAACGACAAAAAGCAGTTCGTCAGGTTTCAGCGCATTCTTGATGGCTTCCGCCTCGGCCATCATCTTCTCGTCGATCTGAAGACGACCGGCTGTATCGACAATCAAAACATCCTTCGCTCCGGCACGCGCGGCCTCAAGCCCCTGCATTACAGCCTTCATGGCATCCGGTTCCTCTATGGAAAAAACCGGAACCTCGACCTGTTCACCAAGAGTCTTCAACTGATCGATCGCCGCAGGACGATAAACGTCTGCTGCAACAAGCAAGGGATTTTTTCCGTTCTTTTTCAACCGTCTTGCAAGCTTGGCGCAGAATGTGGTTTTTCCTGAACCCTGAAGACCGGCAACCATGATAATGGCCGGAAGTTTTTTAGGCGAAAGGTTAAGCGGTTTGTTTTCGCCGCCCATAAGCTCGGTCAGCTCGTCATTGACGATTTTAACGATCATCTGGGCTGGTGAGACGCTTTTGATAACCTCTTCACCAAGGGATTTCTCCCGAATATCCTCAACGAGCTTTTTGGCAACCTTGTAGTTGACGTCCGCGCTGAGCAGAGCCCTCTTGATATCGCGCATGGCGATACCGATATTGATCTCGTTTATGGTTGCCTGCCCGGCAAGCTTTTTAAAGGTAAGCTCTAATTTATCACTGAGACTGTCGAACATGGTCTTATCGTCTTTTCACGTATCTTCTTTTCAAGATAAAGCTTAAAAATAGTTAGCTTTAATTATAAGAAAATTTCGTTAAAAATAAAACTGCCTGTTCCAGAGTTTGCGGTTATTCCGGAATTTAGCGTTAATTTTATTATTGGAAAGCCATTATGACTCGCAACAAACCCTTTTGAGGAAATGTACTCTCTCCCGATTGAAAAGATCGTCGCATCATTCAGCCGTCTGAAAATCGCCGTTATCGGCGACATCATGCTCGACAAATATATTTTCGGACATGTTTCGCGCATCTCGCCGGAATATCCGGTCCCGGTCGTCGATGTCACCCATGAGGACCACCGCATAGGTGGAGCG